>Ga0126337_10001812_pt1 | contig 13192 bp, 12 predicted proteins | sample DipCmetagenome_FD_92527 | JGI IMG/M metagenome (GOLD analysis project Ga0126337, IMG submission 92527) | Coral microbial communities from La Bocana,Puerto Morelos, Mexico - Diploria C A metagenome | ecosystem: Host-associated > Invertebrates > Cnidaria > Coral | place: La Bocana,Puerto Morelos... | reverse complement strand
GGTGTTTTCTCTCTAGAAAATGTGAATTGATTGGTTAATAACAGGAACAACGTGGTTAAAAAACAAAACGAAAATTAAGTTAAGAGTGAAGACAGTAAAGACTATTTTATGGTCGTTTCTTAGTTCTAAAACTTTGTTTCTTGATCAGATGATAGTTTCTGTCAATTTGTTGCAGGAGTGAAAGAAGCAAGATAGATCAAATAGGGTTTCCCCATGTCAGGGGAAAAAAATGTTCAAGGCCAGAGCAAAGTCAGGTCGTTTCCAAAAAAAAGTCAGGAAAAATTGAAGTTATTTAACGTGACTGATCCCTTTGAAGGCTGGTTGGTGGAAACATTTGGGGTCATTTTTTCTTGACGAAGAAGGAAAATTTGTTGAAAACGAAAAATTCTTAATGAAAGAGTGGAAAGTACAGCTGTGAAATGAGGCTTGCAGCCGCCATTATGCCTGACATTTTGTACTTTATTTTGGCCAGGGAAATTTTTATTAGGGAATTCAACGATCACCTGGGAGGGGGTACGTCAGGGAATTTTAAAAAGCAGTTACGCCTGTGGCAACCATGTCAAAACTGTCAGAATTTAGACTATATTTTCTCATGGGTGTGTTTTTGTCTTTTTTTTTTTTAGGTAATCCCCGAACTAAAGAAGAATATTAAGAAAGGCGAAGACTTTGTTTTGGGAAAGTGATTCCGTTGTGCTCTTTGTCTAAAGCTTAGACAGGAGTTCCTTGTGTTCTGGCAGCCTTTGCGAATTTATCAAATCTGTATAGCTTTTTTGCAGTCTGAACGAATGTGTAAACTCTGGTCCAAGTATAGATCGATTAAAGAATGTTTTTGCCAGGGCTGCATTCTGTCTGAATCCTTAGTCAGCTTAAATTACAGGCTATCCAAACTTTACAAACACGCATTGCTCGTACCCTCAACGGCAGCGCAAATGAGACCTCTGCGGTGCGGGCGGCAGAGGGAGAAAGACAAGTGCATGCCTCTACAACCCTCTCATCTCCTTTATGGAGCCTTTGGGGAGAGGGGAGAGTATTGATTACTAGCATTTCCACTGTTGTTCAATGGCCACCATAATGAATTGCATTGCTGTCGTTTCTCACGGGAGAAGAATTACCCAATGGCAATTTTCCTGGACTGCGTTTAGAAGTAACGCGTTTCCGGGCACATTTCTGCAAATTCTCTCAGAGTACTATTTTCCCAGATTCTAGTCTACCAGTCCCCCGTTCGGTGCCACAAAGTCTGGATTACGAAACTGGAAGTAAAGTTTCTTTTGAACTCAAGATCACTCTTTTGGTCTTCTGTTAGTTTAATTTCGTAAAATGATAATGGCGATAACATACTCATCTTTGACTACCTTTGCGAGAATACAGCTGAATGTACACAAACAACTAACCCCTCCCTTGAAGAAGCGGAAATGCACTTCTTTAAAGTGAGGCATCATAAATACGCAAGCGCAACGTAATGCGATTTCCTTTCTCGGTTTTCAAAATGGACGTTGACTGTGTGTCCGAGGTGTACTAGAGATTATTCTTCATTTCCTGGGCTTTGGTAATGAAAGCTGCTTTCCTTGAGGTTAAATTCTCAAAGGAATTAACCTCTATTCAAGGGAGTTCCCGCTCAAAGTACGACAACTTTCAACGCTGAGTTTTTAGATGGAGGTTGCCGAGTTGTCAGCAGAAGACGATGCCGTTATAAAAGAGGGGCTAGCTGGTCAAGGTAAGCTAATAGTCTGTAAGATTCAGAAACCCGTGTTAGTTCAACAAGTATACACAGGGATGGTTTGGAATTATTTCCTTCTTTGGTTTGAGTTTACAAGCGACGTGGAATTTGTAGGTTTTGTGCCAGTTTTATGAAATAACAACTCGACATTGTTTTCCTAGGAGATTTGTCGAGTAAGTTAATTGTCTTGTCTGGTCATACTTCCAAAAATAGCTGTTCCGGGTGTTAAGTTATATTTAATTTTAACCGTATTTTTTTGTATTACAGGAAAAACCAACCATCCCAACGAAGGCTTTGCTCTCTCGATGAAAGGAGGAGAGGGAACAGAGAAATATAGGCCACGTGTTACATACTCAAAGGTGACAAGCTGTGTATTGAACTATTCGTAACAACTCCGCGTTGATTTTGCAACTAAATCTCTTCCTATGTGTGTTAAAGTAATAGGCCAAGATTTATAAGTAATTATAATTTCAAAAGGACTTGTAGCTTTATACCCGTGTGCTGATTAGAAAGAAAATTTCCATTAAGTATGTGAAATTTTTAATGTGTACAAGTACATGTAAATACGGATTATTACAACAATCAGTGCATGTTGTTTTCAACAGGAGGATTTACTCAATTTGAGAGAGTCTCCAGCTTCGCAACTTTGGCCATCGATTCTTTCCGAGGAGCATATCAGGTTTACTCCGTCAATATTTTCTTACAGTAACAAGGAATCAAATAATGCTTACATTTACTTTGTAATATTACTATGACATTCCTCAAAATAAGTATAAAGAAATTATTGTTTAAAGCCGGAAAATTGGTTGAATTTTTTTTTTTACACACACAGATTTCTGTTATTTCATTATTACACATCACTTAGTTGTTTTGATCTATACACCAATCAATTCTTAACTTAAATATATTACCTCTTTCTCGGTCATCAATTAATACAGTCATTATGGTTAAATTTTTTAGTTGAATTAGCCTGCGAGCAGGCTCTTAGTGGAGAAAGAAAGTAGCCTTTCACTTGGGCCAAGCAAAGAGCCCGCTCGCAGGCTTGTGTTGAATTGATGCATTGATATTACTCTGTAATTTTATGCATGAAATGATGGAAAATTCCCTTTATGTGTAGTTAGTTTCCCTACAGCAGACCAGAATTAACTTAAAAATGGGTTTTACTGTTCTCTTTTACAATAATATTGTACTTTTTCTTTACAAGGAATGGTGTGTGGGATCCTGAGATATGGCACCAATCCTATTCCAAGGGAAAAAGATGTGCATCACCTGGGGAGGAACTCAAGAAACAGCTTGTGTGAGTAAAGTTAGGAAGAAGTAAAACCTAATGTTCTACTAAGCTCTACTAGGCCTAAATAAAATTTAGGTTTAGTTAGTAGAGCAGGAAGAAAAAATACACTTTCCTAGTGGGCCAGTAAATTTCAATTTTCACTTGCCCCTACCTTAACATTACTTGCCGACATGGTGACCAGTATGTGTATCAGAGGACAAATGCAAACAAATTATGCTTCCAAGGGTTCCTAACTAATCCATGCTTTCAACCTAATGGTTAACTAATCTTGCAGTCTTAAGTCTTGAAATAGCTTGTTGAGTTTTTATTCAGACTAGCAAGATTTTACTTGCCCACTGGGTCACTGAACGTCTATCTCAGCTATAGCTGTTCAATGTCAGGGCTCTCTAGGGACAGAACCCTTAACACCTGTTTTGGCTGAGTACGCTTGATTTTTCCCGATAGCTGTAGGTGAAAGTGCTTGTTGTAGATAGAATTCACCCTCCATGCAACAAGTTTGCTAGATAGCTGTAGGTGAAAGTGCTTGTTGTAGATAGAATTCACCCTCCATGCAACACGTTTTCTGGGCCATACTGGTATGGAACAAGGCTGCAGGTGACTTAAAACTTCATGACAGCCCTCCATGTTCAACCTGAAAATGCTATAGTCTAAAACAGGAACATCAGTTAGTCCTTGCATCTAATTTATTCTCTTCCCTACGTATTGAAAGAGAACATTTTTATAATCTGTTGTTAATTCCAGGATTGAGGATGGTATAGTACTGAGCCCTCAGCGTCAAAGCTTTGTACAGGGCTGTCAAATTCCCCAAAGTGCTCCTGAAAGAAACATCCAACAGGACAGACTTAAGACTGGCTTAAGCAGGACAACTGATCGAGAGGGAAGAAGCCGGCTCACTGGAAGAGTGGGTAGAGGAAAAGCCTTAGACTATAAAGAACGTATACCTTTACAAGAAAGGAATAAGGTGCATCTTGTTTAGTGATTGTTAATTTACATTGCATATCTGTATACAGCTGTTCTGAGAGCTGTAGGATGTCTGTCTTTGTTATATTCTTGGTAAATATTTTTGTATATTAAGGTCATTCCCCAAAATTTCACCCAAAAAAGTCACTTGCATTAGTCTGCACCAAGCCATTCAGTTTCACATGTGATTAGCATGTGCATTAGAAAATGGCGGCTTTTTCTTAAACTTTATGCCTGGACCTCGTCATAGAGGTAAATTGTCATTTCTTTGAAAACGAGTTCGGTGACCTATAATTGTTTTCTTTCTAATGAATTGAGTAATAAATTTCTGTATGAAAAAAAGGACCAATTCTCAGTGTAGAACAAGAAACAATTGTGGGAAACATGAATTATGCAAGCAATCGTGACTATCATCATCATGCTATTGTAAGGATTAATTGGGCACAAACAAGGTGCTGTTGCTTCTAAATGAACATGGGTACCCTTCATTTTTATTTCAAAATTTGAGTCCCTATAATATAACACATCAATATGCAAAGTTTGACATAATTGATCAACATTCATATACAAGTGTGGCACAAAGAAAAAATCTGACTCCCTGACAGGAAACAAACCTATGATTTCCTGAACACTGGGTGGGCGCTCTATCATTTACCGAACTCGTGGAGAACGAGGTCATTGTTTTAAAAAACTGAGTTCATACGTGTATGTAACAGGCATCCTGTATACTGCAAGCGTCAGCACTGTCAAAATGATTGCGAGTAAGTAATAAGTGAATAAAGATGGTGAATATTAAGCTCGGCAACAAAATGTGAAAGGTGAAATGATCAACGTGACTTAAGTGTGGGAGAAAGGAACCCATGATCTCTGTAACACTGGGTGGGTGTTCACTGCACTGAGCTACGAGAACTCATGGAGGACAGAGTCATTTAAATAACTAAGTTCACAATATATGTGTGACAGGCATTCTGCATTCTGCTAGGATCACCTCTGTCAAAGGCATTGTGAGTAGTGGTAAATGAATAAAAGATGGTAAATTTGATTGAGCTTGGTAACGAGATGTGAAAGGTGAATTGATGAACATGACACGAGCGTGAGAGAAAAAAAAAACTGAGTCACAGACAGGAATTGTACCTGACCTCACAAACACCAGTTGGGTGCTCTATTGACTGAGCTACAGGAACTCATGAAGAGCAAGGTCATTAAATAACTGAGTTCACATGTAACAGACATCCTGCATACTGCTTGCATCTGCACTGTGGAAGTCATCATGAGTAGTGACAAGTGAGAAAAGTATGCTAAAGTGCAGGACGCCTGTCACATATGAACTTGGTTGAATGACCTTGCTCTCCAGGAGTTTTCATAGCTCAGTGGATACAGCACCCACCCAGTGTTTGAGAGGTCATGGTTTGGAGGTTTTTTCTTTGTCACATGCTTGTCAGGTTGATCAATTCACCTTTTCATGTTTCGTTACTGAGCTTAAGATTTTTACTCACTTATCACAACTTCAAATGCACTCTAGTTGTAACTGACCATGATATATGCTACTGTTGAAACATATATTTAAAACTGAAAATTCTTGCACATATGTTTTGCTTTGAGGAACTGGGAGGATGAAAACGTCTTTGAGAGACAATTTACACTTGCCTACAAAATCCTGAAGTTTGCAAAAAAAGTGAAGATGCAATGTTAGACTACATGTACATGTATGCAATGGTTTTTAAGTTTCTTACCTGTTTTATAGACAAGTACAATCCTGGAAGTCGAAGATTAATACCAAAATTCTTGGTCAGCTACTTGAATAGTGATTTGCTGATTTGTTAACACAGTTCTAAAACTTTTAGGACCCTGAGGATCTATCAGGGACATATGCAGGGCAAAAAGAAAGGGAAAAGGAAGAGAGAGGTAATAGAGACAGAGCTGAACGTGGATATGGTAAAGATAAAGACAGAGGATATAGAGAGAGGGACAAAGAGCGGAAGAGAAGCAGAGAAGAACCCACACGAGGAAGAAACATTCAAGGTACGTGATCACTTCATTTTCCACAAGTAACCACTGATAGATCAAGAGAACTGTGGGAAAACTTTAATTTCCTTTCTTTTTCCTGAAAGCATGCACTCAGTATCAATCCCTATCTTTGTGCAGCCCTGTGAGCCATTTTTTTTTTACAAGATACTTATGTGCCAACAATTTTCAATCATACAGTCAGAAAGAAGCAAGGTAGAGAAACTCAAAATGAAGAGCCAGAATGGTTCACCTTTGGTCCTTCAAGTCAGTTTGAAACCATGGAGCTCAAGGGATTTGATGAAGATGAAGTTATCAAAAGAGGTGTGGATACAACATTTAATTCTAATAATATCACTCACTCATTCCCTTTTCTCCTGTGTATGGAGCATCAGGCTACATAGTTATAGTTATAATATAGTCTTAAGTTTTCCTTGACTGTTAACCATCGTCTGTGCAATGTCCACCATCTTGTCCTCCAATGCTAGCAGTAGGTGTGCAGGCTGGTCGCAGATCTTTGTTCAAGTAGGCAGCTTTATCGTTAAAGTTGGTAGCAGCCTGGCTTTGGCATCATTTTCAAAGAATAATAAGACTAGTCCAGTAAAACCAAGATCATGAAACAGTGTTAAATGTTGTCAGCAAAACGCTAATTTTCAGAACCCTGGATGCAAAATTGTCATGTTTAATGTTAATTCTTTGTAACTTAACGGCTTTGAATTATAGTTTAAAGGCATCAATAATGACAACAATGACACGGTAACGAAGTCTCGTCAAGCCAGGAAATTAATTTTTTTGGATTCCTAGTAGTTGAGTCGATATGTGTAGCTTGTATGAAGCATGAAATTTTTTCCATTTATCCCTATGTATGGCTGACCAGACCGCCAGAGACGCAAGTCTGCTTCTGATGAGATCAAAGCAATTTTGTCAGGTACGTGTACTATTCAATAGATTTCTTTTACTTCATGGTGTGAGAACTAGAAAGTTGTTACATAAATGAAGAACTTTGACATGTCCATTTTATTTTTTCTTATGATTACTGCATACTCCGCCTCTACCTTGGTTTGAATTAATTTTGTGATTGTATAATGTAAAGGCCTTCGATAAATTGTCATTGCTTTGATTCTTCTAACAGAATTCATTGGTGTTTCATGTTATTATGTTGAGGGATTTTTTTCCTTCTTCCACCCAAAATTGCTTTTAAAACATTTGCAAAACTTTTACAGTTGCCCATTGAGAACTACATGTACATTATAAATGAAAAAAAATTTCCAATAATAACAAGCTGACTATAAGGGCCTTTATTTTCATCCAAATTTTGCAGTATTTCGATCCACTGATTGAGGGCTGGGAGGGATAGTATGTGTTCTGTGAAGTATTTTGGATGATTGGGATTTTTTTGAAGTTCAGCCTTGAAGGATCTTTTGTAGCGTTCTTGGAGATTTTACACATGGCAAGACATGGAATGGCGAGGAAGAATTCTCTGCCCATTACCCCCAGTGTGTTAAGGAAAAAAGGAAAGTACAGTATATTTTCTCAGTAAGTGGATAATTTCCATTTATTTCAGTGGGACGGAAAGGCTCTACAAATGGTGAACTGGACAGTTCATCACCAGCAGGAAACACTAGCCCATCCCAAGACACTGCTGGTGACAAGAAGACCAGTACTGAAAATTCCACCAACACAACTGCTACTGACGACATTAAGCAAAAAGCCAAACCTTTTGACATCAATGACTTTTTCCTCAGTGACACTCTGTTTCCCTTCACTGGAGGGGTAAGTTTTTTTCATGCCTTAGTGTCATACTAAAGGCTTTGATACTTTCTTAGTTTAAAATTACACGTTTTTTTGTTGCTTGGTCAAGTTATTAGATTCCATACGTCACTGTTTGTTGTATCATACATTATAGTAGACACCCAAATCCAATTGCTGTCATCCTTGTTTATGTAGGAATTGGTTCATTCTTGGTGTGTGTCTTTTGCCTTATGGATGTGTGCAAGAGTTTGGAGAGAGTAGCATTGCAGTTACTTGCGAGTGCTCTCCAAACACTCGAGTACTTTGATGGTCAACTTGCCTTTTTCCTGCATGATATTTGCTCAGAAAAGTTGCACTTACATGTATTGTCTAACAATTGAAGTGTTGCACCAAAAAAGACCTCGAGTGACATCTGATGGACTGCAAGATTCTCCTACCAAAATGCTTTCTGCTTTCTTCTTTGAAAACAGGAGACTTTTACATGAAATCAAGAGCCATTTAGGGCCTTTTTTCCTTGAAACCCTTCAAGTGTTAAATAGTTTTATACTTTTTTCTTATCAGGTGGACCAAACAAGCAGTCGATTTTGCCAGTTTTTTGGTCAACCAGGAAGTAACTACAGCAGTAGTAGAAGTGGAAGTACAGGTGAGATTGCAGTTAAGTTACAATTCAAGCCTAGGGTTGATGTCTAGGGCAGAGGCAGCTTGGCCGAATGTTAGGGCCCAGGAGTTGAAATCCAGGAGTCATGAGTTCAAGTCCTGTTTTGATTTGTAGCTGGTGATGTCCTTGGAAGTCAGCCATGTTTGGAATTGGCCAACTGGTCTGGTGCCTTCCGTGTGGAATTTTTGACCATGTTATGTTTACATACTTTATGTAATCATTGTTTTCACTGGCCCTCTCACCATGACCTTTTTTGAATTTTAATCCTCTGAAGCTGTAATTAAGGGTCATGCTGTTGATATGGTGACCTATTGTATCACAAAAATGCTAACAATGTGTTCACCAAAAATTGGGCAGTTTTTTGATACCACGATTGTAGCATCAAGTGATAAAGGGTGGTTTTAATGACCCTTCGAAATCGGTTTTGAGTCACCTTTACAGAGAATAGTCTGAATGACTTAAGTGACTGTTTCATAGGTTTCTCCAGTGGAGGTGCCAACACGCCTCGTACACCATCACCAGGACCTAACTACTTATTCACCCCCATTGCACCATCAGTGGATGACGATATCGAGTCCCATAGTCTGGCAGATATGCTGCAGAAATCTCAGGTTAGTGTGCAACCGTTGTTGGACGAAGTCATGTCAGCAGGCAAGGAAAGCAGCAAAGTAAAAGGTTCAGTTCGATTGGAAGACATTGAAGCTGATGTTGAGAGTTCTTCCACGAAAGAAATCCCTGATGTGGAGCAGAACAAAGAGAATATCAGAAAAGGTATTGAACTACCCAAACCAGATGAAGAAATGATTGCATTTAACATGCTTGTGGAGAAGATGAAGTCATCGGGCACGTTACCAGAGAAACCTCAACCTACAGTGAGTTGTCTTGCTATGTTAGTTATCCTTAATTTAAGGAACAAGATACGTACAGCTGGCTGTTCTGTTTACGTTGTTACTGATTGAAAACCGTGTATGCTAAAGAAACATTCAAAATAAATTGTATACTAAGTGTATTCAGTAGATCTGCCTGCCTGCCTGCCGGTCTGTCTGGCTGGCTGTCTGTCTGTCTGTCAGTCAGTCTGTCTGTCAGTCTCAGTCTGTCAGTCTGTCAGTCAGTCAGTCAGTCAGTCAGTCAGTCTGTCAGTCTGTCAGTCAGTATGTCTCAGTCAGTCAGTCAGTTGTTGGTCAGTCTGTTCCATCACTCAGGTACTCTGTCAGTCAGTCATTTCACTAATGAGTTCTATTTGTCTTTGCACTAAGATAACTGGCTTACCCACCCGCTTGCTGCCAAGGCCACCATCCCCAAAGCGCAGAACTCCAAGGAACACTCCATCTCCCCTGCAGGATCTGAGAAGGTCGCCATCACCCACTGAATTGCTGAAGCAGATGACCATGCAGGCATCACTGTCTGATCGCAGAACCCCATCGCCAGCACAGGTTGTACCGCAATTGAATAGGCCTCCCTCTCCGTTGGAGATGTTTCACAAGTACAATTCCATGGGTGCGTTTTGTCGTTTTGTCGTTTTGTCGTTCACTGTTAGTGTACAGCACGGCTGATGTGTACAAAGATCTCAGTAGATAGTAATTCAAGAACGAGTTACGTTTTACACGAGAATGAAGAACAGTGAAAACCTTTGGTGACTAATTAATCGTGAGCCATGAATAATTTGGGTTAGAAGACAAAAGAATTGAGAATCAAACTAGTTTAAAATTATTAAAGCTGAATTTCATTTTCACCTACAACATGTGCACTTTATCAGTGGTTCTTATAACTCGAAAAAAAGTGAGGTCAATGGACAGCGACACCGAGGACGACGCGTAAAAAAAACAAAATAGATTTTATTATTTTAAATTTGTCTAAATACATAATGACAATTTAACGACTTCTGCAATGAATAAAAGTAAGCCATATAGACGATCTGTACAGGAGTCCAAAAAAAGAGCACCAAAATAAGGAAACAATTCCTTCACCTCCTCACGTTAAATCACGACATTTAGAATTTTACAGCTTTTGCCTTAAAAAAGCTTTTTGATTAGATTCACAACGAATGTCCAATGGCAGCTCAATCAGTTTATTTACGATTCTGTGCTCTCTTTGATGACATCCTCGTTGGGGTCGCTGTTGTGGTTTTCTTAAACCCCGTAAAGTGACGCTAAGAAGGTCGTCGTTTGTAGTCTATCTTGTAATCATTCACACCGAGGCCATGCCACCCTTGTTTGTCTTTGTTTTGTTACTAGATCTTTGATGTTCTTCTACCTACGTAAACTGTTCTGAGGTTACCATGAATTCGACGATATTTTCTCACCATTGGTGCCTTCCTCTTTCTTGCTATCTAGTTACACCTCCTCACGATCTGTTTGCGTCCCCTTTGCTTCGTCGATCACCCTCTCCTCTCGCAATGCTGGCACACCAGAGGCAGAGCCCCCCTCTCGGGTTTGGCAGTGTCAACATGCATAGAGTGCCACCGCAAGTCACCTCTCTGTACCACAGTGGACCACGCCCCAACATGCCATACAGGGGAGGACAGCAGCCACCACTAAGGAAAGTACAAGACAAGTACAGTACGCACGGTGGTGCTCCTGAACCGCGGAGCCAGCCAGCAGTGCAACCGAAACCTGTATCGGCAGGTCAGTCTAGTTCCCCTTACATACCCGACCGGTCGTTCATGCCGACATCCGTCATGAGAAAGATTCACCAAGATCAGAAAACACCAAAGTCCAACTTTGAAGATGGGTCTAAAGCAAGAAGCCTTGTAGCTGAAGGTAACAGTCTAGCTAATAGGAGAGAAGGTGTGTCCGAATTACAGCCCTTTGACAGCACTCAATCGAGGGCCAATTCACAGTCTGGCTGTGCAGATGATAAAGTAAAAGTGGGTTTATTTCAAAATTATACAGGTGAAAGGCACACACCAAGTCATGGTACTGCTGCCAAACGAGACCATTTGCTTTCTCCAAAATCCATGGTGTCTAATGATAATCAGCTGTCGCAGACTGGCTCGCCAGTTTTACAGAAGCCTACTGCTTTCAAACCTCTGCCAGGCTCGCCCCAATTACCATTTTCCAGTCTTAAGGGGGGTATTCACTCGGAACCAGCCTCTCCTCTGCATTCTTTTAACCAGAGGGAAGGATCTCCCTTGAGACCACCAAAACTACTGCCTCACTCGGCGCCGTGCACACCTCAGCGCCATCCCTTCGTTGACAAGGCAGCTCTGCTCTCACCGCAGCAGTTGGCATCTAAAGGATTAATGACCGGAGACGATAGCAACAAACAACCTTTGGGGTTATTTGGGAACAGCAGCACTTCCTTAGAAAGCCAGGCTAAAGGTATTCGCAACGGCATCACCCGAGTTGTGGCGGCTAATGAAGGTCGGCCCTTGTCTCATTCATATGAGCAACAGCCACACGTTACATCAGACAAGTCGTCTGCTTATGAAGATGCTTATCACGCAAAGAGAAGCGAAAACTTGTCGGGCGGTCACCCAATGTCTCGCCACACTCCAACTAACGTGCATGGCATTCAAAGGATGAGCAGCTCCGAAGCTCATCACGAGAATTTACCTCTGAACCACCCACACGGAATGCACGGAGGTGACACGAGGCCAACGCCGGTGCATCACGTGCCGAGATCATTTCATGGATCACGTGGTCCTCGCCCCGGTCCTCACGTCACAAATGGACGTTTGTCACCATCGGGCATGCCCGTCATGCACGGGGGACATCCAGGGCGCACTCCGTTCAACTCGCCCATGCCAGGCATGGCAGCGCCACCCAGGTCTGCTATTCACCCGGCAATGCTGCAACCGCATCTCCATCCAGCTTATCTCAGGATGATGTCTTCAGCAGCTGGCCCCCCAATGGGAATGGCTTCTTCCGGAATGAGCCCAATGTCCATGAGGATGCCGCCACACTCGGCTGGGAGGTACCCCATGATTCCTGGACACCATCCTGCTGCTGCTGCAGCAGCAGCCATGGTGTACGGAGGGCGTTCATCATCCGGCTATCCACCTGTAAACCCCGCAGCTATGATGGCAGCTCGTTCCCCTCACATGGCCCATCAGCCGGGTCTTCACCAGGTCCATGGAAGACGAGGTAGGTGTTAGTCTGACGTAACTTATTTTTTTCCCCACGCGCTTAGATAGTATACGGATAGTACACCGATATATTCGTAAATCCCTTTAAGGCCTTGTTAGGTCGTGCACACTATGAACTAGTTTGAAGAAGTAATACATGTAGTATTTTTATTTGTTTACAAACAACAAGGCATCGAAACAAAAACGACTGATGATACAAAACGAAATTATTGCCTTAATTTTGTTGAAATAAAATCATAAAAATATATACTAATTAAGATCAGATATCTAAACACTGTCACGGTTATGATTTATTTTCTTCAAACGCGATGAATTATTAATCCGTTTGAGATATTCCGTTGAACATTTTTTTTTAGATTAGCATTTCTACAGTGTAGAATGTGCTGAACACTTCTGTTTATGGGAAAAGCCCCCATTCTATAGTCAACAAAAACTGTCCATGGTCCGAGTGACGCTACTGTAACCTTTCCTGTGTGGCTTTATATCTGAAATTTGAAAACGCAGCAATCACCGGTCATTTTTTATTCACGTTCGAGTAAAACGCGGTCAGGGAAATATCACGATTATCGTGAAATCGTTTTCCTTAAGTTTCGTTTTCAAATTGTTTTCCGTCCACACTGAAACACCAAGCCGACGTTTCCTAATTCATCCGGTTTGAACAGCGTTTTCAAAAACCTCTGTTTTCGTGACGGATTAGCGTGACGGATTAGCGTGACGGATTAG
>Ga0126337_10001809_pt1 | contig 13200 bp, 10 predicted proteins | sample DipCmetagenome_FD_92527 | JGI IMG/M metagenome (GOLD analysis project Ga0126337, IMG submission 92527) | Coral microbial communities from La Bocana,Puerto Morelos, Mexico - Diploria C A metagenome | ecosystem: Host-associated > Invertebrates > Cnidaria > Coral | place: La Bocana,Puerto Morelos... | reverse complement strand
GACAAAAGATAAGTAAATTGAGTACAATACAAAAATCAAATTGTCGGTGTCCAACAACAACTCATTACATTCAAATGAAAATGTTCAGCTCTCAGATAATTACAAAAAACTCGCCAAACGATTACCGCCCAAAACTGCACGTTGTTATAGCAACAAAAGAAGACTTCTGATTGGCTGATACTTTTACACGTAAAACTGTCGTATTTTTACATGTGAAAATATATGGCTTTTCTCAGTGGCAGAAATCCCTGTAAATTTAAACACTGATGTTTATATAATAATACACAATAATTCGACATGCACGTAAGTTCCCACTCCTTAGGATATATTACTGATACGACAGGAAAGGAATATACTGACTTAAAGCTCTTATTAGGTATTGAAATTACAGGAAATGATTTACCACCACCACCCCCGCCTCCACCAACGCCGCCGTATACACAGTTAACACCAACTACGCCTACATTAAATACCCAGTGCACATCAACCCCTACCCAACGAAACGCCCCGTTAACACCATCTCCACCGCCACCACAAGTACAGTCAACACTAGCCTCACCCCCAGCACATGTACAGTCAACACCAGCTCCACCCCAACCACCTGCACAGCCAACACCACCCACAACCAAACCACACGCCCAGTCAACAACTATCTCACCTCCACCACAATCACAGCCAACACCCAAAGAATACCCTGAAGAGATGGAAGAAAAATTTCAAAAGTTTGCCAGAATATTCAGCAGTTTACCACCAGTCCTTATCAGGAGAACTCTTAATCTCGATGGAGACATTAAAAGAGCACATCAGCGGCTACAAAAATTCCAAGCTATGGAAAATCCGATGGACACACTCCAAACCTCAGTGGGAGGCAATGTTCCTTCAGGGACTCGACAAGAAAAAAGTTCCAAAGCAGCTCATTTTCGGGGAAACAAAAAGAGTGGCAGATATCGATTTGTCAACCACAATGAAATACCCAAGAAACAAGGGGAAGTCAAAGAGCTACGCAACTTGACAACAGATAGCTTCGACGATTACACTTTGGGACAAAATAACGATTACGAAAGTAATCAAGGCCAGGACACAAGGCCAAGTGGAGTATTCAGCGGAAGGCCAAGAGGGGTGCCAAGGGAAGGTCCAAGAGGCGGGTTTGTACAGGGCCAAAGCAGCAACCAAGGATTCAAAGAAAATAACAAGGGAGAGTCTCAGGGAACGGGCATTGGTTGCGGGAACCTGGCTGGCCGCGGACTTCCACCGAAACCCAACGCAAGGAGCTGGGATCGAAGCTACAGAAGAAGAAGCAGTAGTTTTCAGACAACTTGGGATAGTGGTATAAGAGGGCGTGGCCAGAGAAGAACGAGCTTCCCAAGTTTTACGGCGATTGAAGATCAGCCTTGTCAGGCTGGAGCAATAGAACAGTCTCGATTTCAACAGAACCAGTTACTCGTTCGTGGGCTGAGTGAGTTGACGACCGATGTCTGCTTGGTGAACTTCATCGAGGCAATGAGCGGTGGAGAGGTGGTGGAGGTAATACGGAGAGACGATGAAGCCCTGATCACAATGGCCAATGACATAACAGGTAAGTCAAATTAATATGTGACTTCACGGTTTATTTGAAGGTTGACAAATCTCTCTTGTACTGTTATCTCTCTCACTGTCAGCTTATTTCAGGACAGTTAAACTCTGAAACTCATTGGACTCTACTCTTAAGTTGAAACCGACACTAAAGGACTTCAAACGTTGCCTAAAGAAGAGTCTTATCTCAAACTTTTTAGAGACTTAATTGCTTTACCTTAGTTAAATTTATCTTTTTATTTTTATCTTATTAGTTCTAATTACATATTATAATTAATTAATTATTGATAAGTTACTTTTTACCAGTCAATGAGCTAATTAATTTAATTGTACTTACAAATAGTTTTAACTAGCTCTTTATTCTGAAAAGCCCTTTTGGGACTAATAAAGTATGTACGTATGTATATCAGCCCTTTATATTACAATTCTTTTTAAGCCCTGGCATTGTACCAGGTATTGGAATTGCATGCAAGACGCCTGCGGACGGGCAAAACATTGTTGGTTTTGTCTTGTGTTGGTTCTTACGGCAGTAGAGTGTCTAGAGAAAGAGAAAACCTTGTGGAAGGCATTTAATTGCTCCCTAGGGCTCTCGTGCCTTAGTGATGAAAAACATTTTTTGCTTCAGTTTTCGAAACACTAACTTGTTTCCGAGATTAATAACATCAGCTTTCGCCTACGAGCTTGTCACTTGATTGCCACACAATATTTGAATAAGAACAAGAACAAAATAAGGGCTGTTTTTCGTAAATTGCTACAAGAACTGTGTTCTTATCCAAATATTGTCTGGCAATCAACTAGTGTTACAAGTCGTGCATACAAATCTGTGTGTAGAAAGTAAATAAAATGAAGTTAAATTTTTCTCGTTTGAGATGAAGATATCACTTCCAGGCCGCCAAAGATGAAAACGCTACGTATTTAGATTGTATATACCAATTTCGGGGCTCGGCAAACATCCACCATTTTTTACCTCCACTTCAGTGAGTAATTGTTACATATCATACAGAGACGATGCTTCTTAGCGTCTTTACAGTGAATAAGTAATCTGAAGCTGCTTTGTATTTTTTCTTACAAATGTAGCTGTACTGAAAATTAGCTTGTTTTTAATATGGACAGGTGATATTATTATCATTCTGATAATTATTGGTATATCACTTAGATTTCAGTAGAATCAAGACCAAAGGCGAAGACAGAGGATTGGAGTCAGCTAAGGTTACCATCGAACAAGTTCCTGTGAGTAGAAGCATTGTTGTCAGCGGTATTTCGGATAATACCTCACATGATGCCATTCAACTGTACTTTGAAAGTCAAAGATACGGTGGGGGTCCTGTGGAAAGAGTAGAATTTATACCGAAAGGTGGTAGAGCTGTGGTTGTATTTCAAGATCCAAAAGGTTTGTAGAAGAATTACCATTCTTACCGTTCGGCTATCTTTTGTTTCTTAAGAGAGGGTACCCATGCATGGCCCATGGGAATCTTTTTAGGGTTAACCCCATGCAAGGAAAATGTCGTGCGTACGGTTACTCGGGTATAATTCTTTTTTATTTTAATTTTTTTCTTTCACAGATATAAAAGAGGTGTTAGCTAGGCAGAAAGAAAAACCACATGTGTTAGATCAAGCGCAACTATCAATCAGAATTTTCCATGAGTTTCTAGAAAGCCAGGAAGGCAACGTGCTAGACGATACAAATGAGCAGGGAACTACCGCCGGTGGTACCGACAAGGCACATTCGAGCTCGAGCCAGCAGTCCGAAATGAAACGACAGAAACTATACATGGCTGTAGACCCGGATGTAATGGAATTCGTCACTACTTCAGCATTTCGTGACGAACTAAGCAATTTTATGGCCACAAAAAAGATTGAAATCACCTGGAAACCGAACAACAACAAAATAGCTGGAATAGTGTACAAAGGACGAGACGACAGTGATTCGGGGCAGTTTGAGTGCATTGGTGAAGTTCAAAATTACCTCGGCAGATTTGAGAAGCGCGACGTTAAAGTCAACAAGGAAATCTGGAGTGCTGTGATGGCACAGTTTTCCAGTATTCGAGCCTGCCTGGGAGTAGACCCTCCGCTGGTCAAACTTATCGATGATTTATTTGTTATTAGAATTGTTTCCCTGAGCACAGTTGTAACGGATTTTGAGGAGAAGTTGAGATCTAAATTGGAAGAGATATACTGGGAGGAGACCAGAAAATACTACGCGAAAAAAGTTCTAAATGTTGCTAAAGAACGCTTAGTTCTGTTGAAGAAGATCAAGTTTGTGGAGAAAGTTCAAAGGACGAACGAGGAGCTGGAGATAAAGCTAGATACTGAAGGTGAAGAAATATACTTCGAAGGTCCTGAGTCACAGTTTACTGAAGCAACGACGATGTTCGTCAAGCAAATGTCGGACATGGTTGAAAAGAATTTGCCCCTATCAGACATCATCTTGGAAATTTTGGGCTCGGAAGAAGGTTTAAAGAAAGTGGACAGCGAGATGGAAAACAACGATATAGAGGCAGTGTTTGTCATTGACAAAGACTCCGGTGCCAGAATTGTGAGCACGTCAGCTGCACACTGCGACAAGGCCGAGACGCTGCTGAACAGCTTGGCACTGAAAGAAAAGGTCCAAGTGGATGATAGGAGCGAATCTTTGTTAAAAACTCCAGAATGGCGTGAGTTCTGTGAAGAAATTGGTGCTCAAACATCCGTTCGTATCCATACCAACAATTGGAATGAGACCTACGTGGCTGGGTTCCAGGATGAGGTCATAGTGGTGATGAACAAGGTCAACACCTTCTTGGAAAGCAACTCCATCAGGGAAGAACAGTTCAAATGTTCATCTCAGATTGTCAGAAGATATTTGGCTCAGTTTAGTCAGGAAGATTTACGTTCCATTGAAACTCAACTGAAAGATTATGAAGTGAAGATTAAAAAGGGAAAAGGCGATGATGATTTTGACATTTCTGGAAACAGAAAAAGCTTGACTGATGTAAGGAGACGGCTTAATGCTCTCGTGGAAGATACAGAGTCAAAAACGTTTGATGTGAAGCAGCCAGGCCTGCGGTCGTACTTTGACAATGGAAAAGGAGATCGTCTTGTGAAGTCAGTGGAAAAGGATCAAAACTGTGCGATACATGTGGAGAAGATTTTTGGTGAAAGACCAAATGAAAATGATGGTGATGGAGGCAATGGCAATGGCGTTAGTAATGGCGGTAGTGGTGGTGGTGGTGCTGCTGCTGCTGATGATGATGAAGATGACGTTGACGATGACGATGAATGGGAACATGGTGGTATTGGTGGTAGTGGTGGTAATGATGACGACGACGACGACGGAGATGAATTTTCTGTCTTCGGGACTGATCCGTTCACCTTGGTTATGACCAAAGGCCATCACAAGATATCGTGGAAAATTGGAAAAATTGAGACGGAGAAGGTTGGTGTTGAGCAAACCTGGGTATACAGCATTGCGCTCAATTATCACTTTTGATAAATTGTCAATAATTAACTACTTATTAAACGAGAGTGAGGTCTTTACGGGAAAGTCTCAGACCGAAGCCTTGCCGTATTGACCAAGCGATAGCGAAGTTAATATGCGGTAAGATCGAGGTTTCAGATCTAGATTTTACCGTAAGGACCGAACATTGATAAATTGTTTATTATGTGGCTTTATCTGCGTTTGTGAAAGTCCGTAATCGACCTATGGGCATTACGGGGGAATACTGCCCTACAGAGCGCGCCAAGTCGGTGATTTCAACTGAACAATCAATCAGATTTAAAACTGTTTACAATCGCTTGCAGTGTTACGTGCATCTTTGGACCATCTTTCAATATGCCATCTCTCGACATGCTAAGTGAGCGGCTTTTTTCCTAGTTATTAGCGGAAGAAATTACAAGTAAATGATAATTACTGAACGAAGATTGGGGACATGTTTCCAGATTTACGAGAGAAAAGAAAAGGTTTTAGTGTAGTCGATCGGCTCTCAATAGTTGTGACCTCCGGCAGAATTGGGCCGTTACCGTTTTTAGTATTCGCAAGTTGCAAACATTCAAAACAGACGATTTATCTCTCACATAATGACTCATTGTTACTCCTAACCTTATTCCGATGTCAAATAAATCCATCTTTTAAGACTAAAAGTCGAATTCGACTATAAAGAAGTCCATTGTGCTTGCCTGTTTCTACGTTAGCCAGGCTACATCGGGAGTTATATATGTCGAAATATGTCGCCTATGTACATAACACTGAAAGCGTGTGTAAATGCAGTTAGGAAACCCATCGTTTCCAAACTGCCGGTTACAGTTTTGCTCTACTACCCCGTTTAGAATTAGCTCCGTATAATCCCATTTTAAATCGACTGAATGGTTCTCAAATCGTTTTTCTTGTAACTAGCACTATTTCCTTATCCTCTTGCTTCTCAAACATTCACCACCTTCCAATTAACCTTTTCGTAGCCGTTCTTTATGTAATCAAATGACTAAATTTTTATCAATTTTTATCTTTCAACTAGAGTTTCGACTAGTTTCTATAGTCTAATGAGCCGCCAATATTTTACCGTAGAGCATGCGCATAAGCCAAAATTTGGAAAGCTCTGTTCCGCCTAGGTGAGTTGTTAATCAAAACAATCTGCCGACGTAGGAATCATTGACGTCACGATGAGTTCTTTGTCTGCCCCTCCAAATGTTGTCTGGGGAAAACACTGGACGTGAGGAAGGGTTGAATTACGAAATGGTTCATGCTTCTTGAAAAGTTTAGCCTAAATTTTTCAAGTACGTTTCTTGTAATCGGTGTTAATCATTAAACCTTACCCATCTTTCTTCCCTTATGACTTATTTTTATCTCTTTGATGTTTTTGTCTATCTTATTGTCGTTGTTTTGCTATCCTTTATTTGTTAATGTGCAGTTTTATTCTGAAGTTTTGTTTTAAACTACAGGCTGATGTATTGGTTAGTGCTGTCGGAGCGACCTCTCAAGCGATCATTACGGCTGGTGTTTCTCAAATAACAACTCCAATTGTTGGAGACATTACTGTCACTCCTGGTTTTCCCTTGGCTAATCACGTGATCAACACATACTGTATCCAATGGAACGGTGGCCAAGGGGAGGCGGTAAGCGTATTTTTCTTCGTACCTTGAACTGATGCGTCATAACAGTGAAGGTGCAGGGATGGAAAAGTTGTGAGAGGCTAGTTTACCACGAATGTCGCCTGTGTGGGAATCCCATGTGGGTTGTGTTTTCTTGTAGCTTCTCTTCCTTATTTCGTCCCACGTATCTTCTCTGGGTTCACATTTCAAATAGAACTCTCACTTTGCTCCGACGAAAGGCTACTGCAACTGCTGGGGGCTTATTCAACTTTATTAACTTATAGATATAAGCGCACTCGCACAATACTTATTATATGGTTCACCTTTGAAGTCCAGTCTTTAAAATTTTCCTTTTTGTTTCAGACTTTGCGGGCCATTGTCCAAAAATGCATACAAAAGGCAGAAGAGCTTGGAGTGAGGTCCATAGCATTTCCTGTCATAGGCACTGGAAACCTCAACTTCCCACGGGATGCAGCCTCAAGAATCATGTTAGAAGAAGTGATCAGCTTTTGCCAAGCAAGCACTGCATCTAAAGTGCGCGATATCCGATTTGTTGTGTTCGAGCAAGATCAGGCATTAGCTACTGCATTCAAACAAGAGATGGACAAATTTCAAGCCAAGCACAAATTCAGCAGGGCTGCTAAAACAGTGAGTGGGCTATACAAAAGTTTTCGTTGCAAATTTCGTCGAATCGGCCGATCGGTCTCAACACCCTCAAATTTAAACTCAATATCAAATGCTACAGATACTGGTCAGCTGAGAAACCGTGAAAGGAGGCAAACACACCGTGTGAGTCAGGAGCGCTACGTGCGAATTTTTGTCCTTGGCAAGAAAAATGCAGGTGTGGAAAAGGCCGTTGAATCTTTGAAGAAAGGTTTCTCAGAAGCTTGTACGACGGAAAAAGTCGAAAATGAGGTTGTAAGTCAAATTTCTCGTAGACAGATTGTCCGCCTGAGAAAAAAAGCCGAGGGCCATGACGTCAAACTTGTAGTCGAGGCTGATGCCGATCGCATTGTCGTGCAGGGTCAACCGACTGGAGTGTCCGTCATGGTCAGGGAGATTTGCAAAGAGATTAATGACAGGACGAAGAAGAACCAGGAGGAAGAACAGGCGCAGCTGGTGTCAAGTAATATAGAATGGAGTTACAACATACGTGGTAAAAAAATGGTTTTTGATCCCAGGGCAAACGCTAAAATTGAGATTGCGTGCAGCAAATCTGCACCCACAGTTAGAGTGCATTTACGTGGAGAGCAGTTTGTCCTCGATCTGAAGGCAAAAACTGGCCGCGGACAACGAACCGGTGACCAAATTACACTGACCAGGAAGATAAAGGCAGCCGAAGAAGGTAAGGCAAGCTGAATACGGCATCGGTTAGTTTTGTGCGAAGAACGCAGTAACCATGAGTCCCTTTAATAACCTCTCTTAATTGGTTAATACAGAAGTCCAATAACTAAAATCAACCAGTCGGATTGCTCTACTGCTGGCCCAATATTTTGCAAGGCATTGGACAACTTCTGTTCATAGTCTTCTGTCCGCGATTTTCCATTCAAAGGCGGTTCAAGCTACAGACAAGCTGGAATCAAGCATATCTTTCAGCGCTACGCAAGTTTGTAAGCTTTCTTCACGCCCATTTACGAATTTTTGAACGGTTACTTTGACAAAACGAAACGACGTCAATTTTTCATCAGCTGAAACAATATTGATGGCAGGAGCCCATCACTTGTAGTGGGCCCCAGTCAATGGTTTTCTCTGTTTTAATTTTGATATACATAACATTAAGGTAAAGCTAGTAACCATTTCCATCTTCAGGAATTCCTCTTCCCAAACACTGGGCGAAAATGCCAAGCGCCGACATGACAGTGTACAGGGTGCAGCTCTCAAAACGTTCCTCTGAATATAAAGATGTCGTATGTAAGTTCCAGGCTACCACTCGTGGAGTGAATATTGAGAAAATAGAACGCATACAGAATCCTCATCTTTACCAGTGTTACACGGTAAAAAAACAGAAGATGGACAAAGATGTTGGTGGCAACAGTGAACGGCAGTTGTTTCATGGAACCGACGCTAGAAATGTCACCCATATCAACACTCAAGGATTTAACAGAATCTTCTGTGGGGAACATGGTAAGTGGTTTAACTGTTGCTTTGAAGGGGCAGGGGGGGGGGGGGATAACGAAACTAACGGTTATGATGGAGCGAGATTTGGAATTTATCTGGGAGCGCTCTCAATTATACGCAATCCCTGGATCCCAAGTGAAAGAGAGAAAATAATTGATTAGACTAATCATGGAACATGGAGAAATGAATGTTTTTATAGAGACTAGTCGACTCAACTACTCGCTAATTTGAATAATCACTAGTAGCGATTACGCCGAAAATTGTATTTAATAAACTCAGCGCAAAAATCAGGTGAAGTTTGTTTATCACGTCGACCAGTCCCTATGTCCCACTCCTCGAGTCCCCGCGCGTGCTCGCGTCCCACGTCCCCGAGTCCCAACGTCCCACGTCCCCGAGTCCTAACGTCCCCACGTCCCCGCCTCCCCGAGTCCCACGTCCCACTTTTAGTGACAGCCAAAAAAAAAACATTTGACGTAATCTTTGTCTATAGAAAATGAAGCAATCTCATTGATTGCTATGCGTAGCAAAGAATTATGATTGACGCCACTGTCAAACTTGACTCGAATGGCTTCTCGTGGAATCAAAACTTACAGCTAAATCAGAATTGAACTGCTAAATCCAGAAATCTTAAAGAAAATGCTGGAAAAATTCAGGCAGTTTTGTCATCAGAGCAACCCTGTGAGGCGAAACGCTTGGATGTTGCCTTGAATACTGCAGGAGTTGAAAGAATAGGCCTGCGAAACTTGCGGTTGCGGTTAACACTTAAGGCCATTCGATTCGAGTTTTTGAATGAGAGGAGCATTAGTGACGGTGGAAATTTGTATCCTCTGTGGTTGGTAATGCTCAAATCAGTTTGACATAGTATCGGAGAAACCTTAAAGCTGTGATACAGTTAACTGAGTTTAAAAATTAAACTGATGATTTGATGTTTCATTCCAGACATCAATCGTGTCAACAATTATTTTGAGACTGAAAAAAGTTGAAATAAATTACTGTAATAAACCTTTTATAAACCTTAAATTGTAATAAACCTTAAATTCGAGACAAAGCAAGGCCAATTTTTGTGTTTGGTTATTCTTTCTCAACTGCCGACTGAGAATGCTCGAGTACTATTTCTGCTGAGTTATTTTCTAAAAACGAAACGACATTTCCTTACTACTTCTAGCTTCTCTTACCTGTTCAATGCCTTGACAAAACGTTTTGTACCTTATTTTTGTCCAGTCAGGTAATTTAATGTCGTTTGCTTTTTCTCGGAATCCATCTCCTCACCCGCACTTTGTGTTCCTTTTTAGGAATTAAATATGGACAGGGTGCGTATTTTGCAAGAGACGCCTCTTACTCACTTAATTACGCAAACGCAGGAGATACCAGGCACCGCTTCATGTACCTTGCCCGGGTTCTGGTCGGGCAGTATTGTGTAGGCGACTCTACAATGAAAGTGCCTCCCCCAAAGAACCGTTCAAGACCCGAGATATTGTATGAATCAGTGGTTGATAATCAAGGAAACCCATCTATTTTTGTTGTATTTTACGATAATCAGTGCTACCCTGAATACCTTATAACCGTGAAAAAGTAGACTATTTCATTGTCAATGCTCTTGATAGGTAATGGTCGACATCTGCATCACGTTGTTACGCCACAGAATGTAATGGCTTCTGCAAAATGTAATTGTTAGTTAAAATGTATTAATTAACTTTACACAAAATGTAATAAGGAATTCTAAGTCAAAATATATTTAGTTCATGAGGTCTTACATGTAACCGAGGTTTCAGTACATACCGAGCACAGGAAAATCTGCACTCACGACCGAGGTCAAGATTCTCCCATACAGACCGGCTAAGCTCGGTTGAAAAGATGGTTGTAACATGGCCAAACTTCAATTCGCTGAAAGTTACTAATTATCCTTAATGTGGCCGGTTTGTAATTACTGCCATTTTGCTTTTGGTGTTTTATCTCATATAATAAATCCTTTATAGGCCAAGCTTGGTCGGTCAAGATGGCTGGATATTGGCCTCGTAATTTTTTGCGTGTTTATAGACCTCGACTTTGTCTCGGTCCATAAACACGCCAAAAAAGTACTTGGCCGATATCCAGCCATCTTGACCTCACGCTTGGTCAATAACCCTTATATATGATATCATGCTTCGTGGACCCAGTATATTTCGGATTTAGTACTTGGGTTGGTAAACAGACTCGGCATGTTCGTTTCCGCGAAGGATATTTTATTTTAATCAAACGTACTTAGAGTTATTTCCATTGGTTTGGCATCTCCAAAGGACCAGTCACAGTTTGCGCGTCTTGAAAGTTTAAGCTAAATTTTTCAAGTTTGTCATTAGAAATTGTTCTGTTATTAAGAAAGGCGTTGTCACGTTTTGCGTAAGAAAGTTAGGGATGACTGGAAGGCAACTACCATAAACCAATTTAATTAGCAAGCTAACTTTGTAAGGATATTTATTATTTCATATGAAAAAAAGTCGCTGCTATTTGGTTAAAATTAGAATTCAAATACTTTAAAACAAAGCCTGGGCTGTCGCACGTTGATGGGAAAAAACACTTCAGCTCCATATCAATTCCTGCTGGTAAACATATGCATTTTTTTATTAATTTTTTCAATAGGTGTGGGTTTTACAATGTAGGTGTATAATGCTAATTAAAAACGCAATAAAAATAGCCCTGTTTCTTTTTTGTTACACTTATCAGCGTGTTGATCGGAAATGAGCTGAAATGACTGTGACAGTAACACCTGACGTGTCAGTGATGTCAGCCAAAAACCTGTTTTCACCGGTTGAACAACCTTGAGCATGGGCTCCTGCTTCGAGGGAGTGCGAAAAATATGAATGAGACACGAAGTGGAAAAGGTCGAGTGAGAGACTGGCCTCGAAGCTTTTTTCTAGTCATGAGAATAAATTCGCCAGAAAGTGATCGCAACAAAAGTAAATATTTTACGGAATTTGTATTCCGTATTCCACAATTTTGAGATGAAACATGGTGTAATCTCAGATCCAGTGGTATGAATCTTCCTCCGATACTTCTATTATTTCCTTGAAAAGAAGGTTTACCCATTTTGAAAATGCTTCCATGCAGGCTATTTCTTAAGACAGACTACCAAGCTGTGCAATACATTTCTTTTCGCGGTATAGGACTGGAACTACCTTGCAATGGAGGCTAATGCGTATTCTGGGTATTGGACTGGAACTACCTTGCGACTGAGGCTAACGCGTATTCTCGGTATTGGACTGGAACTAGCTTGCAATGGAGGCTAATGCGTATTCTCGGTATTGGACTGGAACTAGCTTGCAACTGAGGCTAATGCATATTCTTGGTATTGGACTGGAACTAACTTGCAATGGAGGCTAATGCGTATTCTCGGTATTGGACTGGAACTAGCTTGCGACTGAGGCTAATGCGTATTCTCGGTATAGGACTGAAACTAGCTTGCAATGGAGGCTCATGCGGCAAAATATCATTTAAAAGAGTTAAACCATTTGCATTTGAAAAGCCAAGCATTAGTTTCGGTTGCAAGCTAGTTCCAGTCTATTCCAATATTGAAGATACGAATATGACCTATATAAGGTTTCGAGCGTCAAAATCGAATTAGAATTTGAAGAGTTGGTTCTAGTGGACAGGAGTGAGGAAAACCAGACAACTTGAATCGAAGAAACCTTTAAGTGAGTAAGGAGGAGAAACAGCAACAAAATCAACCCTCTTGTTACGCCAGGTCGGGAATTTGAACATGGGCCACATTGGTTCGGGCCAGGAAGGAAAAAGGTTTTACCGATGACCGCCCTGGTGGGACCGGAGGCTAGTGCTGTTACCACTGCGTCGTCCCTGATCCCAAAGAGGAAGAGAAAAACAAGGAAACAATCCCATTACATGTACATGCCCTAAGATTTCACAGAGCTGTGTTATAGCTTTTGTTCAGTTACCCTTATTTCCTGTTTTTTTCTGTAGGGGTGGGGACGGGGGGTCTCGAAAACTGGGCTTGGCTCTGAGTAAAAAGTACTTCACTTTGCTCAAGCCTTTGCTCGTCCAGTTTTACAAATGCAATGAAACATTCGCCGAGAAGGCGAAGATCCCTCTAAAACGAGCAAATACAACTAGCCTACGCGAATCATCAAGTTCTGACGAGTCCTTCTCAGAAAAACAAACGTCAGTCTCTTTTCCTGTTTAAAAACATGAAACAAACAGCGGTAATAAACATTGTGAGAAATCGCATTTTACTAACTTGACGTTTCGTATGTTACAAAATTTTAACGACTAGTAGATTGTTATGAAAAGGGGTCTGGAACCTAGACTGAGACAATTGATCTACAGCAGTAACTAAATATTATCGTTTAGGTTAAAAGAGCAATAACCTCTCACTGCCAACGTTGGCATTTAATGAGGGTTGTAGTTCTTGAATAAATAAGGTCTCTTTTATTTTACAATGGAGGTCAGTTTTGCCGG
>Ga0126337_10001808_pt1 | contig 13209 bp, 8 predicted proteins | sample DipCmetagenome_FD_92527 | JGI IMG/M metagenome (GOLD analysis project Ga0126337, IMG submission 92527) | Coral microbial communities from La Bocana,Puerto Morelos, Mexico - Diploria C A metagenome | ecosystem: Host-associated > Invertebrates > Cnidaria > Coral | place: La Bocana,Puerto Morelos... | reverse complement strand
GCTGCAGTAAAAAATCAACAAAAATATTTCTTATAAAGTAATTTTCCAGAGAGAAAAAAATAAACACGTTATTTGCCGGCCTAGGTCGGTCCGTATTGGGAAAAACTGTGCCCTTGGTCTTGAACACGGCCCTCGACGGCCGTATTCCGCGCCAAATGGAAGCTTTTGCTTACCTAGTCGATGACAGTGAATAATAGCTGACTTCAAGTCTCATCGATTATCATCAAGGACATGCGTCGTTTTTTTACCAGGGTTTTACATTGTAGCTATTTCAATTTTTTTAACTTTTCCTACGTAGTAATATGTTACAAAACTCCTTTCGCATGGCGCGATTCATGACGCCATAGATCACTGGGTTTATGAATGCAGAGAAAGCAGAGAACAGCAGGTGAATGAACTCTATGGAAGAAGGAATGTTTATCAGGAAACCGAATTCTAAGATCGAAACGATTATGAAAGGTGACCAACAGATGAAAAAGCCAAACACAGCAGCAAAAAGTACACGAGATGTTTTTATCTCTTGCGCACTTACAGTTCCTTGCCTGTTTGGAAATCGCAGAGAAGGAACGATGGCATTGTTGTGTTTCCTGATAACGCCATAAACCCGACAGTAACCAAATACCACTAGTAACATTGACAGCAAAGTCAAACCCGCAAACATTATGTGTAAAATCCTCTCGGATCGCTCATCAAGAAGCTTAGGTCGGCAGTATAAGCCGAAAGGTTCCCATCGATAAGTGACAGATGCGGCGATATTGTACACGAGGGACATGATAAACGGACAAATCCAAAACGAGACGATCGAGGTAATAGTTTTGCTCTTGGTGAACAGTGCGCTGTACATAACAGGCTTTACAACGCACAAGTAGCGATTGATCGACGTGAGTGCCATAATGCAAAGGGACACCTCGGCCCAATACAGCGAAAGAAAACCACTGAACTGGCAGAAGTTGTTAGTGAATGGCCAAGTGCGCAACCCATAAGCGACCGTGCCAAATGGAAACACGAAAATAGCCACCATCATATCGGCTACTGCTAAGGACAGGATGTAAAAACTGGTAATTGTGCGTAGTCTTCTGTTTCGATAGAAAGCGAGACAGACGAGCGAGTTTCCTGAGAGCGACAACATTGTGGTTAGAGCAAAGATTGCCGTATTTATAGCGCTCTGCGGCGAGCTTTCTGTATTTTCTTCTGTTGGTTCCATTAGTTGAAGCAAAAAGTTAGTTTTTTTTCTCAGTTTTTGCGGCAAGTTTTTGCTGTAGATGTAGCATATGGATGACAATTTTGAAATACGCAGCTGCTTTGTAACAAAGTGGTTTTGGTTTTTGACTCTTTTGTTTAAATATTGATTTCAAATCAAACATAAATAATAATCTATCGCATCCGCTGTAAACAATAAGACCTATTTCGATATATTAAAATTCTAAATTAGCTCCGGCTTAGGAGAATATAAAACAAAAGTAATTAAAGCGAAACTCAAGGATGAATAAAAAAATGCTTGTTCTCTTTCTCATCAGAAACTAGTCATCTGCTATCACTTTTATAAGTTCAGATCTTGAAATAGGCGAGATAAAAAACCAGCATGTTATTCATACTTGTTTAAAAAGCCGTGATTGAGGATCTTAATGGGGTTTGTGAATAGCTGAGAATTGTCCCGGTTTTTCTACTATTGGTCCCTGGTGGTGTTTCAAAAATAATTTTCTTTCTTCTATCCCTTCTTTTAACTTCGTAAAATTTCGCTCAAATTCAGGTAAATCCACACCTTAATGGACCTTTAAGGGACAAGCCCTGGGAACGAGGTTGGTTTTCATACCTCTTAGGATGTTCAGCCTCAAAAGGTGCACAGCCACAGAGGGCCTTTTTGCGGTACATTTTAGCGGTACCTTTTAGCAGACCCTTTTGCAGTACCTTTCAGGGTATTGGCCCGAAAATATAGACAGGAAATATAGACTGGAGATATTGTATTGTTATAGTATTGTTACATCTTTGGGATGAAAAAATATTTTAAGCCACGCCCACAAAACTAGATCTGGGAACCTCTTGAGGGTTCTTCAAAATTTCTAACGAACACCCCCGTCGCTTTTGTATGTGGGTCCAACGGGGTTTCCTCCGGCTTCCTACCGCAATGTGTAATTGTGCTTTACAAGTAAGCTCATTGAGCACAATAGCAACGAAATCAAGATACTTTAACAGAAGAGTTATGTTAAGATCGGTTACTTCGTTGGGTATCGTATCTATCCAATTGCATGTTGTTTGCTTTCCTGTATTACCTTGTTCACGAAGAAAGCGAACACACGATACAACCTCGTTCCCAGGCTCTCTCTCTCCACTGCCTCCCTTTGTCGTTGGAAGAAAGACGTACCCTGGTTGCGGCTGGTCACGTGACTGTTGAGTGGAAGGGTTGCCAGACCGTTTTGATTGTTACTGTGACAAACTTTGTGTGTTTCAATACCTCGAGCTAAAAACTACGCGGCTGCAATTGAAATCAGAGTGATACACTACCCATACTTCAATACTCTGGATAAAAGGTGTAATTGCCCGTGTGTGGTCAAGAGAAAATTGAATATAGCGAAGGCCAGCGATCGCCTTTCTTTCGGTTCAGTTGAGCGACAAAAATTACTCCTTGACTCTACCACGGTGAAGAAAGTTGTGTCACAGGTGGTCACCCGGACCAGCCGCAAGCAGGGTCTTTTCCCCAGCGACAAAAGGAGGCATCGGAGAAAGAGCCTGGCAACGAAAATGCACACGACAAAGCAATCTGTCATATTCTCATTCACAGTTTCCACGCTCCACGCTAGGAACGCCTGTAACCTCAAAACCCATCTTTTTGGCGACGAAGATAAAACGGCTTGCGTTTTATGACTGGGCTTTCCAACGGAGGCCAGAGTAATTAACAGTCGTGATTCATGTTCTCAAAACAACGCAGAATTGTTTTGCAAAGGAGGGCTAAGAAATGTACAAACATTTGCATCGCACGCGGCAACTGTTTCGCTCGTTAAAGCATTTTTTGGTGACTTTCTCGTTGCCATTGCCGTCACGGTTCACTGAGGCTCCCTAAATTACTTCCTTGTAAGATAATAAAAGTTTCACATGTTTTCTTTCCTTTGCTTTATATTTATATTAACACCTAACATGATATTACACTTGTTCTCTTCATAAGCAAGTTGGACATTGAACTTACTCAAGATGACTAACATGACAGAAAACTCAGCTGGCTCTGCTGATACTATGTTAATAGAATTACATTTAATTGTTTACCGCACTTATAGACTACTGACGAGATTCGGGAAAGTATTAAACTATGGTACATTTGTTTTAACTTCGATTAAATTACTTTTGAAGTATGTCATAAAGGCCTTTATGTTCCGTCTGGTCTCGTTGGCTGGGAAAGGAACTGTAGTATTCTCTCTTTGCCTGTATTTTGCATTTATCATAACACATCGGTAACGCCTTGCTACAGTCCGACGCACATGAATGACGGCCACAGTTAGAGAGGCAATCATAGGAATTGTTATCGCATTCATCCAAACAATTGCTGAACGCAGTACCCGAAAGGACACCAAGGACGAGAATGAAAACTGCGACTTTGAAGTTCGCCATCTGCAAAATCAAGGGTGTGTAGATCAGTCTGAGTTCAGTTTGCATCATAATCATCAACAGGTGGACTTACTAAGAAAGGCAGTTGCAAAGGCGAGGTTTGCCGATGGGCACGAGCCTAAAGAAAATTTTCTTTGGACTTGGATAGTCAACGAATATAACACTTTACACTATATTTACCGTTTTGTAGTTTCACTAAACACGTCGTGAACCTAGGCCAGTGGAGCCTGCAGAATAGGCGGTCAATTTTTGGCGCGAAACTTTTACAGTAATTTATGACTGATTTCACATTTGAAATTACAAATTTACTCTCTGAATTTTGGCGGGAAATTTCTCAACGCAATGAACAAGTCACAAACCCGCGATTGTAAGCATACTTTGTCACCAATGATATTATGAAGTAATCAAATGGTATACTCGTAAAATTAGGATCCACTTTCACTTGCGTTTTGTCAAAATTCTAATCATTACTCGCGATAAAGGCTCGAAGAATTACTAGTATTTTGTCAAAGCGGGCGTCAAATTCACTAGTCGCCATTTGAATACCTATCATGGCTAATTTATAATTTACTAGATTGCTGTGGCAACGTTTGGCGGGAAATTAAATTTCTCGATACAATAAACAAGTCAAAAACCTAAGATTGTGAGAGCAATTTGTCATCCATGATACTAGAAGGCATGAACCACTCGTCTCGTGTGCAGACTTTACCTTCATTTACCATAGAGTTTTTAACATATTCCTATTGTCTTATCTAGACTTTTGTGCTTTTGAGTTTTATCACTTGCGTTTTGTAACGCTTGCATTTTTATCGCTTTTCGAATTCTCATGTCTTAATTTTACCCTTACATGCAAAAATTTTAAACAATTTTTAAACTTGAAAATGATCTCAGATGGAATACTCATGAAATTAGGGAATAATTTCACCTGTGTTTATCAAAATTCTAATAATTTCCCTCGCCATTACAATTGGAGCTAGGCGAGCGTGTAATTATTCACTTGTAGCGTACAAACGGCTCAAGCATTCTAATATTGATACGAGTGTGAAGGAATGGGAGAAGTCTCATTCTACAGGGAATTATCTACTGTAGCCGATCTTAATAGAACATACAAAGCTGAAATAAATGTTTGAAGAAAGATTGAACAACCTGGCTTGGATTGCGTATTTACCAGACATTGTTTTGATGTCCAGACTCGATCACATTAATCTATTTTCAATGGCTTTTCCTTCGAGACGCGGGTACACGTACACTCGTCAGACGATAATCTTCAGGAGCGTTTTGTTCGATTAGATTAGGAAAAACTGCTTTTTGAATTTGAAATATTGCTGAAGCCCGGGCAAAGACGCCGGATTTTGTCATAAAGAACCTGTCCTCAAGTCCTTTTAATCCACGAGATCACTGAACAATGTTGTTTGAACAGACATGTTCAGAGCCATAGTATATGTATTGAGATTTTACTACGAACAAACGCAGTGCCGCAAAATCATTCCATCATCCCCATAAAGTACGCGTAAACAGACTACTAGAACAAATTGCAATTCTCTGCCTCATTAGAAACACCCAATACATTTTAGATAATATTTTGAATTAGCAATTAGAAAGAGTTACCTTGTCTGCGAAAATTGCGGAGCCGAAGACAGAAATTCTTGTGAATTTATATTTATCGTTACCCATTCGTTGCTGTTACGTGGACTAGCCGATTGATCAAACCTGACCATGAAATCTTGTTGGATGGAATGATTAGAAATGCACCGCCAAGATTCTATGTTCCGCTTTATAACGACGGTGACGAATTTGACACGCTTTTTCGAGAATTGAACACTTACAAAGGGGAGAACCAGCTGACTATTGAAGGGGGTCGAGGGGGTGGGGGCGGAATCGAGTGATTTGGTATAGGCATGTTTTTTTTTAACTCCTTCATGCACTAGGAATTTTTGCGGGATGTGTGTGTTTTTGACAATAATTTTTGTTTGTGTCATATGATTCTTTTGGAGAACTGAACGCGCGTAATATTTTTTTTCAGCAGTGCATGATTTTATTTTAATTTAATATGTTTTTAATTTTTTTTAATTTTCACAAATTTGCCTGCAGGATATTTTTCAAAATTACAAAAGCCAACCCCCTCCCCCCCCCCCTGAAAAATTAAAATCAAATGGTCCACTTACTCACCCATGCGTGAATGGCTGATGTCTCGGATGACATCATTCTGCTATACCCAGTTCCTTTTGAGCAATTCTTCGACTTGGTAATGGTTTCCATTTTTCAAGACATTCAATTGTCGTAAGCAATTGCGGTCTCAACAAAAAGCTATTTTTTTCGGCAAAAATGTCAATATCGTTTTTAACTGAAAGCATTTTGGGAAGATTTAATGGACACTTAATAAATGGAGTCGCAAATTAGATGTTAAAGCCGTTCAAACAATATAAATGTCAGTTCTAAATGATTGACCATCTGTAAAATAATCAAATGAATGCGCGCGCTCTCAGCTGGTCAATCAGCTATGGTTTATTGTGCCAGTAAACTCCTAGAAATTTCACGTATCTTCTGAATTATTATATAAAAGCAATAGACCATAAGTTTTTATTGTTTATAGGTATGATAAACCACTTGGGATGTTGGAATGCGGCTCGTGATTTATGAATTCTTCTCGACGGTTCTTCCAACACCCCGCGTGGTATATACCTATAAGCCATAAAAACTTGTGGTCTACAGCTTAACTGACTGAGAAAATTGCTTCATCGGTATTGGCTTAGAGCAGGAATAATTTATCGATAGCATTTTATTTGTACTACAGTGCTAGTTAATGCACACACCTTAGTAATTTTCTCAATATATAATTATTAATAAGTAATGGTATGAGGATTTTAGGATTTAGGATTTTTTAAAGATTCTTTCCTGAAGGCTCGTACAATTCTGAGCGTAGTGTTAATCTTAAATTGCGCTCGCATTCATACAATTACCAATGCTAATGCTAATGAAATTTTCTATTTAAGTTCCGTTCTAACCTGAGGTAAATAGCAAACCTTAAATTAAATGCTGGAAAAAAGACATTAGGTAAAATTAAAATATTAGGTAAAACTAAAATAAAATGTAAGATAAATGCATGATCCATTTTATAAGTAATTAAAGCTTTATCGGACAGTAATAACTTCAAGCTGTGCTTTAATTAGATTAAAATGCCCATCCAGTTTTAGAAAAAAGACACTGAAAAGGAAGATTTTAGTGAGGTATTTGAGCCAAACAGGATTTCTAAAAGTTTAGCTTTTGAATAACTTTCTTGGCGTCGCACTCGCTACTCTAGGTTTAACAGCCTAATCGCCTCGATCTGACGTCAGCTTGTATTAAAGGAGGCGTTAGAAGACTTCATTGCCACAAAAGTTTTGATAGATTATTTGTCTTTTAATCTATACGCCTTCGACAGATCTAGATCAAGTTGTCTGATTTCCTGTTCGAAAAGCCTTTTTTTAAAATCTTTCAGTCCTTTTACAATGCAATTATGTAGGCAATGGAGAATTGGCGGTGCTTTAAAATCCAGAAGAGATTTGCAACATTTTTCTCAATTTTCGCCTTCGTTGTTTTAGTTTTCATTGTTAATAGTTTATTCAATCACTGACCTTCTGGTTGAAATTTGCGCTCTTTGAATTTTAGTTAGACATAGTCTGAACTTGGCATAAAGTAATACAAATTAATAAAATTGTAAAGCCATAAGTTTTGTGTTTCTGTCTGTTTTATAGAACCTTTGCACTACATTAGCTCAGAGTATGGGTTGTTGCTGGTATAACAAAGAGACTGCAAACTTTTATTTTCCGTTTGGTCTTAATATGCGCCCCTTAAATTGCTTGAAACTGATGGCAGTCACTTCACCAAAATATAATATTGTCGAAAACTGCGTGTTTCAAAAAGGTATTTCTGAATACTATTTCAATCAATTTGAATTTTGGGCATAAATTTGTACTTAAAAATAGCAGGGCTCCTTTCACATGCGTAGTTACAACAGCAACTAAAATGAAACCACGTTACTTACTCAATACCTACCGAAATTAGCCTGTTAAACGAAGAAGTAGCACCAAAACAACTTCCACCCTGCAACCTTTCGCAAAGTACTGAAGCGTTTAACGAAGTCCACTTTTATAAGCTGCTGAAATGATTAATTAAGACAAACAAGCTCTTCTCTTGTCTGGTAAAAAACCACCTGCTCATGTAGAAACGCAAGTTTAATCGTCGTTTCGCGAGCGAATACGTTTTTCTTAGTTAAACATCAATCAAGCATTCAACCACGTGTAAATAATACATGATCAAGTATGCGAATTAAATTTCCTTCAAATTTCATTTTCCTCTGTAGAGAAGACATCATTCTTCCCTGCTAGAACATGTTTGAAGCCCATGCGAAGTTCGTCTCAATGAATATTTTCTTCTTTTTTCGTTTGACTAAAGGTTTCGTTGTTTTTGATCGTTTTTTTTTTTAATTAAGCTGTTTTCATCTTTATGAAAAATAAACCATATGGTATTCACTCACCTACTTGAAACAATCCGAACATTGTAATATCGCGCGCTAAAAGGGCAAACACACTTTAAGAGTAAAGAGATTTCTAATTAACATGTAGTTCTCTTCATGGCGGCAATCATGCCAAGATTCCGAAAAAAGAACATAGAAAACAACGAAATATCCTCTGTAGAGGACTACAATGTGCTTGAGTTAATTAATAAATCTCGTGTTTCAATGTCGCGAGCTGGAAGGGTGAACACGTTTGTTCATTCATCTGCAACCACGTGAAGATCTCAACAAAGAAATATAGAAAACAGTGAAAATTCAGACATTAAAGAATAAAATGTGCTTTAGAAACGAGCACTGCATTTTAAAATCGCGAGTTAAAAGACTGTAAACAGAAATCCTATTATGCAATTCTCTACAAGGAAGTCTTCAACATTTGCAACCATCTGATGTTTCGCCGGTATCATTTAAGTCCACAACGATAAGAACGATAGTCTTGTAACTATACAGTGTCGAAAAAATAAGATGTCCTAAAGGCTGCGACATACTTATCTTAAGATATCTGATTGCAGAGCTTAAAATGTCAGCAAAACAAGAGTCGATGGCATTAGTAAGCATGCATTTTAATCTAACTAAAAGACCATCCAGGTTAAGAGATAAAACTACATGTTTTGTTCAGCTGGTAAGTTGCTTTACACAACAACATGGCGCTCTAGTAGTGTTATACAGCTGTCGACGATTCAATCCGGGTTTTGCGAATACTTACTTTCGGTTCCAGTGCTTCTTACATGACCAAGTAATAAAGCTTCTTTCCAACCGCTTGAAATGCCGGTTTCGACGCCATTGTCTGGCCAGTTATGAAATACTCATGTTTTTTGTCATAAATAAATGGCATTTGTCAAAGTTATATAAGGGACCATATTTCATAATTCAAGTGGTCTAATGTTGAAAGACTTAAAATCTGCTTCTAAGGGCAACAATCAACGATGCGAACCATCATTCGTCCATCAATCTGTCAAATAAATCATTAAATAATGATCAAAGATCTTTGAATCGATCAACTTGTTTCAAGCTGCAGAAAATACGGTGATTTAAAATCATTGTCCTTTTCTTTGCTTTTACATTCTCGACTCTTTCTAAAATAATCTTTTAGAAAATATTTTATTCTAAATTCAGTTAAAAAAGAAAACTTAATTATAGCTTGGACACTCGATTCCGATTGGCTGAGGAGCGCACAAACACAAATTGTACCTCGTAGGGACAGCCTGCCATGTTGTCATAGTTCTTTGTTGAAAGTCCTTGATAAAACCAGTTGTCAAATTACAAGTCTTCTTTTTTGAGATTTTAGTAAACGTGCCATAAATAAAAACCGCAATGGGCCAATTTTACGATATCAAAATTCTACCTTGGCTCCGTGACTTTGGGGAATGAAACAAAAGAAGGTGATTATTCATCCCTCTTCCTCGATGCGATTTCGTTTGTTTTATTCCCCAAGCTTCGGAGCCAAGTTAGAATTTGAATATATATAGAAATTGGCCTACAACTATTGATTTCACAATCTTTTTTAACAGTTTAAAATGCATTAACCTTAAAACTCGTGCCATTTTGATAAAGTTAAAAACATCTGGCTCCCATCTATCAATCACAAGTCTTACTTGAAGTTGTACTATTTTTTACACAAAGAGAGAAAACCTTTTTTCGTAGCAAGTACATACTTGAAGTTCGATTATGAGCTACCCTTGTTTCCCTGTCAATTAGCAGATTGTGTTACCCTTTACGTGCCTTTTTGTATTTCACTTAGTTCTGAGCTGATCAAGAATGGGCGGCCTTTACACTAAATTCAAACTGAGGAAGTTGAAAACCTCGAATCAAAGGAATCGTGCGTACACTACGTGAGCGGAAAAGACGAGAGAGATAAAACTTCTGGCACGGCTCATTCCTGTTAGCGTTAATGTTTGTTTTATGTTTTATTTTTCCTTTTTCTTGAATTTACATGTAGAGAAGTGCTGTTCATTAACTACTTTATGAAGATTACAGGACGAGCGTTTACGTGTGGTGAAATAAAACGATGTTGACATTGCTTGAAGATTAAGCCGAGCTGTATAGACGAAAAGACTATTTTTAAGGGCTTTTTTTCTGCAAAACCTTGTCTTTTTATTTGTTGTTCTCTTTTGGTCTTGTTTTTAATAAGTGCTAGTTTAAAAATGAAACACGCACAATACAACACAACTTCAATGGCGGTGACGCCGTGGTAATGGTTAGCGCATTGGCGTCTCTAAATCGAGTGGTCACGGCAGTCATTGTATTGTGTTCTTGGGCAAAGACACTGAATTTACTCTCACATTGCCTCCACCCAGGTGTGTGAGTGTCGGTGATCTAGTACGACAAAATAATGGGGCAAACCCGGCGTTGGACGTACGCACTTCCCATTCAGGACGGAGCAGCAAAACTCTTAAGCTACAGGGTCCTACAGAAACCAGGAGAAGCTTTCAGTGTTATTGTAAAAAAAGCCAGTTGGTTTAAACTCGAATTTAGCGCACACCTATATATAACAGACTTTGAAGATTATATTAAAAGAAAAATACAATTTTATAAAATATGATGCTTTACTACATTCATAAACTTCGTGCGACCAAATTACCTTAAACAAGAAACTGGAAACATATAACGGCAAAAGGAAAACAAAACTCAGATGCAAACTTTGTAAATGCTCGTGTCCAGTAGGAGTAGTAACTGTAGAAAATCATCGATACAAAAAATAAAAGCTGATCCCACTTTTGGAAATGATTAATTTAGCTTCCAATCTTTTGCAGTGAGGCAAAGTCGCGAGCAAATTCAGTGTTCGTGAGCGGCCATACTAATTTCATAAAGCCCACTCGTGCCGTAAGTAAAGTTAACTTCGCTTTGCCATTCAGTGTAAAAAAATTTAAATAACAAATGATTCCATGCTTTAGCGTACGCCATAGAGTAATGATGGGCGCGGAACCTCAAGAAAACTCTCAAGAAGGTAAAGTGGCTGTCAGGTGCTCTTTGATCAAGCAGCTATAATTACGCTTTTCCTTTATTTTTGTTTCTGTTACGAACATCCTTCGTGCTCTCCAAACATCCCATGTGCGTCATAACACGGTGACGCACATTAAAGTTTAAGTATGAATCTACAATGTTAATTATAATATACAACTCGAATTTAGCACTTTTAAAAGATTGCACTTATAGATAAAACTGAAACCCAAATAGCAAGCAACATTCAAAAGAATATCATGATTCAGTAAATAAAATTATACTTTTAAGGTCAAATTGCCTAAAGAGAAAATAAAAAAGAAACATGCCTGCTGCCTTCATTTTGCCAGCATCTTTATTGAAAATTGAACAAATAAAGAAGCCCAAGCCATGTATTACACTGTGATAAAAGACGACGGGCATTTAAGAACACGAGGAAAATGTGGAAAACACGAGCCGCAAGCGAATGTTCTCTAAATTTCTCGAAAAGTTTTGTCAGTGTAATACACGGCTTAGTTTTCTTCATCTGCTTAATGATATAGAGACTGATTCAGCGAAAAACAATAAAACACACTTTTCTATGTCTTATGCTCAGAGTCTGTTAAAACATCGGTTTTTGACAATCAGAGCGCGCGCGGGGTGCAATTATAATATACATATTATAATGTGGGAAAGAAGAGCAGAAGATATTCTCAATTCTGCTTCCAGTGTTGCGTTCGGTAATAGACGTTCCTATTCAGAATTTTTTTTTGGCTTCCGTCCGCCTTCATCAGAGTTGCAATTTTTGAATCAACGGCAAGTAAGGACGGTAAACGCGTATATATGACCACTTTTCCAAACTTAGAAATGGAACGAAATCGAACGCAAAAGCGCTTGGCTTACTTTAAGAAGCTACCACGGCGACGCCAAACAAGGTCGATGGAAAAATGAAGTAATTATATTTACGAATTTCGCGATACCCTTAAGTCATTTAGTTTGGTTCTCTTTATCGAAACTGTCTCGAAACTAAATATAGAAGAGCGTAAAATGCGAAACATAAATTTTAAACTTGTCTATTGTGGTTCACGTTCTTCAAGTTTTACCGCATGCACAGCCTTTCTTCTTCACATTAAATCTTTTGGTTTAGCGACGTTCCTGTTGCCGCTGTCGTTGTGGTTTTCTTGAACTCCCTACATAAATGCGTTTAACGCGCTACGCCGGACGTAATTTCCACGGGAATGACATTGGCGTCACAGGATTGGTAACGGTAGACCCTCCTGAGATTTACGAGGCTGGGAGTGATTTGAAATTAGGGACCTTAATCAAACCACGACGGCATCGGCAACGAGAACGCCACCAAACAGTAAGATGGTTTTGCACGTGCATTGTACATTTCTTTGCCGTCCTTTTCAAAATACCAACGTGAAATGACCAAGTTATTTCAGGAGCCCATGGGCTCCTGGTTATTTGTATTTTGGATAACGTGAACGACAACGGTTATTTTTTTGTATTTTCATTTGGACGCTGACTTGACATGTTTAGCTAGAGCAGCTTCTGACACTGAGTAGGCGTATTAAACAGCTCTATATAATTGCGAATTTCAAAGGTAAATTAAAAATTCCTGTTTTACCTAGGCATCGTCCTTGGCGTCGCAGTCGTCATTGCTTAAGGTCCCAATTACTTGAGCGGGATTGTCTTAGGAGTGAGGCATATATGTTACCCTTCATTCTCTTTGACCGTATTCATGGCAACGGATTTGAACCAATCATATGTGCATACATATTCGTATTCTCGGTATTGGACTGGGACTGGCTTGCAACGGAGGCTCACGCGCAACCTCGTTCCCAGGGAGGTTGGCTCATGCGGAAAAATATCCGCATTAGCCTCGGTTGCAAGCTAGTTCCAGTCCGATCAAATAGACATCGTTGAAACATATTCCAGGATTTTCTCCAGTGAGGAAAATTTGGTATCCAGTGAAGATAGGATTTTTATCTTTCACACTGGGAGAATATCATCGCCTGATTTTTGCCCCCGCAGGGTTTTGGCCCAGAGGCCAAAACCCGAGGAGGCACCCTAGGAGTCCCCGCGTGTATACATACAAGAACAAAGAATATTTGTTGAAAAAGTAAGAAATGTGTTTG
>Ga0126337_10001806_pt1 | contig 13220 bp, 7 predicted proteins | sample DipCmetagenome_FD_92527 | JGI IMG/M metagenome (GOLD analysis project Ga0126337, IMG submission 92527) | Coral microbial communities from La Bocana,Puerto Morelos, Mexico - Diploria C A metagenome | ecosystem: Host-associated > Invertebrates > Cnidaria > Coral | place: La Bocana,Puerto Morelos... | reverse complement strand
TCATGAAATCAAAACTGTCAAGCGTGGAAAGAAAGTAGTATCTCCTGGCCTGGAGCCAACGGATTTTTGTACATGCCTAGTGGATTCTGTCCTTCACTTGCATGATGAGCAAGTTAAGTTTCTTGGAAAAGTTTTGAAAAAAATTCAAATTACAGGTGCACTGTAGGAGATGAATTGTTTCCAAGCCAATTATAATTACGTTTGCACTAGTGCATCATAGTTCTAACTTGCTGGAAAGGTTTCTGTCTGGTTTTTAACATCCCCTCAGTGAGGCCATTGCATTGTCAATCATTGCTATTATTAGTATTATTTTTTTCTTGGAATGAAGACTTTTTTTAGTGCAATAACATTACAAAAAGTGTAGAGGCGCAGTGAACTCATGGTTAGTGCAGACCAAGTGGTCCGGGTTTGAGCCCTGGCCGGGGACATTGTGTTGTGTTCTTGGGCAAGACACAAGACACTGACTCACGAAGCCTCTCTCCGCCCAGGCCCCAGTTGTTCAAAGGCTGGATAATGCTATCCATATACTATTTTATTTTATTTTTTTATCGAGACTGATTGTATCTCCATTTTTGGAGTACCACCATGAATCTCCAAAAAGAGTCAAATCTAAAAAGGGTTGATATGATGAAATATCTTGTATTGGAAAATGGTAAGTCTGGTGTCTCTGTATATTTAACAATTAGACCTGCAGCCCGCAAGGGCTATGGGTCAATAACCCATGAGGCGAAGCCGAATGGGCTATTGACCCGTGGCCCTTGAGGGCGAAGGTCTAATTGTTTTAGTATCACCTAACTAGTCGGACAGACAAAAGCAATAATAAAGTTAGAAAATGCAAGTTGAAGAAAGGTTTTTTTGGGGAATAAAACAAAAGAATTTCGCTACTCACAAAAACTATTGCTAATAGTCCCCTAGTAGCGTAGCCAATCAAAATGCAGGATTTACATTAGTCCACTAGTTGGGTGATACTAATATCTTTTTTTAGACTTGCATCTTTCATCCTTCATTCAGATGTAGGAGTAATAAATTTACTTTTAACAAAGAATTCACTTTCAGATTTACAAGAAGATATCTTATCCTACTCAGAAAGTTTCTCCAAATGTTCAGTAACATTTCCTTTGAGAATATTGATCTATTTTTGAGAGACTGCATGGCATAGACCGTTGTAGTTTAAGATATTTGTTTAATTTACTTTGAACTTACCACAGAATTCCTTTAAAGTTAGGAACCTGTTATTGCTATTATTACTTGAACAGTGAAAAGTACTTTTTTCCTTTGCTTTTCATGACACTTCCCATTGTTTGCTTCAAAATACATCCAGACCAGTTTCCAGTTTGTACAGGCTTAAGAAAATCAGCAAGAATCTCTCATTAATGTGCTGGGTGAGATTGCAAATGGAAGGATAGCGTCTGCCAGTGGCGCCTATATATGCTGATGTCCGATCTCATCCATAGATCAGATTGTAAAAGCCACACACATGTTGTGACTGATTTGAGACATAACACATAATCACAATCTCCCATGGATTTAGAAAATACTCTGAGATAGAGTCAGTCAGAGACCAGATAATTGTCTTCACCATATCACTAATTCTACATGTATATGAGTCTCGTAACACACTTACACTACTCATTATTATCTTGCACTAATGACAAGTTGTTTATTTTGCTCCAATTGAGCTGCAAAACCTAATGTTGAGACGATTTACGGCCTGAATATCATGCCAACCAAACATGAACACAAAAAGGAAGATAAGAGAGTGGAGAAAAAATAGACTAACATTCCTTTGAACACAAATATCAAGTTGCAAGTTCCAGAAAGACAAGTGAAATTTTCATTAACACAGTTTTCATAATGGTTATGCAGTAAACAAGAAATTTATTAGCACAATACTTCACTTAGAAATACAGGTAGGTTATTACAAGTCAAGATATTCTATGGGTATATTTTCCTAACTCAACCTTAAATTTGAGTCTTTCTAAAAAAACAAGAAATTTGAACTCTACCTCTTTGAAAGTTAAAACCTGCAATCAGACCTGTTATGAAACATACATCAACACTGACGGAGAATTATTCTAACTTCTAACCCAAATTCAAGACACAGCTAATGTGTCAATACCCCAGAGATAAATATGCAAAATAATTCCTACAAAATGAAACCAAAAGATGCACCAAAATGTGTCAAAACTGTGGAATAATTCATTTAAAAAAAAAAAAAAATCATGGTGACATTCAGTGTTTTGACATCATTCTGTTTAATAGCTAGTGCCATGGATTTTTTGAATTGTGTTTGTTTCCTGTTTTGACTACACAACATGTACACAGCACTTCACTTAACAAACGTAAAGTAGCATTAATCATATCTTAGGTCAATGGAAGTGGATAAAATGTCTGAAATGTTTTGGAAAGACTTCTGGTACTCAGGCAGCCAGCTGTTCTTTAGATACAAGGGATTTTCCAAGATAACAAAATTTCAATTTGTGACAATCTGATAGTTTAGTAAGTATTCACCACCCTTATAATTACTTTCCCAGACTGAAAATAATTTTAAAATAAGCTGAAAAGTTGGAAATGATCAAAATTTCTAATAGCCAAACCACTCTAAGTTCACTAATGACCAGCAGTTTAGGCCCAATGTAATATTATATCATATGCATATCACTAAAAATGCCTTTCTTATTGTGGTAACAAAATTTCATGATAAACTTCTGCTTATAGTGTTTTTTGAGAATATGATCCTTTTGGCATTAAATGAATATTTCACAGGCATCTGATAAAAACCACAACAGGAGGTCAGTTTTCTTTTATTTTTGGATAGAAGTCTCTAAAAATGCCCATTGCCGCATTCTACAAAGCATTCTCTATCTTTTTCAAATTTTCAGGGGAACTATGGAGGATGTGAATTATTAGCCAGTCGTAGAAAATTACTACATTAATTTTATAGTAATCACCTATATGTGCAAGGACTAAATGTACTTTGATTTAATGGTAAGACAGCAACGCAGTTTTTTTGTAACAAAAACGACAACACAAGATACTCTGGTCACACATTGCTAATTCCCACAAACAAGACGGCTTATGTGTACATTCCATTTTGTAACAAACATTCCAATAAACAAGAAAACAGGAAAGCCTTGGTAGAAAAAAGATTACTTCTGGGAAAATATTTTCTATTAAAACAAATCAACTGGTTTTAAAAATCTGGTTAATGTTCAAACACATGATATAACACAGCTGGAACTGGAATGGATAATTCTCAATGAAATGTACAGTAATATTTCATCTCCAAGGCCACAGTATAATTTTAGGCTTAAAAAAAGTAGTAACTCTGCTTCTAGAAGGTTAAAACCAGCATTTTCGTAGGCCAGGATTTTTTTCATTAGTACGATATAGACACAGTTGCTTTATTATTGTGTGAAAGAGTATGCAGCAGCAGCAGCATTTTTTCTATCCAGCACAAACCTCTCCTAATTCTGAACTGCTTTCTTTAATCTGAAATAAACCTTATTACATTTCATGCAACTATAAATATCACAATAATTACACAAATTTGAGGAATCCTTTAAGTGCAGTTTTACAGGTGAAAGGAAAAGTGCTGAAAACACTCCATGCATTAGTCTGAAGCAACAATTGTTCTGGAAACAGTGACAAAACAGAAATCACAAATACCACTAATGAATTCACGGCAGAAACATCTGGCTACACAGGTCCTGCATATTGCTGATCAATGCAATGATAGTTTATTGCAAGGTCACAGAGAATGTAAGAGTACACGGGAAAAAGAACTTTCACTTTACATTTTTGAAAACACAAATTAATATTTCTGACTTGTTGCTTATCTTAAAGTAAACAGTACTTTATTGTCAGAGCAGCCAAGAGGACACCAAGACAAATAACATTTACATGTTGGCCTAAATTGAAAACATACTATCTCTCTTTTATAGAAAACAAGCCATTTCCTGTAGCTTGTTTTCTTTTCCAAGCCATTTCTGTTTACTGTATAAATGTACTAGGAACAATCCTTTGCATTGTTCCTGGGTTTCCGAACTGATGTCATTACCTGTGACACTAGCTAACACTGGTCTTCACAGCAGTAGAGAAGTATGAGCACTTTAAAGTCTATAATACTTAGAGGGGAAGGCACATCTGTGTTAACTGGTTTTAAAACAATAATCTGGCTTCGTTGACTGAAGTGAAATTCAGCAGCATAATCATTCAGTCTACTTGAACGGTAGTTAGGATTTGCAGGAACACAAAGTTAACCAGAATTGCATGTAGAACTATTCACTAGTCACACTGCAAAAGCTCTAGAACCAATTTGACCACTAATATATATCACCTTGGACATATTGTTAGGACTTTTGATTTTCCAGTGTAAGATATCCATAGAAAAGTATTTTTTTCATATATGCAATGGTAGCTGTTTTCACCTAAAACACAATTTAAAATTACAAAGAAGTGACCTTTTGAAAAATCTCTTTCCACCATTTTCTCACAAATTATTCTACTAACTTTTGTCTTCTGTGCAAAATAAATTATTAATGTTGCACTTTCTAAGATTGTTAATTTTCAATTCCATTTAAATCATAGTTGAAGTTACAGATGTAAAATACACTTCAAACTGTTAGGCCAAGTATACAGCAAAGAAAAACAGACTTGAAAAGCAAATTTCTACAGTGCTTATCCACAATTACAAAAAGTCTACATTTAAAAGGAACATTTCAGCTAACACACTGTGAATGCACTGAATAAAAATGACAATTTGGTCACTTGATGAATATTTCATAGGTTGTGGGTTAAACGTTTACACCATGCACTGAGTAAAATTCTTTAAAACTCTTCAGAAAAAAGCAGGCTAAATACACTCTCTTGACAAATAATAGTCTGAAGAAACCAATTCATCTGTTAAAGAAGGTGGAACAAAAGAGCAATTTAAGAGTGGTAGATTATAGCAAATGCTTGATTCTTGAATGAGAAACAATTATACATGCTAAAAGTGACTAGATCTATATATTCACCAGACATTAAAGAGAGTAAGGATGTTTCCTAGGTGTTTTGTCTGACAAGGCTATCGGCTATTTTGACGAGTAAATATACCAATCAAGTTCAAATATTTCCCAGATGGAAATTATGATGTCTCTGTAAAGGGATTGAAAATTACCATTATCATCCTGTACAAAATGTGCAAAAAAAAAACAGTATGGCCTTCAGTAACCTTGTTTATAAGTTTTGGCATTGCATCATGAACCACCGATTATTCCTTTCTTGGCAAGCACAAAAATAAATTCAGAGTAATTTTCACGGCATCCAAAAGCTGTTTTCATTTAAATGTGCATTCCTTGCAGTAAGCAGAGTGGAAAATGCTATGCATGTAAACAATCCTTGATAATTTGTTAGGCATGTGCCCTCACTTCTGACCTGATTGATGATCAGGACATTAAGAGTCAAAACGTATGTTTTCTCGCAAGAAGGTTTTAATGGCTTCATTGTCATATATTAAGAAAGTTTAAGCCATCCAAAACTCAAGTTATACCAACATCAAGACAAATTTACATAACCTAGTTTTCTAAGTAAACAACCAGAGCGACTTTACAACAGCAACTTGACACTGGCTGCAATTGCTGTATATCTTTTTCAACAACACTCAAACTTTAGCCACTTCTAAATGACAACACAGGAGTAGAAATCATACAACTCTGGATAATTTAATCGCACATGTAAACCGTATTTCCATATTCTTCGATGGTTAAGTGTGATTGACAACTAAAATCCGATTTGATGATTTTTGGTATTTATTTATTTACTCAGGCAGTAAGCATACCCTTGAAGAAAATAGTTATTTGGATAGGGGTAAATTTATAAATTAACCGCTACCCCTGACCATAAAATACCGGAGAGTCTCGGATGTTTATCCTTTTAACAAACAGTGTGGGCGAAAACAGTATTCCATATTGAATGAACGAAGAAGTAATCATTTGGAAAGCTAAACAGAAAAAATTACTTCAAGAATGAGTCTGCGAGATCTAAACAAACGCAGAATCTCCTTGCATTGTTGTAACATCTGAAAACGACGAGAAGGGAATTCGCAATTTTATCACGACCGCAAAACTCTCAACGCCGAGCGTATGAATTTTTTATCAAAATTAGCTCGGTATTGCAATTTTGAGCAGTAAGTTATTAGCCTTAATTTGCCAAACCGAAGGACGATTTTGACTTGTGGGAAGCGGACAGTTGTTGTTTATCTCATTTGCAAGATCTACAATTACATCTCGAGTCGTACAATAAGATTTAGACGAAAAGTACCGAGCTTTATTGAGCCAGTCTGTGAAGGGATCAAGGAAACCCCGAAGAAGGTCGCTTTGAAATTGATAATAACAATAACAATAATAATAGCCTGGCTTTTTCCATTTAGCTTTTAAGAAAAACATCGCGACGAAACAAATCCTGGCCTTTTCGCATTTAGCCAAGCTTTGCCAGATTAGGAATAATTTCCATAACAAATGCTGAAGAACTAACAAAGAAATGATAATATATTGCACACCGAGAAATTGGCGAGGATTGCAGGTGATTCTAGATAACCGGCGTTGCTAAGATTAGAGAGCGATGCTTGGAGGTTTATAAATCGTGCGGTACCACTTGCAAAAATTTCAAATCGCATCATCCTCTACCTCGAACATCACCAAGCCGAAGAATCTACGATAGGCACGTGCTATTCAAGTTCACAGAATCTACAACATGATATTTTGTAAGATTTTTAATAATCACACTCATGAAAGTTTAATGGCTGTTCGAATGTACATCGCGTACATTGGATTTTCTCCCCGCCGCTAGTCGAACACTCCATCGCACGGAAAAGAACAACATTGAAATAAATCAAAGACGCCGCTGGCTCCCGAACTGGCTTTTTCGAATACGGACACCAGCGCGGGTGTAGAAACACAAACAGAAGGCCCACAGTAAACAGCATTACAATAAATACAGGGAAAATGTTAAACGAACGCCTTGCTACTCGACCACGTTCTGTTACATTAGTCGAACCTTGATGCAGAAACCATTCCTGTCTGAAAGCTCGCTTGACAGGTCAAAGATCCTGGGTAGTTATAAACTGCTCTTCCAACCCATTAATATAAAGATCGTAATCTATAGCTAAGGAAATGAACGAGGCTTTCATATAGGTTTACTTACCTTGGTTTGGATTCCCAGCGCTGGAAGCGAAGTTCTTCTTCTACTATTTAAACTGCTAGTTGACGATACACTTGAAGTTCGTCTTCGAATTATAGGAGCTTTGCTTTGAATAACCTCGCCCGGACTTGGAGAAAACCATGCTTGAATATTTCTTGATAATATCAGCCCACTAAATGCTGAAAAATAGGCTAGAAATGGCCGCAAAAACGACGGAATATCACGAAGTGTAATCCAGCATGACATTCGAGCTGATGTAAGTAACAACAGCGCTATACTTGTGGGAAGAATTTTTAGTTTTGAAAATACAACTGTTACAAGGCCCGCCATTACAAGGGTAAAAAGAAACGTAGTTCGTAGGAAATCCGATCCACCGAGGATAACTTGTGTACAAAGCTCTCCTAACAGACAAACGGGGAACACAACATACGAGATCTGGCTCTTGCAGTATTTGTGAATGAGAAGTTCAGCCCAATAGAACACACAAACCAAGCAAACAAGCGGTAAAAATATTGTAAAGATACGCTGCACCACCGTGCAAAATCCATGAAGAACTCCCTCTGGAACCGAAGCGAAGACAAGCCAAAGTAGGCATAACAAAATAAATCCACTACCCGATTCCACGGGACCAATTCTCACCTTACCATTTAACAATGTCCAAGACGTAAACTGGGGCCTGTCAAGCGAAGCGACCGCCGTTGTTATATATCCGTTGTAAGATTCCTTGTCTTTGTCTTTAAGTTGGGGTTCTTTTAGAAGATGAAGTTCTCCTGGAGGAGCCATGTTAATTTATCCCATTCGGAAAACTGCCAAAAAAGCGGAGAAATTCAAATATTCGAATTGCGCTCCGCTATTCCATACTTCACTCGCTTACTTTGTTTCGCCAGCGAAACGTCTCTTTCAGTTCGGGCTAGAAGCGCCAAGTATCCTGGGAAGAAACTGGGCCAATCAAATGACAGCATTTTATCTCTTATTGTTGATCATTTGAGGGGTTGACGTCATTCCTGTCACGCGAAATCCCTTTGAAGATTTGACAATTTCTCTCTCAAAATGAAGCAAAGCTAAAAAGGCCGTTTCCTACGCAATTGATCTTCCTTTTTACCTAAATTAAGCGCTGTGTTACGCAAATCGCTCATCAAAATAGAGCATAATAATGAAAGGCCGCGAAAATGGCTCGAAATTACCATGATAATTTTTTTTCCTAAAATGCAAAATAGGTCGGGGTGAATGTTAATTCACATTTTTAACTGCGACAAACTGCAGTCTGTTTTGTAGTCATTTACCATAGAAAAGGAAAATTACAACTTATACGGACGTGCAATTAAGGATTTCAATTCGCCAATCTATGAAAATATAACGAACGTACCATTTACACCTGGAGCACATGCAATCTTTGTTTTTCTCAATACGAGGGGAACAATTCTCAGACATTTGAATAACGAAATCTGTTTTCGGTCACAAAGGCTTCTTTATCCCCACAATCCGGCGTAACATACACAAGTCCAATTTGTAGTTTTTCATCGATGCATAAAAAACGGCAGTGTACAAAAGTAATTTTCAAATCCGCGGAGACAATCGGACAATTTGGGAAGACTTCCGACAAAACAACTCGAAATTTCAAAACACTGAAAACTACAATGTTTTCATTTGTCTGGCGTAACACTAAAATATTTAATTTTATTGTCGGCCTTTTTAAACCCATTAAAATTCTCCCTCTTTTGTTTACAGAAACAAAAGAAATAATTTGCCGTTTAAAGAAAAATGTGGACTCGACCTAATATGATCTATGTATTTATATATTTAATTACATACAGAAGATAAAATTGTGCCAACAATAGCCGTTGTCAGAAAAAAAAAACTTTTGATTTCTACAGCAGTTAGTATTTGTGACAGGTAAACATTGAAAGACCCGACTTTAGTAAACAACGTTAATTAATTTCCAGAAAAAGGTCGAAAACAACATAGGAGGCCACAGGAGGTGTTTTTCACTCCTTTACGTCTGAAGTTATAATCACTTTTACCGCAAAATGCGATGCAAAGAAAAACAAAGTAATCTTAAAATGCAACTGAGATTCATAAAAACCACCTTATTTAAGATTCTGTCAACAACTGTATAACGAAAAAGCGTACAATTACACTCTACTTGTGATGGAAGTAATAGCAAAATTTGTCGCGTCAGTTTTTAGACTACGTCTAGAGCTTGTTTTCCATGATATGACTGGGCTATTTATTAGTTTAATTATGAGGAATATTAATTTATACGATCGACATACACACGGATTCCGGTCGTCTGAAGTGCATTCATCCGAATTTGCCCGCTCTACATAAGGGGCATTTTTTAGCCACCAGAAAATTGCGGACTTGGTCCGGTCAGGATCGGCCTTGAAGATCATTCATATGGTATGTGTAGCTGGGAATTTCATCACTGTATCTTAACCAGACAACTGGATCGCAACCAAAAGCAGCGTGCTGAGACGTCCCAAACTATTGAGCCTGGGCGACCTGGGCCTTTAACCTTATAATCATCTCAGTTACATGAAGAAAACTCGAAAATAGAAGCAAAAAACGTTGGTCAGTGTAAAAGTAGCAAACATTTGCGTTACGGCCACTAAAGCAGGTCCTTTGCCTCACCTACTGGTTCCTTTCCTGTCTCCTAGATGGGATGTTAGCCCATCAGAGGCCTCGCTAGACAGTTTTACCAGCGGACTCAGAGAGCCCCAGCCAAAAAACTTGTCCCGGTACTCGTTGATAACAGACCTCGACCCGCGACATTGCTTTTAGTTTTCCTCCACAAATTCTGAGACAAACTCGCATGCAATCTATAACTTCTGCCGTAACCTGTTATAAGGCGTCATGATGTCTGTATTTTTCTCGGTGGCGGCAGTTTTCTAGAGTAGTACTAAAACTACGAACGCCTGATCGCAGGGTACCATGGCCGATTCTCGTTAGCATAAGGTTTGTTCAGTGTGTTTGCTGTTTATCTTAGTCTTTGAACTAAGCAATCCCAAATTTGATTACGCTTTTCTTACAACATTACAATTACATGAGGGTCCATGGGCTGAAGGGCACAGTTGCATGAAAACGTGCAGCCTTTACTCATGTTGATTGTCGCTGGCTGCCAGTTTTCCACCTTATCGTTACAGGTTTCATTTTCCTCCCTCTGATCATAAAAATGCACGTTGTAAAGTTGAATGTTGAAAATGTACTAATATGGTCACATTGAGGAAGAGTTTAATAAAAAGCACGATTGGAAAGTGGAAGAATGTATGTTTTTTTACGTTCGCTTTTGTTACCAGAAGACTGGCCCTTGTTTTACATCCGGGATACTTGATATATCCCACAACTCTCTATGGCCATGCATGAAAAGGAGGCCTTCTTTCTTCCACGCGGTCGAGGCCGTCTTCGTTGTAAAGCGAGGCTCTCCTCGAAAGTTTGGCGCTTTTATTTTTAGCAGCTTTCCTGTCTCGCTTTCAAGCGTAAACACGGGAAACTATTTCATTCATATCAGTGATCATACTGTAGCCCTTGGCTTCGCAAGAACTGGTCTATTTTGAACGCAATGGCGGCGGATTCCGCCGAAGCGCTGTCGAGCGAGGCCATTCAACAACAAATCATGGCTACCGAGCAAGTTTCAGCGGCCGAAGCTCTCCAAGATGCTATGTCGGCGAACATTTCAACAACTATTCAAACTATTTCACAGCAGAATGGGGGAATCACCACCATTTCCTCGTCCACTTTACCCGAGACAATGACGACTACAGAAGCGCTGATAGCGACGGAAAGTATTTCAGTTGGTACACAACAAGGGGCTTCGGCCACGTTGAGCGGACAAGATCAAGAAATCGTGGATAATATTCCCCAAGTCCAGCAACACGAGTCCATTGTGAGTGTCGCTGGAAGTCAAGAAAGTCTGGTCATTTCAACTGAAAATGTTGCTATTACTACAAGCGCTTCGCTTGATGCTTCTCAACAAATAGCGAATTTATCCTGTTCGGTGCAAGCGAATTATCCATGGGCCGCGCGGCTTCATGACTGTGAACTTATAGGGGATTCCTACAGGGGATATGTGGCAAGTGAAGTGGAACTAGACTTGATCCTCACATTACACAAACAGCACACCAACAGCTGTTGGGGAACAAGGCAATCTCCTTCGTCTGCGAAACCGTCAATTCGTCTGATGTGGAAATCACAGTATGTACCGTATGATGGTATACCATTCCTCAATACAGGTATTTGATTCATTTGTTTGTATTTGTTTGTTTTTCTATTTATTTCAGGGTATGTGTCCTAGTTGATTATATTTTTGTGATACAGTATGTGTGGTGATTAATTCATCTTACTACATGTATTTTTTCTCTTAAAATTTCACTGTTTTAATCAAATTTTCATAGCTTTTTAATTTGGGTATAAATTTGAGTTTCCACCGTCGTGAAATTCACCTCACCTAACCCCATTTTTCAGTTATATAATTCACAATTGAGAGACCAAGAGACATCTTTTCTCTATTTGATGACAGGAATGACTGAAAGTACACTTAAAAGTAAATTTCTGTATTGTTTCTTATGTTACATTAAAAGTTTAAAACTGTAGATCCTCATTGTGGGAAATTAATGGGCCAAGATGAAACAGAGGATGTTTCTAATTATAGTTTTGAACTCACCTGAAGAAACTATGACTGGATTGAGGTCCTTCATCAACCATTCCAACCTAACACCACAATATCATTAACTCGGGTGGTTAAACAGGCTGTTCACTAACCTGCAATCAGATCACAGGTGAAGTGTTCACTTAAAAACTGGGTTATTGCTGCCTGTGACATCCTTATCACAAAGCACCCATCACTAAAGCATTGATAGTATTTTTCTTTTGCTTTGGTTATTATTGTATTATTTCACTTTGTGAATTGGTTTAAAAATCGTGTACCACTTTCTCATTCAGTCAGAAGTTAAACCAATAACAACATGCTCAAGGACACCCTTGTGCTTTGTGTCAATTACGTGGGTTTGGTTAAAGTGTTGATTTCTCCAGTGGATTGTCTGTTCTTTTTCATTGGCCAATGCATTACTTTTGTTTTGGTCTTTCAATACGCAATTGAAAACCACCTTAAAGGTTAGAAATATTAATACTAACATTGGCTTATTTTTAAGGTCGGCGAGCAACGGTTATGGAATGCCAGTATGGACCAAGAAGAAAAGGAGCAGTTAACAAGAAACAGCTAGACTATGATGAACATGGCCGTGCAATGAAAAGACATCGGCCGACATGTCCTGCCAGGATTTATGTCAAGAAAGTGCGCAAATTTCCAGAGTTCAGGATAGATCCGAATCTGGAGGGAAAGAATGTCCGGCAGGCCCAGGAAAGAGCATTGACAGCACTGAGACTAGCAGGGGTGCATGACGGTGGAGAGGAGAGGTAAATTGGAAAGGAAAAGCTAAGAGAAGGCAGATTGTCGGAGAAGTTAACTGATCCAGGTGTTCTGTTTTACAGGTACTATGTTCAACTCCCACTTCCTCTAGCTCATGAATACCATGATGTTGATGACATTCCCATGGACCCTGAAGAGGGTGACTCACAAGGACAGCGGCTCAATCCCGAAGTCATGCATAAGATCCGCGAACTTGTGGCAAGAGGCGTGACTGGGATATACACTGTTAAACACTGCTTGAAGGAGTATGTCGAGAAAGAACTCTTCATTAATTTAGAGCCACCACCTAGACATAACAAGTCATATTTCCCTACCATCATTGATATCCAGAATCACATTCATCAAGCACAGATGGCGCTAGCTACTGGCGCTCTTATGCCTCTTCCCCCGGTAAGTTGGTTGGTTGCAGAAGTTCTTTTCTCTTTATATTCCTCTTTTTCACTGATTGCCTTGTTCCTTAGAGAGATTTTCAATTTACCGGTACACCTTTTTTTACAGCGGTGATTATATTAGCGTGAACACCTAAAATATGTCTGGAATGTTTATTGTGTTGTAACCAATCACAGGCAAGATCTTCACACCACAGAAACCACAGGCAATGAACGGTTTCCTA
>Ga0126337_10001805_pt1 | contig 13221 bp, 10 predicted proteins | sample DipCmetagenome_FD_92527 | JGI IMG/M metagenome (GOLD analysis project Ga0126337, IMG submission 92527) | Coral microbial communities from La Bocana,Puerto Morelos, Mexico - Diploria C A metagenome | ecosystem: Host-associated > Invertebrates > Cnidaria > Coral | place: La Bocana,Puerto Morelos... | reverse complement strand
GCTAAGCCGCAAGCAAGCAATGCAAACCAATCCCTTTAGGTTACTCAGAGAATAGTTGGTAAAGGGGTTTCAGAACCAGTCACCTCAACCCGACTATGCTCAGAGGTGCTATTTTGATAAACCAGACTACTATTTAGGCCTACTGGAAGGAGCCAGTCATGACTCAATGGCTTTGTGCAGATTCATTGCAGATTTACACATCTTTTTATTTCAAGCAATCCTGTTCATACCTTATCTACTGCCACTGTTTTGTCTTTCCTTTGCCTTGTCCGGCTTGCCTTTGCTTCTGGCTGCCCACTCTCTACATTATCATTACTCCACGTTTGCTTTGAGCCACGGTGTTTATGCACACTTAAAAATTCCTGAAATTCAGTATCATGTTCTAAGTCATCTAAAGCTTTTATCCGCTTTTCCTTGTTCTTCTCATTTACAACGTTTAATTTCTGTTTATTTATGCTATGTGTTTCAGGGGGATCTTTTGCCTCTGTAGGTTTTGAAATTCGATCTTTCAATTCCTCAGCTTTCTTTTCCTTTTTCTTTTTCAGTCTGTCGTTTGCAGAACTTCCCTCTGAATACCTGCTCCAAGGTCGCGGTAATGATTCATCTCCAAGACTTTTAGCAAAGTCTACGGTTATCTTCGAAGTATCAATAAACGAGCCGTTAAAATGCTGTAAGGCAGCTTTCGCTTGATCTTCTGTTTTGTATCCAACAAAGCCAAATCTTCTGAACTTTCCATCTTTTGTGTGGCACAATTTGACGTCTGTTAATTCTCCTTTAGCCGAAAAAATAGAACGGATCCTTTCTTCTCTTACATTCTTAGGAAGGTTCCTGATAATAAGCCTGGACATGGTCCCGATCTCTAGATTTTCTCCATCGACTATAACATAGTACACGATTCCTCCATTTTGCACGTGTTTTACACCACATATGCCAACCGCTTAAATCAATTGAGCCCGCACTTAAAGATGGCGAAAACAGAGGGCGGTTCAAAATCGGCTAAAAGAAAAATAGAGGAGGTCGAGGAGGATGCAGACGAAGAGAAACAAAATAGCATCAAAAGATTCTTTAGAGCACCTAAAGAAGGTAAGAGGCGGCTGGCATGCTTTGCCATGGTTTTCTTTAGCTTTGTAAGTATTCTTCCCGGTCCTTTGGCTCTCTTTGGTTTTATTTCAGAGCTTAGCTTAGACGGCTTATTGCCTGACAGGTGGAATCTTTTATGGGTTTCGTTATTGTTATACAGTGGCTAAACAAAACTTTGCCCATTTTACCTGTAGCCTGACTAATGCAATGATCAATCTCTAACGCGATGGGGGCTGAGGGGTGGTAAGATGGTGGGTATAATTTTAAGGGATATTTGAAAGTTTTGGCTAAAGTCCTCTTAGGTCACTTTGTGCAACATGGGATAAAGTTCTAAATTGGACCATCCCTGCATTCGGGCCCAGATTCTTGGCAAAATTTCTTACAGTGCCCAGGAATGGCGGCAAAGTTCAAATGCTCCTCATATATTCTAAGGGTCTTTCTTGAGCCCATCACTGTCTGCAATCCAAGACTCAAATAGTGGTAGGGAACTGTTTGCTTGCTGCATGGGCAGTATGTTATGGTCGTAAATGGTTTGAACCCAGGAGTATCTGATACTCTTGAGTTCAAACCATTTACTAGTTAGCATAATGTGATCATCCAGGTGAATCTAGTTCTGAAGATTACTGTTGTTGGTGACCAATGTTTCAACAACCTGAGCGGAAGTCATTTTCAGGCATAGGTTTTATCTTGAAAACGAAGCAAAATCTAGCGAAAAAAGACAGGACTTATTACACCTTAACAAACCAGCATGTTAAATTTGGAGCTCTTTTGGCAACATTCAATTTTAGCCAAAAATCTCCAATGCACTTTTTCCACTGAACCATTCAACTAAAATGTATTTATTTATTTAAATAATGTAACTTGTGCTTTTTCTAGAAACAGAAGTGAAAGGCACTGAAATTTCCAAGTTCAATAAAACAGGCAATTCACTGGCCACTTGGAAGTGGAAAGGGACCTTACTATACTATGAATCAAGGGAGATCAAACATTCAGAAAAAATTGCAAGTTTTGATTTTGATGGCACATTAGCCAAGACATCGTTATTCAAACATGGACCTGATGCTTGGTCCATACTTCACTCAAACTGTATAGAGAAGCTGACATGTCTTCACAAGGATGGATATAAACTTGTTATCTTCACCAATCAAGCTGCAATAGGTAAAGCCAAGGCATCAAAACAAAAAGTTATAGATGAAAAGAAAGGAAGACTCAATGGCTTTGTTAAAAAGGTACCCTAACTAATTTTTTTTTTTGAGACTTGGTACTTGTAAAAATTCTTAATTGACTGGATGGTCATGGTTGAAGAAACAGCATTCAGTTCAGAATAGTGAGATTCACATAAAAGATATAATATTAAGTATTATTATCCAACTCTGCTTCGTAGAGTACAATTAACGCGCGAAACGAGTACAAATATCACACAAAATTTGTACTGGTCTCATTTTCCTGACCATGCGAAAGATTAAAAACCTTGGAAAGTCAGAATTTTGGGGAAACGAAAACGTTGGATAATAAATCTCTTATTAGACATTTTAGTGGGTGGTATCGCTGTATATTTTTATTCATCATTTGTATTTTGACTCGCCCTTCAGGCTCGCCAAACTACTGCATGACTCATAAAAATATACAGTGATACTACACACTAAAACGTCTAAAAAGATATATTTCTTTTATTGAACATTAGAGATTATGCTCTAGATACCACATTTCCAGTCACAGAGAAAATAATTTTATTGTTGAAAATATGACGCACCTTGTCTATGGTACTTGCCAATACCAAGTAGCAATGGCAACAACTTAGTAGATCATAACTTGCTTACAATGTTATTACCCTGGTAATAGTTATTACCCAGTATCACAGGCAGCTGGCGGTTGATGGAAAGAACATCTGATACCTAGCCCTCTTCATTTATTTACATGCTTGAGTAATAAATACCCGCATACAAATGATGGCTGACATAAAATAACAGCAAGGAGAATAAATCATTCTTAAATTTCTTGAATAATAATTTATTGAGATGCTCCATCATGTTTTTTTTTTTCAGGTGGACCTCCCATTCCAGATACTTGTGGCCACATCAAAGGATGCATATCGTAAGCCCAACACAGGAATGTGGGAGTTCTTTTGCCAAAGCTGTAATGGTGATCTGAAAGTTGATAAAAAGAAAAGTTTCTTTGTTGGTGATGCAGCTGGAAGGGGTAAAGATCATGGCAAAAGTGATAAGGAATTTGCAGCAAATTGTGGATTGACATTTTACACAGAAGATGAATTCTTCTTGAACAACACAGGAAGCAAACAAAAGAAATGAGATCAACATTTCTTTAGTCTGACATTTTTATTCAAATTTTGTACAAAAGCACTGACAATGAATATTGAATATTTCACCTAAGGATACTATCTTTATTATTCTATTATTTGTTCACCTAGGAGGGCCAATTGCTCAGCAATTTTTTCTTACATATTTGTCTTCTCATTCATTGTTATCAAGGAAATTAATTACGCATTAAAAATACTGCTTACAGTTCACAAGCGTTTCCACACTATTTTCTTTTAGTCAGCATTGATTGTGACTAATCCAGTGTTTACATAATGTCTTTAATTTCTTGTCTTTGTTGAAGATGAGGCTTTCTTGGTGCTCATAATTTTTACAATCTGGTTTGACTCATTCATGACATCATGTTTATGCAACACATTTTTCACACCCTTTGAATTTACCCCTTCCGCCCTCACATACTCTCCAGCAAGGAGGGAAACTGGTGGATAAAGCATAATGTCAAAAAGTTTTCCTGTTGTTGTGCCTGGTTTTAAAACAATACAGTCCCTAAGAACTTGGGGTTTTTCATTTGTAATGACACTGATTGATTGACAGGTGTCAAGGCAACTGACAGGAAAAACATACACCGGTGAACGCAGTCTCACAGCTTGTGACAAAGCTTGCAGCACGCCAGTGTTACCAAAGACTTGAAGAACATTGTCTTTTATGTCGTGTAACTCTTTCTCAGACTTGTCATTTAGATCTTGAGGCTGAACATTGAAATGAAAATGAGAAGCTCCACTTTGGTATGATATAAGACCATCCTTACACTTCTGCTGTAGACTGCACTCACTCTTTGCACAAACTGGCACCATTTCCATGTCACTCAACTGTTCTTGAAATTTTGCAAGATTGTCAACAGCACCAGAAAGGTCAACTTTGTTGAGAGCCAACAGTATAGGAAAGCGTAGTCTCAAAAAATTATCAACTAATTTGTGAACTAAAAGTTCAGCATTAGCCTTTTCCATCTTAGGAATTGAAAGAAGCTTATTGTCTGTTATTCCTGTAGACTCAAATGCCAACTGAATCAATGCTTGTGAGGCGTGGTATCCAGTAAACATGTCATAGAGTTTGGCAGGCTTCTTCCTGATAGAATCCCATTTGACCATGATATTATCATAAATCCATCTGTGAAGTTCTTTTTGTATCCACTCCACATCTCTTGTGGGGTCATATTCTGGTGAGCATATAAAAAATAAATCATACGAGTATTGACAGCTAGTGACTTAACATTTTAATTCAGGATAATAAAGTCGTGTTTCGGTATGATGATTAGTTGATTTCTAGTTAATGTCAATATTATACCTGTGGTAGGTTTTCCATCCTCATCAGTCTGCCCAGACAGGTCAATTACATGAACAAGCACATCAGCGTCCAGCAGGTCATTCAAAAACTTATTTCCTCGACCCCTTCCTTCACATGCGCCTGGCACTAAACCAGCCACATCTTTGAGTAAGACTGGGACAAATCTTTCACCAAGGGCACTGTGACCATACCGTGCCTGACATCTGTGGTTCCATGCTGCACATGGACATGGTATTGAGTAGAATGCCTGGCCAATATTTGGCTCGATAGTTGTGAATGGGTGGGCTCCTATCTTTGCCATGTTTTGGTGAGTGGCAGCATTGAAGAATGTAGATTTTCCAGCTGAGGGTTTTCCTACAAAAGGGATTTGCAATTTAAGAGAAAACTTCTTGTTCATTTTCACCTCACAAGAACAGTAAAGAACACAGCCAATGGTCAAGGAGGCTGGGAATCTTCCTTCTACACTGATATCACATACTCCTTTTTTGTGCTTCTCTCTCAAGAGAGAAAAGAAAATGGGCATTGAAGCAGTAATTACTGATGACCCATTGCTGTACAGTACCCTTTCAGAGTTAACTCTGCTTATGTGCATTACCATAAAATCTAGCATAGATGTGAAGCACAATTTCAGGATATTTTGTAGTTTTAGCTTGCAATTGTCTCACATCCATGTTGATTACATTGTAACACAAATGACACTTAAAACTTACTGAGAAAAGCAAATATCCAATCAGAGTTGTAAATATCACAGATCATGTGCGCTAAAGACCTCACATTGACATGTCTATTGATTACTCAATCGATCCTTGTTTGACACTCCATTGACATTGTTACCAATAAGAATTTAGCATAATTAAGTATTAATTCAATCTTAAAATAATAAATTACCAATAAGACCAACGACAAAGTCCCATCTTCCACCCCTCACATGCATCATCTCTAACTTCTCTTTTACATTTTGTAAGTTCACTGAGTCTTGATCACTGACTTCTTCCTCATGTTCTATCACTACAGTTTCATCTTTTCCAGGAACGCAACTGAACTTTCCTGCATTTTCATTGATCCATTCCTTTGCTGAATCCACCAAACCAAACACCATTGGCATTCCAATATACTGTTTGCATGAACAGCGCAAGAAGCTGATTAGCTCTTCTATAAAATCTTTTGGCATTGTATTCGAGCGGTTTGGGATCTCGATGGAAGGGATTTCGTCCGGGTATTTTGACGGAAGTGAAATCTTTAGTTGAAGCGATGAAATAGAAGGGGAAATGCTGACGTCATCAATTCTGATCATAAATGCCGGTGGGAAAACACTGAGCTCGGAGAATTCTTCAGGGAATATAGACTTCAGGGTTTCAACTTCCTCTTTTTGCTCCTCTAAGTAATCCATTACACAAAAACTCTTGCAACCCGTTACTGCAGTGCGGGAGCTCAAACCGCCATTTTGGAAACTCTTTGTGGTGCAATATATCGCGAGCTCTGATTGGTTTGTCTCAAGATTTTCGACAACATCCCACAGGTCTGTTCGAGGCTATCGACACCCGTTCGAGGAGTTTCAAGATGGCGACGCGCATACTTTCTCGATTGAACTTGGTTTCAAAGCGATTTTTCTCTGCTGAGGCTTCGCAAGAGTCTTCATTTGTGGCGAAGCATTTGGCTGAATCAAAACATGCTGAATGTAAGTCTAAATATTCAATGCTATCGATTCATTCCGTTTAAAAATTGTACAAAAAGTTGTGACGTCAATATCTATGAATTATTACGCCGTGTACACAAGTATGGGTATTGTAGAAACCGTATTGTACACCTCCATATTTAAAGCAACACATGATGTTGGTAATAAAGTTATGCTTATAAATCTAAGATGAGCTACGTGATAGCAGAACATGTCAAATCAGTCCAATAGTTGTACAGAGGTGCCTTGTTTTTATATGATTAAGAATTTAAGTTTTAAAACATCATAACAAAACGAATTCAAAACAAGGAAAACTGGAGGAAGGCTTATATCCAGGTGGGCTTATAACTGGATGTATTTTTCAGGGTCCGAAATTGCGACTTACTGGTTGCCAATGTGACCAAACTTGTAGTGTTGGTGACCAAAATTTTAAAACTGGTCACCAGCAGGCGACTAACCTTTTGTTCCCTTGGCTTTTTTAAAAAGAAAACATAAAGCTTCCATTGAAAATTGTGGTAAAATGAAGCAATGATTTTACAATCTCTATATTTACCCGGTGCCATATTGTTTCAGACGCTTCTTCAAATATGGACAGACTTTAAGATCAAATACCTCTTAAATATTGTTGTTGTTGATGTAGTCAAGTGCCCTATTTTAAACAGGTACAATAAGAACAAACATGTTTCTGAGATAATAAAGAATTATCTCAATACTTTTATCATAGCCACCAACTTAGGTGGGGTACTGGTTCAAGCAATAAAAAAGTGTGAGTGCCTGGCACTAGCACATTGATCGTCGTTGCGTTTTTGTTCTGTTATGGTAAAGTTGCACACTTAGTTAAATCTAGATATAGAATGTCTTATAAACAGAACTTATCAGGATACCAGCATAGTTAAAACTAAATGGAATAATAAGAGAACGAAATCTGAAGCCTTCACAAGAACGTTGTAACAGTTACACAGCTTTTGTTAGTCTCCCCTTTAATAGCTGTATTTATATTGCATTAAGTGAAAATATTTCGGTGAAAGGTTCCAGAGGGATTGTTTTCTTTAGTTTACAGCAGGTCGAGGCCGCAATTGTGGCGTGGCAAGCAAGAAACCAAAGAACACAACTTGTCTATGGCAACCAAACCCTTCCATCTGGGGACCAAAATTTTTAGGATAGTTGCCCGTTGGCTCCCTTAGGAAAAAGTTAATTTCAGACCCTGTTTTTGGTTTTACAGGTAGATGGGCCAATAACTGGGGGTAGAGGGCTTTTAACAAGGGGGAATTATAAGCGTCAGTTTACAGTATGTACACACAGTTTCTGTTCCCAAATTTCTGTTCCATATCAGGATCTTAGTGCAGAATGCTAACTGAAGTGCACTTTAAGGAAATGACAAATAGAAAAATAATGGTATTTGAGGTGTGGATGTAAGAACATCATTAGGACAAATAAAGATGGCTAAAGTTGTGAAAAGCAGAAGTACATGGACTATGTGATGCACCTAGCTAGCTAACTTGGTAGTTTAATTTCAGGCACATCATTTAAACAAAGAAAACAAATACTTCAAGTAAAGATAGCATGCATGGGTAAACCCTCAAAATGTTCTTTTCTTTCTCACTGTCTTTCTTTAGCAACCATGAAGACCTGGAAGTTGATTTCAATTTTTGTTGCCATCCCTGGCTGTCTCCTTTGTGCTTACAATGCTGTTCTAAAGGAGAAAGAGCACCACACCCATCCCAGGCCTGAATTTGTACCATATTCTCATCTAAGGTTAAGGAAAAAGGTTGGTGAAGAAGTTTCTGAAATATTTCCTTCTTACAGAGTTTCATACATATGGTGGCCTTATGGTAAGTGCACTAGACTTTGAATCAAATGGCTCAGACTTGTGCTGTGTCTGGGAATGCTGTGTTGTGTTCTAAAGCAAGACACTTTGTTCTCACAGTGCCTCTCTCTGCACAAATGTCTAAAATGGGTACCAGCCAATTTAATGCTGGGGTGTAACCCTGTGATGGATTAGTATCCCATCCCTTGCAAAGTAGAAATAGTTGTAGTCATTTCCTGCTACATGGAAACCAGAGATAAACACCAGCATGATGGGTCTCTTGGCTAGCAAGCAGATTTACCTTTACCTTACAGATTTCCAAGCTGCCTGCCCTCATGAAAGCTAAGGGAACGTAAATTCCTTACAGAATGATGATCTAGGGGTCAAGATGTGTGAAATAGCATAACTTTGTGATACATTTCTCTGGCAGCTATTGCTAGGAAGTAACTTGGTCCAAACAACTTTGAATTGAGTGCAAAGCTAACTGGCTCATACAAAAAGTTTTCAAGCATTTCAAAAATCAATTCCTTCAGGGCAGTGTAATGATTGTGCTTTTATCTGCATGTGAATCAAGCATTCTCCATGTTGTCTTTCACACTCCACAGGGCTGTCATTAAGTCTTGATTCACCTGTACAGTAGTCTTGAATTGTGTAACTACGGCAAAGTTCACCTGTAACAAAAAGGCCCCATCAAGCATGCTGTGCTTAGCCTTAACAGGTGCAATGGGTTCTGGCCCTTTCTGTAGGCCCTAGACTCCATCCATTAGCTGCTAAGCACAAACAGTACTGGTATTGTTATTCCTTGGCCATATATATATGTTATTTACCGGCTGGGAGGTCCGTATCGTGAAAAACTGTGACTGAGGTCTTGAAAATGCTGCCCCGGACCGACCCAAAGCCGGTAAATAACTTATTTATTTTTTTCTTACTGTAAGGGAGCTCAATTTTGTCACACAGCGAGCTAGCCGGGCGGAATTGCTCCGTGAGCAGGCAAGATCGAAAATTTCCGCCCGCTCCCGGAACCAATCAGATTGCAGGATTTAGAGAATTCCGCCCGCTCACAAGCCAAGAAAAAAATAATTCTCTGTATTCCCATTTGTTCAGAGAAGTAATCTAACTTATTTTTCTTTTCAGGCATTCCCATGGGGTGATGGTAACCACTCATTGTTCCACAACCCTCATGCCAATGCCTTGCCTGAAGGCTATGAAGATGACGATCACGAACACTGAACAAAACTTGCTTCCATTCGTGTGCAGTCTTGCCTTCATTATTGCTGTGTTTCAGGGCATGCTGTAATTGAAAATTTGTTTGAAGATTTTTCAGCGTATGATAATGTTATACTGTTGTCGTGCTAGGTTAAATGCTAAACTGGTTGTGAATAAAATGCAAGAACTGCAATTCTGTTTTGCTTGTGTGTCTTGTATCCCCAACTCTCTACCATTCATTTCGAACATCAAATAACACTTGGGTTTTGAACTAGAGTTCTACAAACTGCTCTCTGATGTTACTATAGAATGTAGAAATAACATTATTCTAGTATAATTTACATGGCTAGTTCTTTGAATAATTCTTTTTCTTCTAACACTGAGTACCCAAGACTCTAAAGTTATTAGATAATAAGTGTTATTTCGAACAATAAACACAGAGGTTCACTAAGTGTGGAGCTTAAGAAATAGCTTGTATCAGCAGTAAAGATCAGGCCTAGGTTGTTCAGATAAATCACCATCCAGCTAATAGTGTGGTTTGTTTTGTTAACACTTATCCACTGGATAGCAATTTATCATGTGGATAGTGTTATCCAGCCTTTGAACAACTGGGCTATGTTATTTTTGGAGGTCAGAGTTTGTAGCACAAGTGTAGTCCAATGTAAGCATAAAAGCTGTATCTCATCTGAGTTAAGAAGCACATTTATTGTTTTAGCCTGTGTGGTAGGTGTTCAGTCAAATTTTTATGATTGTGTTTTCTGCTGTCCTCCTACATCTTGCACTGTCAAATATGAGTTTCTATGTTAGTTACCTCCTCCTCCCTCTTGAATGCCAATGTCATTTCTCGCTGATGGGTAGTGTGAGCAAAAATCAGATTTATGTTATTTTGTCACTTCCTTAGTAATATAACATCTCTATTGATGGTCTACTATTATGTTGAAATACTCGTGAAATTTTGAAGATTTTTAAAGTTTCTATGCTCAACACACAGTTTCATTCAAGTCACAGACAAGCCAAATCAATCCGTTCTTGTTGTGGAGCGGGCACATTACAAGGGTCTTTACATGAGGCAGTACTGTGATCAAGGATTCCATGCAATCTTGTACAGAAGAAAAAAGAACAATTAACCCCCTTCCCCCAAAGCAATGATGAAGGCAAGAAGGAGTAAAAATGTGCGATTTTGGCATCATAAAAATTGGGGGAGGGGGGTGGTCTAGATGTTCTATTTATTTTGTCCAAGATTGCAATCGTGCCGTGCGAGACCTCTGCTAGCAGGGAAGGGTTTAATAACATGATACATGCAATGCATGAATATCAAGCAAAATAATAAATTATTATAAATGTGAAGCACTTATTAAGTTCTTGAGGAAAAAAAAAAGGAAAAAACAAGTCGGAGGGAAAAAAGAAAAGAAAAAAAAAGATCACGTGTTTGCCCGCCTGTGTGTTAAACTCTAGCTCTTCCCGCTTTCCAATGCAGTATACCAACTCATTGAGCCAACTTAACACATAGGTCCGCAAAGCATGTATGTGTCTAGAGCGTTATGCATTTTTGTATTGCGGAGTTAGGGTAGTGATTAAGCGTGATTTTAAGAGGTTTAAATAAGGGACAGAAGAAAGAAATTTATTTTTGGAACAAAGCCAAAATATTTTCATCTTTTCTGCTTATACTCATGCATGTACTTCATCATGCAAAATAGTGATGTAGCCTCAAAGAGGCCTTTGATTTATTTCAAAATCTTTCTCAATGTCTCGAAAACCAGCCTTTGCTCACTTTGGTGAACATGAAAAAGGCCATTTTACAATAACTGTCCAATTTCTTGCATGCTGATTGGCTGGTTTGTATCATCAATAAGAGGACAGATGAATAAAATTTGAAAACTCGGACTTGCACGCTGCTTTAGTGCAAATGAGCTACTTGTAACAAATTGACAATTCCCTGCGGCTAGGGGTTCCACAACCACTTTGGCAAATTTATCATCAATAGGAGGACAGATGCATAAAAAATTTTACGTGAACCGTTGTCTATATGAAATGAAGCAATGTCATTGGTTGTTATCCATAGCCACAGGTCACTGTCGTTGAAATATAAAAGTCTGAATCAAAATTAGGAGATGGCATTAAAATCGTTCAAATGCGTGATGGGTAATTTACAGAATCTCGTTTGAACTCTCCAGGATGAGAAAAAATGACACCATTAAATGTTTAAGAGTCTTAATTCGGTTCACACATGCCATTTCGCATTTGAACGATTTTCATGCCATCTCCTAATTTCGAATCAAACTCTTATGTTTCAACAACAGTTCTCTGTACAAAGTCTTATATTACGCTTGGGTGACCTGTGCGCGTAGCAAGGAATTGTGATTGGTCCAGAAAAATCACACCACTGTCAAACTTGGTCCAAATGGGTTCTCGTGGAATACAAACTTACAGCGAAACCAGAATTGAATTGCGAATCTTTCCCGGGACTGCAGACGTATTCTGCGTTCGCAGGTGAGCAAGGAATGAAGAGTTTACAGATATAATGAAAGACAGTCTGGCATGGTCATTTCATAATTTGATAGAATTTAATAGCGTTTCTCTTATTTTTGTAAAACAGGTTCAATTAATACACAACGTTCACTAAGTCCAGACAAGAGGAAATGTTCTCTTGGTCCACAGCAGTAACTAGATTGGGGTCAGCAGCCTTCCACAAAAAGTTGAGAAAACAGTCGGGAAAAATGTCGGGAAAAGAGTCGAGAAACAAGTCGGGAAAAAAGTCGAGAAAAAAGTCGTGAGAAAAGTCGAGAAAAAATTCGGCAAAAAAGTCGAGAAAAAAAAAGTCGTTTTCTCTCTAAGCGGGAAACGACGTGCATTGGATTCTGGGACTGGATGTTGTTCTCTACACTGAGGATGATGGGATAGAATAGCGTTATAACCCACCCGTGATTTGGTGTAAGTGCACCGTCAAGACTGATCTTCCCGAGCTCGCGCACTTTCTCACATGACTGCTTCGTTTCCGACGAATGACTCCCTGAACCCAAATCAAACTTCATCTTACAGGTAAACCTTGTTTAATTTTGGTATTATACCGAACAGGTGTGTTCTGTGCTTGCAGCTGATGACGTTCTAGGGGATAATTATCCGTGCCTAAAACCGACTTACGTCATTACTAGCATGTTTAGCATCTGCAAATAGGACAATAACATGACTTTTGAAGGGCATATTGCTTATTTGCGGCCCGAGTAGCATCATTTGCGCCCGAGCGTAGCGAGGGTGCAAATGATGCGTGCGATTTTTTGTCAGTTAGCTTCTACGTAAACATCATTTGCATAGATAATTATCATATCGGTTTTCCTGTTATGGGAGTCACGGTTTCTTCCCAAAGGCAAAGGCAAAGGGTCCCTCCACCATCTTTTGCTAGCTTTTCTACCACTGGAACCCTGACTACTTCAGCCTATGTCGACGAAGGTGAGACCGAATCAAAAATTGTGCTATCTACAGAAGCTAATATGCTTATACGCTTATGCTTATACTTAATTCACCTTTGTCTTTAAGGTAAGAATAATTTGCTTTTACGAAAGCGCATTTTACACCTGTAAAAATTGCATTAAACACCTGTCAAAAGATGGAAGCCATTAGCTTGTAAGTCAAACAACATCATTTGTCAGGCATTCTCAGTGAACGTTATCTACGCACAATCATTTGTCTGTAAACTCATTAATAACTCCGTATCGAGGGATATTGATGCTAAATCGCGGTTTATCGACCATAAATGAAGAAAAAGAAAAAATTCTCTCACCTAGTGCTGTAAATTATAAGTAATAAAATTATTGACTGATTTAGAAGTGGTAAGT
>Ga0126337_10001802_pt1 | contig 13229 bp, 9 predicted proteins | sample DipCmetagenome_FD_92527 | JGI IMG/M metagenome (GOLD analysis project Ga0126337, IMG submission 92527) | Coral microbial communities from La Bocana,Puerto Morelos, Mexico - Diploria C A metagenome | ecosystem: Host-associated > Invertebrates > Cnidaria > Coral | place: La Bocana,Puerto Morelos... | reverse complement strand
GCTGTACCGAGTCCCTCATCATGATTTTTGCTCAGAAAGGAGTGTTTAAAATACCCCCCCTCTCAAGTGTTAAACAAAATCTTCAGATTCTTATATAATTCCTTGACTAGTGAGCCACCTTAAGGAATTAAAATAGTCATCATCTCTGTCACACCAGTAAGGACATAAGGCCATCAAATTTTCAGACCAACACTGTCTATTATACACCATCACCTTCACTACATACCAGCTCTTCTGCAGAAGAGAATAATCACTAGTTTATGGAAAAACATATCACTATTTTGCCAAAGCTGGGTGGATTCCTGGATCTGCTATCCTTTGCATTCAATTTTATCTTTTGTTTGACTGTCTTTTACTTTTGTTTCAGACCTCTTATACACAGTAACTAAACTAATTGATATTTGTCTCTTGTAAATGAAGGGCGGTTTGTGCAGGGGTTACGAAAGAAATTTCAAGATGAGCTAGCAGCAGCATCAACAACTGCGGAGGAATCAATTGGCAACTTGCGAACTGTTCGATCATTCTCGCAGGAACGTAAAGCTATGGATAATTATAGAGCAGACATTGACAAGAGTTACAATGTTGGAGCTAAACTTGCCCTTGCTTCTGGTATGGAAAACTGTTATTAATAACTACACCTAATAACAGAACATGCTTCCCAGGGGGGGGGGGGTGAGAGGGGAGGGGGTACTCTACCTTCCCTGAGATCCAACCCTTACCCATTTGACAGAAGAGGTATCCTTTTTGTATACCTTTCAGTGAAAAAAGGTACCTCTTTCACACACTTTCATGCATATTACTCAAATTTAATTACACAGATGATTAAAATAAAATAAAGAATTAAATGCATTTTTATTTGCTTCATGTCATAAATGATTCCTCGAAAAGGAAGCCTTCTTGACATTTCCATGTTGTCTAATAAATGAAACAACATAGTGTAGCCATAATAACTTACTACACATGGCATAAAGTTATCTTTTCTGCAAAGTTTTCCAAGATCAAAGCTCAAGGGAAACTGTGAACCTTGAGTGACATATAATATTAATGTCCAAGGAGAACTTTCACACCAAATTGGGGTAATATTACTGTTTTTGTTATCCTGACAGGCCTAGGTTTTTTCCAAATATTTAGCACTATTCATTTGAACATTTTAGCTGGGATGAAGACTTAGCATGTGAATTGTATGCAAAATAAAGATGAGTAAAAGCAATTAGTGAATTTGACACAATAGCACACCAATCAGTTCGAATCAGATGTTTTTTGCCAAGGGGGGAAATTTTATACAGTTTAATCACATTGTTTTTGGTAACAAAATAATTCTTTTCTCCATTTTTCATACAGGTTTATTTCAAGGTGTTATTGGTATCATTGGTCAGGTATGCATTTATGGGTTACACAGTTGTCTGCAAATGCCCAGTCAGTTTAGCTACCCATGGGTTGACTGTTAAGCATTCAGGGACAGCAATTATGTTTTAAAGTCTTCATCACCTTTCAGTGTGCATTTGTTTAGGGCAATTGTAAGCCTAGGAAAGGAATATAGTGGTATATTGTTGGCTGCCACTAATGTCAGGATGCAAATAGGTCTCCAAGAAATTGTTAATACTCACTGGGCAGCACAACTAAAAGAGAAACTAGAAATAGAATGATGTCATTACAAAATGGACAAGGGGAAGATATTGTGGAGTATCCAAGCATTATTTTCGACTAATGTTTGTTGCTGTCTCAGGGTGCAGTTGTGTTGGTCTTGTGGTATGGTGGTAGTCTGGTCAATCACGGGGCATTGAATGTTGGTATTTTGACAGGTAATGAATATCACAATTAAAAAATAATGTTTTGAGATGCATTCCTATGATGTGAACTAGATTAGGATCACAAGGATCATGGTTCTTCAAAGGAACTGATGAATCCACTCTGGTCAAGGATTCATTGCTTCCTTTGATGAACTATTATCCATGTGATCTTGGACATCCCAAGGAATGCACCTGCGATGTTAGCTAACAAATATTTTCCTTAAGGCAGGACAGGACAGCATAATTCTGTGTTCATGTGTATAACTTTTAAAAAGTTTATCTTTGCTATGTAAATCATGTTTATAGTGGTCATGCACTTAGCTCTACAAGCACTAAGCTCAGCTAGTTCACAGACATGCCACTGAAACAAAGGAAACAAACATTTCAAATGAACATAACATAGTTTAAAATCCCAACTGGTAGGAGGCAGACCAGTTGGCTATTTGCAAAGCGTGACCAAGGATTTGAACTCGGGACAACCAAGATCCTGCTAGTGGCAGGGTGGAGGCCTTGAACCCGGGAATTCCAGATTACAACACCAGTGCTCTAAACCACTTGGCCACGCTGCCTCCGCTATTTTGTATTGTAATGTTTATATTGCACATAATTTACATGGTTTGAGTCCAATTTATAAAATTTGCTTTAAACTTATTTTGAAGCCTTCATGCTCTACACTCTTAATGTTGCCATGGCCTTCGCCTTCCTCTCATCTCTGTATGGCGACTTTATGCAGGTTAGTCTAATTATTTTGTTGTTTAATTTACGGTACTTTTTTAAAAAATCCAGTGGCTTGTAACTCATTGATCTGCACTTATTGTGGACTGCTTTCTTTCATGACTGGTGTTACAGGTTCCAGTCATGCTGGACAGTATGGTTTGTAGTTCCTCATAGTCAGTTTAAAAGCATGTAAATTTTATTTCTTCATTTGTGTATCTAGGCAGTAGGTGCGTCAGTGCGTATGTTTGAATTGATGGATCGCTTACCAACCATTAATATGGAAGGAGGAATAACTTTGTCCTCAGTTAATCAAAGTAAGTTTTAACTGTTATACATGTTTGTATGCCAAGCTTCTAAATAAATATACCACCTTACATCCAGAGGGCAAAGGGTGTTGATGACATCTAACTCAATAATTGGAAACTACTGCCATCTACTTTAATCCAGCAATAACTATTATAAATACAGGGGAAGTAATGTTATGGCTTTTATTTTCGATTCTCACAAACTCACCCTATTTCAATACTCTGATTTGTTAGGTTTAATTGAGGATGTTTGCACCCAAAATGTTTCCAATAATACAATTTTGTAAAATTTACCATGAAGTAAGGTAAAGATCAACTTGCAAAAAAGCTATAAAAATGGGGGTCACTGTTCTCATTTTTGAGATAACAATCATTGAACACCATCCATTTTTTTTGCTTACAACTATTGGCCATAAAAAAGCTATGTACCCAATTCAGCATAACTAATTATATTAAGCAAACATTTGCAGCTAATGTCATTGATGAAGAATAGGCCTGGAAAAACACTACATATTAGCCTTGCCCATCCACATTTAAAGAAAACTTTTAACACACAAGAGCAGAAAAGGCAAAGTAATTATTGTAACTCGTGAATAGATGTTTCCTTTTTTTGTTAACATGGATAAAATCAAGAAAGGAATTGATCTAAGGAAAGAAAAATGGGGGCCACTGAGCATCCAAGAGAGTAAATTGCAGGCAAAGTTAGCGCACCCAGTGCCAAGCCCTATACACGCACGTGCTTGATGTACGACATGGTCCAATGCAACATGATTTTCATGCGCAGAATGGATGTGTAGTAACAATTTGGTGTGAACATCTTTAAATAATAATATATTAAAATAAGCTTTTCTTTTTCTGGCAGCTATTCAATTTCAAGATGTATGTTTTGCTTACCCATCACGACCAGATACTGATGTGCTCAAGGTAAAGAAAAGGGACTGTTTACAATCTTTCAAGGAAGCAGTTGTTTTATCTGCCTGTAATATAAATGTAATATGAATTTCTATGACCTGGGAGGGGATGGAATACGTCCTCTAAAACGTGAAGAAAATTTACATGTAAACAGTGATAATGAAACTTTTGGATTATATACCTTGTGGCATACCCAAAAATGTTTCACTTGAAGTAAGCAGCTTGAGAGGGTTATATCATAAAGGCCCTATTAGCATGCTCAGGATACAAGATATTTGTGGCTAAAATTTATGGGATACGATATCAGAAAAAGTGGGATATAGAGAAGAAAAATCATTAAATTTTGCAATTATAATTGTAATTTAAAGGATGCAGGATACTTATGCCAAAAATAACATGATATGGATACTCAGTATCGCAGTACAAATACATTCATTGAAGTTACATTTTGTAAATAAAAAAGAAAATTTGATATTGGAAAAAAAAGTGCTTGTCAAAATCCAGTTACCATGAAAATAACAAAAAACACTGGCATGTCATGCCAAATGTTCAGTGATAGTTACAAAGTTTGGCAGCTTTCAATAAAACGTTACAATACCTCCTCCTCCCTGCCAAGTCTGAATGGGATTAATGTTCTGGCATGATTTTGTAAATAATTCAAGTTTGAACTCTTGTTTTCTTAGTATTTATTTATTAGACTGATAATTGAACATTTTTAGTCATATGAGGAGCTCAAAGACCTGTAAAACCTAGGGTTGATGCATCATCAATTTTACATTTCAAAGGGTTTGTCATTTGAACTTAAGCCTGGTGAGACTGTTGCACTGGTTGGACCCTCTGGAGGTGGCAAGTCTACAGTGATTAGCTTACTGGAGAGATTCTATGACCCCAAGTCAGGCAGTATATCTATAGGTGAGATAGCCTCTTCCAGGCTCTCCGCCAGTGGGGACAACTGACAAAGCGTGCAGATCACAAGTGGGATCAGCAACAATCCAGGAGAGGAAAGAAGAGGCTGGGAGAGCCATTGTTTTAAAAACCCATTCTGCCCACTTTTCAAATGTCAAATTCTCTGTATAATTATTCCGTATCGAGTTACTTGCATGATATTTCAAGACATCATGCTGATTTTTACATTGTATTGTGTTCTTTTGCGATCGTTTTTGTCTGCTGTATCAGCTCAGAAAATCTTGTCGAGAGGGAAAGTCTCTGTGTAGGCACACAGAAAATTAAATACCGGCAAATGATTTGACCCACATGGAGAAGTGAAACCATGGTCTTGCCTGAACAGGGCCAAATTAAAACAATGGGATATACAACAGCTACATTTAAATCATGTGGTGCCAGAACAAACAAAGGAGTTAAAAACCTATACGTTGAGTTGAGAGACAAAAGCTCAATTAAAATGACGTGAGAAATGTAAGAACGTCTCTAAGACAAGCATATAGCCTGCTTGTAAACCATCAGCAGGCTTTGGCGTAGCTTGCAAACAGACGGATCTCTAGCTTTCATTTCCACCGCCAAAAAATATGAAGCTGACAAAGATGAAAATCATATCTTTGTACTTGCAACAGTACACAATATATAATCACGCAAGTAAGCATCATTTTTATGAAATATTTCAAACTTTTTCCCTTGAGATGTAATATCAAGAGAGCTTCAAAGATATTTTGCAATGGAAAAGCCTTAACAAAGTATTAGCACATAGGTGTCAAACTCTGCAAAGCAACATTCAGATAACAGCTTAAACCGTCAAATCTGTGACCTCAAGTAACGCAGCATCAGAAACACTTGAGGCAAAGAAAGGTCAAGAGAGTAAAGAGAACAGCTAATGGACAAATGTTATGAACTGTAGAAGTCATGTAGACCTGTCAACACCATCATTTTATACTTACTTTTGAATAGAGTTTTGCACTTGCCATTTGTAACTTTCTGCTCATTTTTATTGCATTCTTCTCCAATTCTTACCTGCATTATACCTCTACAGCCGAAAACATAACTCCTTTTATTTCCTCAACCTAGTCTCTCATCATAGCAACTTACTATTGACAAGAGGAAACAGCTAAAAAATCAAAGTTTTCCTGAAATCGGTGGAAATAATGGAAAAATATCATTTTCACAGGCCAGATTGATAAGGCATATTCATAGCTCAGAATCTCTCCATGGTTTCAGTTAAGTTTGACTCCTCATGTCCTCCTTCTCCTTGTGTTATGCACACATAACACACTCGCCGTGTTAAGCATCATTTGTTTTCAGAGAAACAGACAAAGTGTTGATATAAACTGTCAAAAGTAACCAATCAGAGGTATACAGGAATGAGGTTTTTAAAGCAATGCTTACAGGCTCTCTTGACCGATACTTTTTCTCTACCCGGCCCCACTCATTGTCTAACTGCTTTTTTGGTTGTCCCCACTGACAGAGAAACCCAGTGCCTGGAACAGGCTATAGGTGAGATAAGAGATGAAACAAGTTGTGTTATTAGCATGATCATAAATTGTTTAGTCTGTCTGTACAGCTCAACAGTGATTCAGTCCTATCTCTATTTTTGGAAAAAAGTCAAAAAGGTAGGTCATGAGAATAATAACAGTTATTACCTGACAAATTTAAGGTTACTTCTTACCTTCAGAGGCCAAAAAAGATGTTTTTCCTTTTATTTGACAAAATTTAAGCTGTAGAAATTTTCAAGGTTGAAACATTAACTCGGAAAAATCCGAGTTCCAGATGGGATTTGAACCCACGACCCCCGTGATCTAGTCGGATGCTCTAACCACTGAGCTACTGGAGACTCTATGGCGAGCAAGGGTGAAATGTGGGTCTTTGACTGGAACCGCATCACGCGGTCACACAGCTAAATATGTCATGGCACATATGAACTCACTAACTGCATCACGCAGTCACACAGTGGTTAGAGCATCCGACTAGATCACGGAGGGTCGTGGGTTCAAATCCCATCTGGAACTTGGATTTTTTCCGACTTAATGTTTCAACCTTGAAAATTTCTACATCATATTTTCACATTATCCTTGTAATACTCAAAATTTAAGTGAGTTATTATTTTTTTTCAGTAGAAGAACCCTTGGTCGTTTCATGCCTTACCGCCTAAAAGAAAACGTCTCTAAGTTGTATTGTTATAGTAAACTACATTTATTAAGCTTTCTTATGATATATAGTTCATTAGTGTTTTATTGAAACTGGCACGCATACAGTTTTTTTTCCTGAAGGGCACCCATGAAGGTGGGAAGTAACCTTAATTTACATGGTAATTTTGAATGAAATTGAAATATGTGATGGCTTTATTTGGAATTTAGGAGGAACAAACTTGGGTCAACTGGATCTATTTTGGATGAGGCGGAAGATTGCTCTCGTAAGCCAGGAACCAGTTTTGTTTGCCACAACGATTGCTGGTAACATTGCATATGGACGTGAAGGTACACAGGAAGAGGTGAGCCATGAAGCATTAATTGAATGAGAAATTAAGTGGCACTCAGCCATTAATGTCCCATTCAAATATTCTGGGTTAACTTGGCATAAATAAGCACAAGTAAATATAACAAAATTCCTCTAGGAAGAAAGCAACTTGAAGTGTTTTAGATATTTAGACATGCCTACTTATTCCAAACTCCATGACAATAATATAAAATCATAATGTGATTACTTGCTAATAAGGTATGTAAGATCTTTGGCTATGTATAGGTAGGATGCAGGCCTAAAAATGTCTGAAAAAATTGTAAATCTTCCACTTAATGTTAGAATAAACTTCAGCAATTTTGGGATGACCTTTGGTAATTTTGGAAAATCTCTAGATGACATTTGGAAACTTGGGGAGGGGTTTCAGGGTTCCTTAGAGGTGTCCACAATTGATCTGCTAATATTCAAAGGGTTTGAGTGACTTTCAAGTAAGCTTTGCTATCTTTAGAATGCTTCAGGTGAACTTCAACCACCTTTGATATACCTCAGATGACCATTGTTTCACAGTAGTTCAGAGTGGACTTTAATAACATTCAATTAAAAATGGTATAAGGAGGCCTCCAATCACCTAGAGGTAATTTTCAGGAGGGTCCTCTAAAATAACAGTCTAAAAATACATTGAATGTCTAAAATACAGAAGTTATAAAAGCTAAAAACTAAGATTAAGGTTTAAAAGAGAACTTTTCAAGTTTTAAAAGAGATCTTTTTGGAAGATCCTTATTATGTCAGGGATTTTGAAACATTCATTATCGTTCAGGATCTTATAAGCATGTCTTTGAAGGTCTTAAATTTAATGGTCCTTTATATGATTCTTGCAAGGGTTTTAATCAAAGCTATTTCAGTTAAGTCAATATTTAAAAGCAATACAGTTAATGAACGTATTGTCAGAAATCTCTTCTGCTGGTAACATAAGTTGTTGATTAACAACAACCACCACCAACCATTTGGCCCTATACCCACCTAGGGTTATGGCCATAAGTCAAGTCAAGTCACCACCAACCATTTTGCTAGATTGACAAGAATATTAAAAAAATGAATAAAAACAATTAACTTGATCATACCTTGTAAGGTACCACAAAATCTCCCGCTATGGACGTTTTTAGCCCAATCACTTTAGGAGATATTAAAACCACTTTTTAAACCCCTAAAAAGTATGACCCAGCAACCCTGTCCTTTTTATACGAGTCACCCCCGAGGAAATGGAGTGGCTTAAGGCACAGTTAAATGAGATACTTCATTTTCAATTTTATTAGATAGAGGATGTTTCCAAACAGGCAAATGCTCATGATTTTGTCACTGCATTTGAGGTAAGGAAAACAATTATAAAGTTCATGTTACTATGCAAATGACATAATGCTGTGCAGATTCAAGCACTCACTTTTCAGCCTGCCACTCACTTTTCAGGCCTGTTTAGCCTTAATATTGAAGAAAACGGACAACAATTTTTAAAGACATGTTTCGGCATGCTTATGCCATTTTCAGTTTAATAGTGAATAACAAGTACATGATACAGTTATATAATACAAAATATGAATAAATTATTACAATATGACATAATGCGTTACAATACAGTGAACCGGAAATTACAGAGTTAAAAAAGTGTTGAAATGGTGTAATTGTTTGTTAAGGTCAGGTTTATTCTTACTTATATAAAAGGCTTATCAATAGAGCTATTCGCTGAGTCTAAAATATGAAAACAGGAACCTTGCATGAAGGAAATTGAGAAAGATGCTTAAAAATATGCGAGTTTTTATCGCTTACTGTATGTTCTTTAATCCTGGTAGAGAAATGGCGACTGGTTTCACCAATATAACACCAATAATAGCCTATTGCTAAAAAGATAAAAAAAAAAACATTTAGCTGTTCTAGACATTGTTGTATGCTATATGTAGAAGAAGTTAGCTCAGTAGTTAACATGGGTGTTTATTTTATTGTCTTAAAACTTAGGAAGGATATAAAACCCAAGTTGGTGAACGAGGTGTTAAGTTGTCTGGCGGTCAAAAACAACGTGTGGCTATTGCACGTGCTCTTCTGATGAACCCTGACATTCTTTTGCTTGATGAGGTAACAAAAAACATAGTTTGGATTAGTTAATGTCAAAAATCATTTCATCTGCACACCATTACACTGTAATGACTGTATTTGAGTGGTATGAACACCCCTTAGTTACTAGTAAATTCCTTTCTTCTGCTAGTTAATCTGTCCATATACTTTATTCTCCACCTTTTTTTACTAAATTTCTTATAAGTAAACTTAGATTATGTTTGTGTGTTTGGGTATTGTTAACTAAACCTTTAGTACGCCTGACCCCTTTAAAAACTATTGTAATAAGCACTAAGGATGGCTGTCCAACCTTATTCGCCAATGATGGTTATTTTGGGCAGGCATGCACTTTATTTTATTTTTATTCTTGCCTGTTTTGTAAATTTAAATTAATTAAGGGTGCCAATAAAGTTGTTGTTGTTGTTGTTGTTGAATATTAAGTCCCCATTCATTGCACACATGTAGACAAGAACAATTCTTTCTTTAGGCTCCAATAAATGTTTTCAACGTTAATTAACAAATTGAAATCAACCACATTTTTCATGGTCCACACTCTTATACACCTATAGATTTATGGAAATTAAATCATGAAATGCTTGAAGGGAAAAAAATCAATTCACAGGAGTGTTTTCACTTCCAGCGGATTAAGAATGATCAAGAAGATCAGCAATACATCTTGATGATTGATGCTAAAGTTTTGTTAATTCTTTTTAGGCCACAAGTGCTTTGGATGCAGAAAGTGAACATTATGTGAAGGAGGCCATTGACCGTGCCATGAAGAACAGAACAGTTCTTGTCATAGCACACAGACTGTCTACTGTCCGTAATGCCGACCAGGTGTGTGTTTTTAGCACACTCATTTTTTTTATACATGCGTACCTATTATTTTTACGACTATTTTTTAAGTGAGCGAGCGCAAATTCACTCGCTTGGTTGTGCACTCAGTTGGTCAATCCTTCCTTTCTTCCTTCCTTGGGTTGTAGACTTTTGTTTGTATTTCCACTGACCAATGCACAACTTGACTTGACGAAGAAAAAATGTCATCGAATGGTTCGGCAAATGTGAAACATAGTGAAATAATAATGATGATAATTGGGGCATTAATATTGAGAAAAACTATAAATGCACTTATAAGCATCTTGCTGAAAAAAAATAAATAAATAAAGAACATGTCGGAGGGGGAAAAAGAAAACGTAAGTTGAATTCCCACCCTCCCGCCCTTAAATACAGAAACCCAATGCATTGAGCTAACTTGCATTTACCATAAATTGTTGTTAAAAACAATATATAAAACTGACAGAGAGCGTGACAGGCCGCTGATATCTGGTACGACCACTGTAGGCTCAAATAACAATCACACTGTGAACGCACCACAAACGACAATTCAAGCAACTATTGAATCTTTCGTTGGAAAACATATTAATGGAAATAGATCATGTTTTGCTGTGCAATAAAATCAAACATTTGATATTCAAATAGATCAAAAATAACTTCAGTCAGTAAAGTTTTTTTAATTGCTTTTCTTTGTTGAAGCTTTTTTTTTAGAATTTCATAGTTGAACGATAATTTCCTTGCAACGTAGTTCAAAAGAAAATCACCACAGCTTATAATCTGCGGTCCACTGGAGTGAATTTCACCATTTTATACACATTCATTCCCCAATCCAGAACTAACATATTTTGGACAATTAGAATCTATGCAAAATAGTCGTTGTCTTAAAGAGACCTTTGATTTTAGACAAACAGCTTTAGAATGATAAATTTTGACAATGATTGAATTTAAGAAATGGTTAATGCTGGGATGAACCATTTGGAGAAAAATACTTCATCTTCTCTTCACCACAATGTAACCTTTACCGAGTGCCTTCATGTTTGTTGTCAGGTTTTGGTGATTGACAAGGGTCACATTGTTGAGCGTGGCACTCATAAGGACTTACTCGCCATTAATGGTGTCTACAAGAAGCTTGTGTTGCGGCAGCTTAGTACTTCACAGGGCACTGCTGAAACAGTTGATGGTTTTAATCCAGACTTGTTAGAGCCAGGTGAACCTCCCATTGTCGAGGTGGACGAGTCATAGAAAAAGTAACAACCTAATTGATGCCTATGCCAGTTGTAACGATTGTTCGCCTTTGTTCCACTTTTGACGTCATGACCTTTGACCAAAATTGACACCATTTATACTGCAGGAGGAAAAGATCTTTCCAGTGAAAGCCAGATCAGTGACAGGTTTAATTCAGCTGGAAAATTATAGATGCTCAGAATTATAATGCTCAGAAATTTGAGTCAAAAACTCTGAGCAAATTTCTCTCATCTACACTTGGCTACTCTGTGATGCGAATTTCCTGTCTTGATCATGCTTTCTCAGAAATCTTTCAACTTTTTTGCCAATGATTTAAAGTTGTCTTTCATTCCAGGTTTTTTGTTTAAGAAAAGAAAATGATAGAGTACTAATAACTTTCATAAAGCAGGGCTCAAAGTTAATGTTTGGCTTTGGGAGTACTTATGTGCCCAGGTGTAAATATTTAGGTGCAAAGCCGAAATTTTAGACTCAGAGCTAGAAATTTTAGGCTTAACTCTCCAAAAAGAACGTTTTCTCTGGCTTCGTTTTGCAAATTATATGGGTCTACAGTGTACTCTAGAGGTAAAGAATCAGGATATTTCACATGAGTTAAGCTTAGATATCTATTACTACTGTTGAAGTCACTTCATTGAGTATCTTCTTTATCTTTATTGCTTGTTTGCCTCGCCTTTGAAATTCTGTTGACAAAGTTTCTTGATTTTTCAACATCTCAGGAATTTGTGAGAACTAGCCTGAAATTTGCTAATTTGCTAGCTTTCAAGCCGAGAATTCGCGGAGCGACCTGTTCCAAAAACACTGGACATGTTTTGTATGTCAGATAAGCTTATACAAACCTTTCTTAATAAAACGCTGCGTTCGCAAAGAAGGAGCACACAATTAGCAAGCTGTCGTAACCTCATCCCTAGTGTCCACTCTTTCTGGTAGGAACCCCTGGCACTATGAAATGGTGATTCGAGTTCAGACAAACTGGGAAATTAAAAACGAGAAATATACTTGACTTGACATAACCCTAGGAGGGTATAGGGCTGGATATACAACATACCGATGAAAGGAAAATGGTGTAACGTTAGTCTTTTAATAGTGCCTGGTTGTGTTATATCATTCTACGTTTATATTTATTTATATTGTGTGAGGCTTGTGTTTTTAGTCTTATTGATTGGAGTACGTGAGGTGAGTAAAAGTTGGTCAGTCACGCTGTCCTTTGGCTTTTAAGGTGTGCCGGTGTAACCACACAGTTTTTTAGATGCACAGGCAAAAATCTTGTCGCATATGCGACCACTAGGTCGTTAACTTTGAGCCCTGTAAAGTCTTATGTTGTATTAAAGTTAAAGGTTGTAGACTTGTTCTTGTGATAAAGAGAAAAAGGTTCAGACTTGATTTGAACAATTTTCATTTGACACAATATTCAAATTATGTATAACATTATCCAATTAGAAAGAGCTTTACATGGCACATTCATATTCAATTCTTGTGTGAGTTGATTGGCTGTGGCCAAGATGCTCTTTTAAGTGTTAAGAGTTCTAGTCTTTATGTTGTGTATGCTCAGGATTGTCACTGGTGACAGAAAATGGTGATCAGTCTTGAGAGGAAAAGTTAATATTATTTTGTAAAAAAAGACCTCAATAGCAACTTATGTTCTTGGTTCATGTTGACCAGTTCTTTTTTTTAATTTAGTTGGCCATGAATGGTTTGTAATTGGTGTGCCATATTCTGCAGTACATAATTTGTGAAGTTTGAAGTGAAAACCAGATCTTAGCATCTCCAGAACTTGTTTTAATTATTACACTGTGTATTTATCATGAGAAGTTGTAGTAAACACTGCTAAAGAGTGCTCAATACACATTTGTGTAGAGCGGTGTATAGAATTGGGTTACTAAATGAAAACACACATGATTCACTGCAACTCTGAGTTTCGTGC
>Ga0126337_10001801_pt1 | contig 13234 bp, 8 predicted proteins | sample DipCmetagenome_FD_92527 | JGI IMG/M metagenome (GOLD analysis project Ga0126337, IMG submission 92527) | Coral microbial communities from La Bocana,Puerto Morelos, Mexico - Diploria C A metagenome | ecosystem: Host-associated > Invertebrates > Cnidaria > Coral | place: La Bocana,Puerto Morelos... | reverse complement strand
TGTTTTTTTTTTTTTTTTTGTCCCTGGGGTTTTTTACAGGTTCTTCCCCCAAGGAATAGCCGTATTTCTGCCCCCCCCCCCCCCCCCCCCCCCTCCCTCTCTCCACTATATAGCAGAGTAGGGATGGTGCAGTGGTAGGAGTGGTCAACTCCCAACAATGTGGTGCGGGTTCAATTCTGCCTCGTGCCATCTGTAGGTTGAGTTTGTTGTTGGTTCTTGCCCTGCTCCAAGGGTTTTTCTCCAGGTTCTTCATTTTTCCACCCTCCTCAAACAACTGTTACTAAGTTTCTTTTGTGCTTTCCAAACTTACCAGCATGCATCACACAGTTTCTTAATGATACAATGAATCAGTCATTGTTAATTGATTACAATAAGTATTTCACTCCTATGTGAAGTACTTTAAGAATACTCCAACAGTTTTTGAGGATACGATTCAGAGGGAGACATCCGAGCTACAAATGACTTGATTGAATACAGCATTCCATACATCAGCTTAAATTCCTAGGAAATAAGAATGTACTTCAATTTATGCCTGAGAACTCGGATTTAGCACCCATCATACCTTAATTTAAAGCATATTTGAGCCAGCACCTTCAACAGGACACAACTGAAGCCCAGCAGAGAGTGGTTTAGTTATGAATAATTTTGTAAATGTCTTAGTTGAATACATACAAATACTTTGTTGCCTCGAATTTTAAGAGTAGCTTACAAACATAGAGATTTAGCTAAGCCTGGGCCAGGTTGTTTAAAGCCTCATTAGCTAACATATTGAAAAATTTATGGGTTAGTGTTAACCTGCTTCCGAACAACCCCACCCCAAGTTAACCTGATATGAGCCTGCAATCCAATCAAAAACCAGTAGTTGGTCAGCGGTCAACTTCAAAAACCAGCATGACCTTGATGAGATCTAAACTTGAGCCTGCGATATGATCACCTGATTCTGGTCAGCACAGGTGTCAATTGGTCATAACATGGATGTCCAGTATCAAAAAGGATGCTATAAACCAAGTCTGTGTGTCTGTTAACCCATTCACTGCAGTATGGCTGCCATCATGTGTGACTCTGTAGTCGTCATGCATACACGCCCATGAAGAATACTGTTAGTAATGATAACCACTAGAAAATCAATTCATGGGTTTCTTTTACTTTCCTATATGGGTAGGGGGCTCCCCTTGGTGGCCCTTCGGGCGGCTGGAGCTCCGCTATAATTACACTTATTAAATAAAATTAGTATGTTGACAATTAGAAAGTTGCTGAACTATGAACATAATAAAACTAGAGACAAGCTGCAATGTTACTGAAAAGAGTCGTGCTGTATTATCTTGTCTGAAAAGTAGAAGTTCGTAATGAATCCGGAAGAGAGTTCCATAATTTAGCAGCCAAATATGAAAATTATAGACTGCAGGACGTAAGTTACTATTTTCCGAGTAGAGGAATTACTCACTATCTCTTTTCTGATTGGCCAAAAACGCACAGTGAATTTTTGAAATAAATTTTTGAAAACAGTCATTATATTAGGTTTTTGTGATATCCAGAATAATCAAGATCTCGGTAAGGGTTATCAGCCTCAACCTTCGGCTTCGGTTGATAACCCCTACCTCGACCTTGATTCTTCTGGATAGCACAAAAACTTCCAACCAATAATTCCGCTTATAATTTATCAAAAGCTTACCTCGTCCTTTGACATATTTGATTCTTTCCGTCTGTTCCAAGACTCGTAATAAAGACATGTGCCATTCCGATCAAATATATACAGATTATAAATAGTCATTTTTACTCATCAGAAAACTGTTACTTTGTACACACTCGATCCACACTCGCTAAACGCGCTACCGTTATTCGCGGCCTCAGAAATATTTCAGCGGTACATCTTTGAAAAAGTACATGTGTCATATAACTGTACTCGGCCATTCTCGTCCAATCTACAGGGTAACGTCGGCTGATCGGGCACTTTTTGTAAAGACGAGCGGCGCTAGGGAAAGTTTGCTCTAAATTTCTCAGATTTCTTGTGTACCTACCGAAATGAAGCCTACAGGTGTCGCCCAAGATGAAATGTTTCCCGATGGAGATGCTGGGTGGATGGAAATGGATGAGGTAACATTTTAATTTACCTGAATTATCCGCTGATTCCATGCTGGGGAAGTTCGCCCTCTCATTCAAGTTTTCTGGTTTTGTTTGCTTACTTCTCATTGCTAGGCTGCATCAGGTGGTGGAATGCTCATTGAGCTAGCAGCAAATGAGAGAGCAGTTCATGGAGACTTCTTTAACAGTAAATATAAGCTTAATACCTTGCAGTTTTTAGTTAGATGCTGTCCTATTCCCTGTTTTCCAGCTAATATTGTATGATAGGCTTAAGTTTACATGTAAAAATCAGCATGCTGATTGACTGAGAGAGCGTCATGTCATCCCGACCAGTGCAGAAAGTTGACATAAAGTACAAAAAGTTGAAATTTTATTGCATTTGTATTATTAGCAATTAGTCATATGATTTTACTCTTGCAGTTTGGTTTAAGTAAGCACTCATTAATTTTTTTAAAGACTATAAATTGTTCTCGCCCTACAGGTTCATGCAATGAACAACAAGGATGAAATAATTCTCATGAACTTGTTTTGTTTCCTCAATAGATTTTGACGACCTCTTCGATGATGATGATCTTCAATGAAGAATCATGAATAATTTACTTTTTGTAAATAATTTTCTTCAAGACTTTAAAATATACAATCAAACTTGCTTGTAAATAAAGCTTATTAACTTCATGCATAGCATGACATTATAGGTCAATTGACTCCTGTATTTATAAAACTGCTATGCTTTTCTTTATGTTGTGAGCCGTTTTGAAAAAGCAAATAAATGGTTTTGATAATGATATTATTTGTTAAGACAGGTTTGTGTTTAGGCTTGATTTGCAGCCACTGTTAGGAAAAAAACCTGCACTCCTCCCAACTCTGGAACATAGCCTGGATGCAAGAGAGTAGCAGAAATGAAACCTAGTTTGTGTTGTTATCAAGTAAAAAAAGAATCAGTAAATGTAAATGTTTTGAGTAAAGTGTTTAGTCTACAGTGTCGATGTGCTCTGCTCCATACCTGGGGAGCTCATTCCAGCTTCATGAAGTGGCAATTTAAGAATTAGACAGTAAGGAACCACACTGACCTACCATTCAGCCAGGCAATCCAGAAATTTTGGTTGAAAGTCAAATGGACTTTCTTACAGTTGCCATCTAAAGATCATTAGATGGCCTCAGTTTGTAGCCAAATAGATGTGACCAGGGCTCAAGCCAGAAAATACTTATGACTGAGACAATGTCCATAAAAAATTTGACTGAAGCAGGATGGAAGGATGTTTGCGATGACAACAACAAAGACAATTTGTTTGCTTTGCCTGTAACCAGCTAGTGTGTTACAATAAAAGAGCGATGCTGGTCAGAACAGGTTACACATTTCACCTGGTTATACTAGTAAGGGTTCACTGGTACCTCTGAGAGAGCTTAAGGTCATTCCACTGAAATAGAAGCTGCACTTCGATTTTTGTCAAACTTTGCCTATTACTTGTTTATACTATAGGAACTTAAATTTTGAAATGAAACTGAAGGAACCCCATGTTCGTTTTGGAGCAACAGCACCTTGTTTTTACCCTATAAATCCTTATAATAGCACCATGATTACAGTCATTATTACTTGCTTAATTCACATTTCCCACAATTGCTTCTTGTTCTACACTGAGAACTGGGCCATATTTATTTTACATAGAGAAATTTATAATTCAATTCAAAACAACAGAAAAACATTAGAGGTCACCACACTCATTTTTGAAGAAATGACGATTTACTTCTATGACGGAGTCCAGCCATAAAGAAAAAGTCGCCATTTTCTAATGTGTGCACACTAATCATGTGCGAAATTGTGCACAGCAGAGGATGCGCAGTGGGGAACCTTAGGTGTCTTGCCCAACTGACATATAAACAGAAATTCCCCAAGCAATCACTTAAACCAAAGTATTGGTCTCAAAATTTTCTCCCCATACAAAAAGTTGGTCTGCATTGTTTGCCATCTTGTTTTTGAGTGTGCACCTTTGCGATCATGTGACAAGCAACTTCAACCTAAAAGAACTTTCTTTTGTTTTAAAGCCTCTGAAGTTCTCCGGCTTTCATGCACCGGTCTCCCTCCACTAACGTATATAACTGTGCTTATTATAGAACTGGCTCCGCGAGCGGGCAAGATGAACCGAATCTCGCGCTGTGATTGGCTACCCGAGCGGGCAAGATGGAGCTTTCTTGCCCGCTCGGGATACGGGTTATGTCCCGCAAGGAACATTTATCATGTTATGGTGTTTTATCCCGTATAATAAATCCTTTATGGACCAAGATTGTTCGGTCAAAATGGCTGGATATTGGTCTCGTTCTTTTTTTGCGTGTTTATGGACCTTGACTTCGTCTCGGTCCATAAACACGCAAAAAAAGAACTTGGCCAATATCCAGCCATCTTGACCTCACGCTTGGTCAATAACACATACTTAAACATAACTATACTATTTGGTCTGGAGTTCAGTGTGTTAATTATAAAATTATTGGGATAGGTCACCACACCTTCTACAGTAAATTAAATTTGGTAAATTAATTTGTCAATAAATTTTGTATCTTTTTTATAGCCAAATTTCGTCATTTATTCTGCAAAATGAGTAAATAAGACAATGAGATTAGCTGAGAGCTACTCTATGTTGTTTCAGAATCTTTTTCTGAAAAATAAGTAATAAGCAAATCCCAATTAATACTAGAACAGCACGCCACCCTACACCACCCTACTGAGTTTGAGAAGTCTCTGTTATCACATGTTCATTTCTGTCTGGGACGAGTTTGTGTTGATTGTTTTGTTTGAACGCTCCTATGAGAATACTGCAATCACATTGGAAAACACCGCTTTAAAGTGTAACAAAGATCTTTAGGATCTTGTAGCGTTCCAGTTTTCTAACCAGAAGACTGTTTAATAGTAGCTGATAGAACGAAAATTAAGCTTAAATCTTTTCGAAGAGTTAGCCAGTTCGCTGTTGTCTATTTGGGACATCTGCATCATGACTGCGAAGACCATAGCTTATCTACGGATGTATGGTTATGTTATTGTCGGTGAGTATGAGTTTCATACTCTTTGTTTTCCAGAATTACGTATGATACTGAGATATATTGATTCTGAAAAGCGTTCTTCTGGAATGTCACGCTTTTCGCTTGTAAATAACGATTTGCCGGCCTGTTAGCTCCTGATTTAACGTGCGAAACTTCGTCTAGCCTTTGAGCATGTAAGGTCTCTTGCTGGGTAAGCGAGCTACTGCAAGAGAATGAGAAATAAAGTGTGGTCGCAGGCTAGAATCGTCTTTGCGACCTTATCTGTGGTTTGAGTCACGGGGGTGTTTTCCCATTTACGGTGGAATCTTCACAATGGTCTACTTGTGGCCATTGTAGAGAGGTGGCCAATATGGGGAGGTAAGGTATCTTTTTGGGGGAAGCCAATTTTTTAGTCCAAAAAATTTATATATATCATTTATATACAAGATTTATATATATCATTTTGTATCAATAAAACACAAAACTAATCAGAATGAGACCAATGATGTGCATTACAGATCAAGTTTGTTGACCTGTTGTTAGGAGATAATTCTGTTGTCCTATCATCAGGGTCAGCAGTATTCCACATAGGCCGTATTGTAGGTGTAAAACGAGCATGTGTGCTTGTCAGCTAAGAATAAACTGTTGTGTTCTCGAAAGCTGTTGTTCCTTTATGGAAGCTTTCCCAGCAGATCAACAGACCTTTCACAATCAATCAAAGGCACAGCTTGGGCTGCCTCATGTCACTTAATTAATGCAAAGAAATCAACTGCCATTAACAATTAATTACCAATTAATTTTTGTGATTCATACTTGCTGGTTTATTTGCAGAAAATACAAATTAGTTGTTAGCTCCTCATTGTGTTTAGATTTTTCTGTCTGACTAAAACTGGGCACTTTAACATCTTAGCCTGTTATTTGCTGGCTGTTTTTGAGAGATTATTTCAGCTGGTTGGGACGAGTTTTAGTGGCGTGCCATTGTGAAGAGTTGGCCATTGTAAAGAGGTTACAATAATACTGAATGTATAACAAAACTGGTTGTTGTAGAGAGGGTGAAAGTTTCTAAAGAAACTGTGGTGCTGCATCGGTGGGGGTAACAAGGTGATTTGGTTATATCAACTAAGTTGAAAATGTAAATTGGCTACTGTAACGAGTTAAAAAGGTGATGTTTCAAGCATTAGCCCTTCGTCAGAGTGAATGGTTGTTGTAGAGAGGTGGCCATTAGTAGAGATTTCACTGGAGTGAGTGATTCATATAGATAATTTTGGTTACGGAGTGCTATTATATATTGTTCATACAAATTTCAGAAAAATTATATTTGCTTGGAAAATGGTACATTCAAGCTATTGAAAGTCACAATTTGTTTTGTGACACTAGTGACAAAAACTCCTTCTCAATTCAATTTCAAACTTATAACAGCAGTTCTACTCTTACTAGAGGTTTTGATCATAGTCTCATATGTCATTGGTTTTGTTTTCTAGCTCTGGTTATGGTTAGAATTACTGTTGGTGATGACAGCACAGCAAGTCCTCTTTCTCCACTAACAGGCCATTTTAATGTATCTGGCAAAGATGGAAAAATATGCATCTTGTTGGATTTGTCTTGTTCTGTTAGTGTTCAAGTGGATAACACAGTAAGTATGAGAGTCAAATGAAACATTTCAGTAAACTAAACTATGTGTAATGGTATAATTCACCAACTTAGCCTGCGTGTTATTCTTTTTGGTCAAGACTACATTTTAAAAAAATGGGTTCAAATGGATTTTTGTCTGAGTAAATGTCATTTCATTTTAATAAAATGCTGACTTTGGAGGTTGGCTGATTGCATCTTTGATTTATGCTTTTGTGACTGCATGATGCAATGAGTGCATGAGTGAATGAGTTCATATGTGTCATCATTTGGCTGTGTGACCATGTGATGTTTTTCAGTCAAAGGCCATCATTTCACCCTTGCCCAGTAGCTCAGTGCTTAGTGTCCAGCTAGATCACAGAGGGCTGTGGGTTCAAATCCCATCTGGAACTTGGATTTTTTTTCAGTGTAAATGTCATTTCTACATTTAAATTTCCTAATAAGAGTTAAAATTGTGTATTGTTACTAATAAATAATTAGACCCCATGGTATGCAGTTTTTTAATCTCATGATAGGACAACCTTACGGTAACCAACTGTCATGGAGAGCTCTGAACATTTATTGTTTATTAAAAAGAATAAAGTAGTTACTGGAATTGATTGACATCCCCTGATTACAATCTTCTGACCATTTTAGATTCATCAATATGTTCTTCCACCAAATGCTTATTCAAATGGAAGCTGCAGTGATGAAACATCATCAGTCACTCTTTTTTGGAAAACCAATGCAACAGGCAATGTGACCAGCCTGACTCTTTCCATGACATTTACAACTGTGGAACAAAAATGGAAAACAATCAGCCTTGCGTTCACTGCTGCAGTAACTATTTCTAATGGGACAGGTCAGTGACCTTACAAGCTACCTAATGTAACAGCTTGTTTCTGCCTTGCCCTTAAGGTGTCAAGCTTCAAATCATAAATTAAAGTAATTAACATTTCATATAAAGGAAACATTTTATACATGAACCTTTTATGTCCAAAGCACAGCCTCATACCGTGCAATAGAGAGATTCCCTTCTTTTTCTGCTTGTTGAGAGGCAAGACAGGAACTGCTACTCAAAATACTTTGTGTTTCCTATCATGTATGCTTGATCTACGTCAGCATGTTGCATGTGTTGTGTTTTTCTAGCAAGATGTTTACATGCAATCTGCTTCATTTTTTACAATTTAATATTTTGAGATAACTTTTGATTTCTTTGCTTTGATTTCCATATGGTGCAATCTAATCTATTTGAAGAGAGTATTGTAAGTGCTATGCAGAATGATTCCAGCAAGCTAATGATAACAGCAAACAAAGACAAAAGCTTTGAGTGCAGTAGCAACTTGAAAATAGCCTTAAATAGCAAGGAGCAAGCAACAGTGACCATGAACAAAATAAAAGTGCAGCCATTTGGTGATAGCTTTGGTGAAGGTAAGTTGCTTGGAAGAGACTCAACAAAAATAAGACAATATTCAGAGAGGAAGCCAGAGGGGCACTCGCTAGATTTCGTGCAGATCCTCTATCCAATTCAAATGGGAACTTGGTTTTCGTGGATGGGAAAAACTTAAGAACCCAGAGAAAAACCCTCAGAGCTTGGTAAAGAACAACACAACCCATGTATTGCACCAGGCCAGAATCAAACCTGGGCTATGTCCATGGAAGATGAGTACGTATTTATGCCACTTCGTCATCCCTGCTCCCTCTTTCACAGGCATTATTTGGGAACTTGTTCGTGGATACAACGTTTACATTATCCCAAAATTACAGAATGTTTGTTTTCTATTAAAATTGCAGATTGCATATTTTGCATAACCATGTTTTCATGTGGCAGGAGTTGTGCCTTTGTGATGGATCTACTTTTTCCAATTGTTAATGAATTTAATTACAATTGACTTAAATTGAATGATTGCCTTCTTTTTTGTTTCACAGCGGATGTTTGTTATTCAAGTACGAATGGAAATCCTGCCGAACCAGTCGACACAGTTGTACCAACTGCTGTGGGTTGTGTGTTGGCTGCCTTAGTCGTCATCCTTATCATTACATATTTTGTGGGTCGCTGTAAGAGACCTGGCTATGAAAAAATGTGATTTTAATGTTGATGGAAAGAAATAATGAATGTTATCAATAATTCCAATTCATGACTTATGTGGCTCAATTAACACTGGATCAGTTAAATCCATTTGAATACCTTATGCACCTATGAGTAAAGGTGTTGAATTCACCTCAATCATCAATCGTTCAAAAGCTTTGTTACTGTTTCTAATCAATGGCAAAAATTTCTCACAGAAAGGCTTAATGCCATGTGCTGGATTTCAAGTTAATTTTGGCACTATTATTCCACTTTTAAAACACGCAGAAGAAGCATGCTGTTTCATTCCTTAATCAAGCAGTCGAGATTTCAGCCACAATAATATTGTTATTCATTGTATTTTTGTTTTGTATTATGTTTGTGCATTTTGCTTCTTATGTTACGTCACAATTCTTTACTGAGTTGCTTTATAAAACATTGCTGATAAACTAAATTGTGCAGTGTTTTAATAGTACTTTTGCAATTGTTATTATCATTTGTACAAATTGCAGTATTTTCATTTAAAATAATGTATAATTGTAGTTTGATAGAAAGCAATGACATGGCAGTTTGTTCACATTATGTATAAACGAGTACACTCCTTTTTGATAAGAATATGTTTTTGAGAATGTCGAGGGTGAAATTTGCTAAATGTTAAGAATATTTTAAGAATAAACCCGAGGCTAAGATTTCAAAAGAATAACAAATTTTGTGTTGAAAATTTAAAAATAATGAAAACAGAATTATATAAACGGCAAGACCAGCCAAAAAGTTAAGGTAAGGTAAGGTAAACTTTATTTAGTCACGGTAAGCCATTCAGCAACGAGGCCGTTATCTAAAGAGGCCGTTATCTAAAGGGGCCCTGGACTAAAAATATAACTTGATTCCTGCAGGCTGGCTCCAAAATTACTTTTATCCCATCCAGACACTAAATACATTCGAAACCAGAAATGTCAAACGCAATAGTATGAGAATTTTCACATGAATATTTTTATCCTAAAATCAGCAGAAATAATAAGAATGTTCAGTCTCGGACAAGAAACAATATTCTTAAAAAAAAAATAGTGTTTCCAATGATAACAGCAAAATAGCGAAGGCTGAGCAAAAGAAAGCACAGGAATTAGCATTGAATTGTATCTAATTTAATTTGCACTGACTTCATAAAATCACTCAAACAAGTCAAGGTGTTCAGTAGGCTATTTCCAAACGTTCCTTCCATTTTAAAATGAGTTGTGTTGCAAAACTTTTAATATGGAATATGTTTTACTAAGATATTCCATTTTTATGCAAACCCAGCTCGCTTTTATCTCAGTAAATGGTTAACGGGTTATGCACCGGGCGCTAAGTTTATAACGAGCCAACGGGTGACTTGTAATTTTACCTTTTTTATCTGACATGATTATTTTATTGCTGTGCCATGATTGTATCTAAACCAGGAAACTTGAAACACTCTCAATACATGTAATCGAAAAGTTTCAAGGTTATCAAGTAACGGGATATATATTTGTGTAGGGAATCTCTGCTAATTGCAGGAGTTATTTTCGTAAATTAATACTTAGAAAACTCTCGCGTTAAATCAAATAAAATACTTATTCGAGATCTTTTGACGTATATTTCAATCAGTAACGTTTTGGTTCAGACATGTTGGTCTAGTGCGACCACTACCAAAATTTGGAATATGAGAAATGTTTGACAATTTTTTTCCTCGCCAAAAATTGGAAATGAAATTTATCAAACACAAAAGAGATTGTTTTTTCGAGATATCCAAATACCGAAAAGAGAGTTAAAAATGCGACGCACAGTGGATTCAAGTTATTTTTGACGAAATTCGAGGCGTTTGGATAACCGATGAGAAACATTCTCGAGTGTTTGATATATCTTCCCAAGCGAAACAAAAGCTAAGGGGTAGACCGGCGGAGAAGTGAAATCATCCAAATCTATACTCATACCTTCGCGGTTGTTTTAACTTTGGTTAGTTTGAGAAATTTACCCGTAACTTCGCTCAAGTGCGACCCGGCCCTACGGAAAACGAGAAAGTCGCCAAACAAAGGATTTAATGATCGATAATGAGCAGAACAATGGTTGTGCACGTGCGTTTTAATTCTTTGTACATTTCTTTGCCGTCTTATGCAAAACAATGACGTGAAATAACAAAGTCGTTCGTATTTTGGAGAAAATTTACCACCATGACTAATTTTTCATGTCTTCCTTTAGAATTGAACGCCGTCATTTTATGTTTAGGTGAGCAGGTTTTTATTACGATAAGCACACTGAACAGATCTACGCAGTTGAGACAATCGAGGGTAAAATATAAATACTTTTGCAAGGCTTTGTCTTCCCCCCCAGTCAGCATAGCCGTCGTCATTGCTAAAACTCCCTAATATTTTGAATGATGGTTGATTTCCCTGGCCGAGTTTTCCTCAACCAACAGTGCGAGTAACACCCCTTATTTTTTATGTCTCGTATTATTGACATTTTCGACCGTCACGTGATCTCTATGATACGTTCATACACAAAAAAGCCTATTCCAGGCTCTCGGTTATTGGAAGGCCGTTCCAGGCTCTCGGTCAGTGGGGACGATCGCCGGGAAACGCGGGCGTGGGATATTTACAGAGCCACGAAGCGGCGAGTTAATTGTTCACCACTTTTACTGACACTGAGGTGAATAATTGTCTTAGTATATACCACACAAGCTGAATATCAGCCGATCCAAAATTTGGTTTATTTCTAACAATACTGCAACAAATATAAGTGGACTCTCGCCACGCGATGCTCTTTCGCGCGCATAAAGTCACATGATTTTGGCATACATTTTGAGTTTGGAAAGGTTAAACAACTTACTATTGAACACAGTTAAACCAAACTTTGTTTCCATTTTTGTATTTTTTGGAACAGCAGCCTCGTTTATCGATTAAGTTTGTTTCTCGGTTACCGAAAATGCACAGAAAGCATTATTCACTTGCGTGGTGTATACTAAACAAGAATATTCTCACTGTGGATTAAGTCGTAAGATCCACGACAGGCCTATGTCAGTGAATATTGTGACCCTATTGTGCTCGATTGTTTCGTAAAAATTTGAGCAACTTAAGAACTTTTTGGGAACGTAATTCACCGCACCCCCCTCCTCATCTCCTCACCTGGAAAAAATTGGCCTTACCCTTATGCCCAAAATGACCAGTTTAGTCTTGGCTTATAACCAGACGCTTCAGCTTGCATACATAGCATTCATTCATTCATTCATTCATTCATTCTGAAGGTGCATGAGGCAAACAATTTTTCTGCCTTCATCTGTAACCTCAGCGTTCTTCTAATTCAGGCGACGTCATAACTGACCAATCATGACATAAAATGGAATATTTAGGGGGTTTTCGAGATATTTAGATGATTGATTGCGCGAAGTTTTTTAGGCTTAGCCCTGTGTTGTTCTCAGTATTTCATGAAACAACTCACGGTTCTATGCCAGAAACAATTCAAATAACAAATAACAAATTTATTGGTATTCTCCTATACGGATGGTATTACCTAAAATAACAATATACGAAATTACTGCAATAACAAATATATAAAATTACATTAACACTAACCACATTAGACTAGATAAAATTATATGTAATGCTTCATATACAAAATAACCTAGTTTCTTACAAATGAAGGAATCAACCTGATTATTAATTAAACAGGGATATAGTTTTCAGTATCAGTATCATTCAGAAGATAAGATCAAATGACGGATACTTAAGTATTATGTTGCTTGTTATTTGTTGTCTTTTTGCAAGCACTAAAATACCACCAGAGGATCTACCAGATCTCTTGTTGTTGAGTTTTCTAGGAGGACTTAGTGCATTGATATCAAAACCACGTATTTCATTGACCTCCGAACCCCACATTTCCGTCATAATCGGACATCACAATCACGAAATTGATGAAGAAAATCACAATTTTGTAATTTGTTATCAAACACTGAATTTTTACTCAGACCGTTTACGTTCCAACAACTGACTATTTTCAAACGGTTCGGAAGAACGGTCTGACAAATGCCGATGAAAATTCATTGTTAACTATTATCACTAAATGGTTAAAATGAGCTCTATCTAGAAGACGGATGAATTACAGAAGTAAGTAGAATTAGTTAACATGTTTGCTGATAAAACTAGTTACCATCTATGCTGCCACTGAGGTAGTTTATGATTGACGGATCATCTCATAGATATTAAGTAATTTCAACATATATAGTCTCAGAGTCCAGTGCCGTAGCATGGGGAGGGGCCGGGGGGGCCCGGGCCCCCCCAAGAATTAGTGAACTCAAAATTAAAATATTCAATTCAAAAGAAGCACAGTAATAATTTTAGAATGCTGTTGGATTCCGTAAGCGTAATTATCAGTCCGGTTGACCTAATTCTGTTTTCCTAGTGCTATATTTATAACGCTTTCCACCAAAAGTCTTGCACATTTCGCCTTTAAATA
>Ga0126337_10001800_pt1 | contig 13239 bp, 5 predicted proteins | sample DipCmetagenome_FD_92527 | JGI IMG/M metagenome (GOLD analysis project Ga0126337, IMG submission 92527) | Coral microbial communities from La Bocana,Puerto Morelos, Mexico - Diploria C A metagenome | ecosystem: Host-associated > Invertebrates > Cnidaria > Coral | place: La Bocana,Puerto Morelos... | reverse complement strand
TTTTTTTGACACCATCGTTAGGGCGCTTTTTCGACTCAAAAGCTCTCTTAGGGAGTCTCAAATTAAGTGGTTTTATAGGTAGATGTCCAGGACAATTTTTATGCGCCTGTTTAAGGTTATGTTTCGTAAATGTGTGGTTATGTATCGCTTTGTATGCTAGTGTAGGTTTATGTATGGTGATGGCGCGGAAGGGTTATATGGGGAGCAGGGATGACAAGGTGGTGAGACCGCTCGCCTCCCACAATGTGTCCAGGGTTAGATTCACGGACCCGGCGTCATATGTGGGTTGAGTTTGTTGTTGGTTCTCTTCTCTGCTCCGAGAGGTTTTTCTCCGGGTACTCCGGTTTTCCCATCTCCCCAAAAGCAACATTTCCAAATTTCAATTCTAGCTTGGAAAGGGTCCTCAATTAGTACGAGAGCGCTAGATACATTTGACACTTTTATTATGTGTGTACTACATAAAACTCACCGGAGCTCCGGAAAGACCATATAATCCAAATTCACCTATTGATCCTGGAACACCCTTTAAAACAAATAAAAATGGTAAAAACAGAAAAGACAAATAACTGTAAGCGATGGAGAAAACGGGTAATAAACAGGGAGGTCCACAGTGAGATCAAAACTCACGGCGATCTTATTTCTCATTGCTGTGTGCCGCAGTTCTTGAAACACGAGAGCAAGGCCAAATCTTTAAATTAATTCGTAGCCGCAGGCTACTTTTCAATAATGTATAGACCAAACTTAGGGGGAGCACGGATGGCGCAGTGGTGAGAGCGTTCGCTTTCCACCAATGTGTCCCGGGTTCGCCCAATGTGACCCGGCGTCATATGTGGGTAGGTTGAGTGTATGTTCCGTACTCTGCTTCGAGAGGTTTTTCGCCGGGCACTCCGGTTTTCCCCTCTCCTCGAGAACCAACATTTCCAATTCGATCCTGCAATGCACGGACATTGCTAAACGAGTTCTTGTGAACTCCTTTGTACTCCGTGGGTAAACAAATTACCTCTTCCTCTTTTTTTATTACATTTTATTTAAGGGCCGACATACGTAGACGTAATACGGTGTTGATAATTAGCTACTTTTGTCTAGTTGGACAAATTTGTAACAAAAGGCGCTTATTAGCGTACTCTACTGGGACTGCGTATAATGCGTGTGCTTATGGATCAGCGAAACCCAGCCTTTAAAGCGTGGTTCTTACCACGACTTAAGCATAAGCAAAAACATAACGCAGTAGTGTGGACGCCCACAACACAAGTATAAGCACAAGCAGACGGTAGGAGGAGGCGCAAAACACGTAAGCTGCGGAAGCACAAGCACAGGCACAAAAAAACAGTAATATTTTGTTCTTCTTGAAATGTTTTTTAAGTACTTGGCTTAAGTTTTGAACGGGAGAGTAAATTAAAGGCAATAAACCGACATGAAGCCTAATCAGTATATATTTACCGGCTCTCCGGGAAGTCCAATTTCACCGAGCGTTCCGCGGGGTCCCTGGGATTAAACATAACATGAAATTTTTATAAAAAAGAAAATGGACTCATTACTCATTTAAGAAATAGAAAACATGTACCGCGTCTCTATCAAGTTATAGAAACACGAGTGAAAGAACGAGAAATGCTGTGGGAACACGAGCCACAGCCGAGTGTTTCCACAGCTTTTTCGAGTTCTCCCAAACTTTCACGAGTGTTTCTATAACTCGATAGAAACACGAAGAACATGTTTTCTATTTCCATCAAAATGTAAATTCTCTTTGCTTGTACCATCATTACGTCAACAGCTCGCGCTAGTTCTGTGTTTCTATCGAGTTATAGAAACACGGTCTTAAACCAATCAGCGCGTATTTGCTTTGGACTATTTTCTCGTTGATATTTTGGCCACGTACAAAATTACCTGTGAATTTACTTGAACCTGAAAATAATAACGTATTCAGACAGAAAAACACCGAGGATATAATAACAAACCACAAAGGAACGAATATACGAAGAATTAAGGATGGACAAGGTTGTCACGGATCACAAGCATCTTCTCAAGATACTCAAACTGTGACGTAGTAATAAACACTATGTACATCCAAAAAATAGAATGCAAAATCTTTAGCTAGCAAATATACCTACATGGCTATTTACTGAACAGCAGGTGGCAGCGGCGTTAGGTAATGCAATAGTCACATGTACACAAAACGTTACATAGTAACACAATACATCACATAGTAACATAACACGTCACAAAGTAACACAACACGCAACATCATAGTAACACAACAATAAAATACCAACCGCTTCTCCAGCTTTTCCATTTTTGCCGTAGGTGCCGCGCATTCCCTGTTTAATAGATCAACAGCAATCTTCATTTTGCGGCTCGAAAAGTTAATCTCCCACTCTGCGAATTTGAAATTCCTGCACACTAAAGCCATCTGGATTTGTTGTTTAAATAACCAACTGGTCAGCCCTCATCAGTTGGAATTCGTCATAGTTCTCGCTTTGCTTATTTATTTACAGTGTCTCCAATTAGGACAATATTGTTCAATACATTAGTACATACATTTTATTTTAATTAAAATGGAGGGGTTTTAATGCTATCAACTCCAAAACGTCCTTCCATATTTGTTTGACCTCAAGCTTGATATTATAACTGACCATGAAGTTACAGAAAAACTCTCTCAAAATGCAAAAACAAAACATGTAAAACGGTGATACAACTACAGTGAACTCAGATGTATTCTACTTATGGATGATTTATGTGATGCAATTTTCCATTTCTTTTCCTTTATCTCATAGACAACTAAAATAATACCTGGAGCAAGAGTCACTAATAGTGGTATAGAATGCTCAGTAAGTAAATAAATCCGAAGGAATGTTTTAACGTATTCTTGAAGTTAACTCACCCTTCTCCCGGCACGTCCTGGGTAACCAGGGGCGCCTATCGATCCAGGGGGACCCTGAAAAAATATCGAGTACGCATTAATAATTAGGTGCGTGGGAACGAGTTGGCTATCGTCATCTCAAAATCCAACAAACGCCGTGAGTGTGTTAGTTGTTTTATTAAAAACGCCACCAAAATAAAGAAAACTAAGCTTAAACAAAAAAAAGGCGGTAAGGGCTTATTTGAAACAAAGACTCATCAAAGAATCTTCTTTGTCCGTTGCCTGATACAAGGAGTTCAACGGTGGACTAAAATAAACACAAACAAATTTCCAACCTGTAATCCAGGACTTCCCTGGAAACCAGGCTCTCCGAATCTTCCGCGACGACCCTGAGACAGAAACACACTCTTTACGTCATTTCACATTACATCACAGTTCACGTAAACGTTTCTCGCTCTTTCTCTTATGCGACAGAAACGACCCTCGTGCGGGCGTAGTGCTATTTTATCGCCTCTCTTGAGACACTCTCCTCGAACTTAACGGTATATGCCTGATACAGAGAATTCACGCCTGCAGAAATTAAAGGAAACTTCCATTTAATTTCTTACTTTCATCTACTTATCATGAACTACAGTGATCAGAGTAATCATATAAACAATTGCATTTAACCACATATGTATGATAACTTAACAGCAAATGATAGGAAGGTTAGACCATAGACCCTATACTATTCATAAATTAAATATTCTTTTGTAAGCATTGAAATTAGCTCAACTAACCTCGTTTTTTAGTTGATAATTCAAAAGAATTTTTACTCTCAAACGAGGTTAGTTGGGCTAATTTAAATGTATACAAAAGTATCTTAAATTGACAGCCATTTTTTAATAGGGTTTACCCTATTTTTCTTTTTTTACATAGTTTTCCATTTATGTTACAAAGACTGTGAACAGAAACAGGTATTTCCTTTGTCTTTTTTTGGATGTTCTTTATGAATATAATTAAGCTTATTTGGCCTGACCTGCCGTTTGTTGATCTTAGTTCGGTAAAAAAAATTCAAATCTTCTTCAAAGGCCACCATAAATCTCACATTGCTAACTTTACTTACCGGCCTTCCAGGTCTCCCAGAAATTCCTCGCTGACCCTTTTGTCCACGATCACCCTTGTGAGACAAAAAAGTTATCAGTTACGAGCGCACGGCTCGATTTTCCGCCGCTCTCTTGGGTCCGTTCGGGGGACGAGTCGTTACGAGTGCCTTTTATATTACTCTTGTTACCTTTGTGGCTAATTATGTTTCTTTATAATTTCCTGTATAGTAAATATTACCGCGCATAATATTTGTCCTTTCTAAGAACACGATATTAAAGTTATGGCTTTGTTGATATTGTCATAGAAGCTGGGTGTGTAGTATCTGTAAAGAACCGTCTGAAGTTTGTCAAACACAAGTAGACATACAACCGCGCTAGAACGATACTTGGCGTAGATTTGTGGCCGGTAAGTGCAAATACCGATGACTTACTGCAACATTTTAAGAACACACCTTTGGTCCTCGAGGTCCCGCTCGTCCTGTGGCTCCAGGTCTTCCATCTGTACCCTAACACGTAAAACATACTAACGTGTAAATGCTTTGAACCCCCGCGAATGAGAGGAGTTACCCCCGTAAATTTCGGATAGGTGTGTGCCGCGAAGGATCTTACTTAAGGATGAAGCAAACGCAAATCGATACCCTATTTAAGGCAAAAACTCGAAAATTAAGGAAATGAACGGGCCAACTTTATTTTGTTTCTGTAACATCAGTGTTAGTTCAGAATCAAGCACAGACCTCTTTTTTTCGTCTAGCTGGGCATTTACGCACTGAGATTTTAGCTGATTCAATTTAGGTACCCATACAGGGAACATGAGAAAAACGGGGACAAGCATATGATCCTATGTTCATCATCACATTCAACCAATCACATGTTACACTTGAAGAAACGTCTGCTTAGAACAGGATCGATGATTCAAATACCACCTGATCTTTATGTGTGTTCTCGTTTAATGCTCAGTTCACTTTATTATAAATGACTGGTTTGCAACATGTCAGTCTGATTTCACATTGTGAAGCTATGAATGCAACAGGAAAGACTGTGTTTAACTAAATTCACAAATACGGGAGAAGAGAAGTACAAATACGGCGCGAAACGGAGTTTTTTTGACGAATGACTTAAGCGAAGTGTTTAGAAACACTGTCTTGACTGTGTCAAAGGAAATTAAAATTAAGGTAAAAATTGAGCAATAAAATCGTCAAAATCTGTCTGTGTCATCATCAGGTATCTAAAAATCGTCACGATCCTCATTTCGTTTGTTGAATACTTTCAGAATTGAATTTCATCATTTTTTTTCAAAAATAGCTTGGGGGTCATTTGAGTCACGTGACACGAACTCAGTCCTACCTGTGATCCTCTTGGGCCGTTAAAGCCTGCACTTCCCATCATACCACGCTGGCCCTAACAAGTTTGAAAAATACGCTCTCAGTGAAATACATAAAGAATATGACACGGCAAGCAAAGATATTTTCAAATGGTTAAAACAATATTTTACAAAAGGGTGCAGCACGAGAAAGCAGGGCCGGGTTGTTCGAAAGGCGGTAAACGCTAACTCAGAATTAAAATCTAACCGAAGTATCAATTTTGCTTGTAAAAAATGTTTCTCACTTTTTATGCTTTGTGTAGCTTGAGATTCTTCAAGCTCAAAACTGAAAGCAGAAAACCTCACCGAAAAGTTGCAAAACTCAAATTAAGCCACCATGTAATTTCTTTTTTATTATACATACTAATTAACTGACTGTTTACACAGACAACAGTAAAAAAACGGGAATGACGTCATCAATACTTCACTAAGTACACCACTCGGGTCCCGAATGTAGTTTCGTATGAATTTTTACGAGTGGTATCTATATAATTAACTGATCTTGGTCAAAAATCGGTCACCGTTACCAGTCCTTTTTAATCCTGAAGTCGCAGGTATATTTCAATCAAGTTAAAACTCATGCCGCAAAATCACGTACAATTATCACTTATGGACAGGACATGTTACTTACTTCTCTTCCAGGCCTTCCGGGACGACCATCTTCTCCAGGTAATCCCTAAAACGTGAAAAAATTAGAATTTTCTATGAAAATTTTTTTACTAGATAGAGATAACCGTTTCTCACCGTCCTTCCAGTTTCTCCGTTCCGTCCTGATTTTCCTCTTGGACCTTGCAATCCCTGTAAAATAAATAGTCATAGTTTTCATGGATGATTTTCTATGATATCTTAAATTAAAATATATATTTTTGGAATTGAAAAAAAAAGAATCCTCTATAATGCACCCTACATTACGAATAGAGGCCTGTGCACTACACCACTATCTCTTTATATTAAGATTGGAATCAAATCCTCGTCCCATTTGTAGATACATGTGGTTTTGATAGTGAGACAAATAAGATCATTTCCTTTCATATTTCATATTATAAAAATTAAAGGATTACCTCATTGATAGCCTATCTATTGCTTAATTTACTGATGTTGCTTACTTTGCCCTCAACCATGAATTTAGTTCACTAAGTAGTTGAAAGAGACCTATTAACATAAGCTTCAAGCTTCGTTCGGCCCCTTGTCACGTTAAATTATAATCTAATTAACAACTTTGTTAACGGTCTATACATATTTTTGCGAGTGACTAAATAAATAAAAATATAATAAATAGTTCATGAACGAGTCTAAACGTTTTTTTTTTTGTTCGTTAATCTGTTACATATTTATTTTTAAAGCTGAACAAGGAGTTTCCAGCAATCTGATTGGTTGAACGATCACTTATATGACGTTGTAGTAACCGCACCAGGCGGTAATTTCTGAGCTTGATTACTAAGACTACTAAGCTTGTCACCTTTGTTATCTCGGTAAGTAAACATGGCGGGCATTTGCTCAATGAATTTTCAAAAGACATCACTTTAAGTCCGAGATATTTGAAAGGATGGAGAATTCTCAAAATGCCTGCTTTCGGGACAAAAACTCGTATTCAAGGCATTTCAAAAGAATGCAACTGCGGCTGCATACGTGTATGCAAACGAACAAAGGCGTCTGTGTTTTTATGTTAAGTCCGTTATTCTCTGTTGCTCAGCTCTGAAATTATAGCAGAGCTCCGGCGGCCCGAGGGCGGCCAAGCGGAACTCATACCCATATAGGAAAGCAAAGGAATGAATTGATTTTCTCACGGTTATCATGGTCAGCGGTATTGCTGAACAATGGTGCTGAACAATGCCGAACGAGTCAAGCAGAAAGGAGATGAAACAATACCGAACAATACTGTGAAGCAGAGAAAGAGCTCGAGAAAGTAGATGAAATACTCGGAAAATTGGCCCAAAGGACTACAAAAATTCCCAAATTAATTCCCTTGACGACATTTATATACAAGGACAAGGACAAGGTGCAAGGACAGTCACATAATTCATCAGGTGATCCACAAGAGAAATCAAACGTGGTCCGTACGCGTGCTTAGGGAAATTACAAAACAATAAACACAGCGGAAAAAGTGGTTGATTCGTTGACCTATCGAAAAGACTAAGCTTAGCTTAGTTCAGTCTTCACAACTTTTGCTGCAAATTTCTACCAGTGATATTTACAATGGCTGAAGTGAATTGCTAGCTTGCGGTAAGTGACTTTTAAAGTGGCTAAAAATCATCAAGTTGCCTTGGCGAGATACATCTAAGCTTATCTGCAATATAATTTTTTTTTTATCTTTCAGATTTAATGCCATGTTGCGAGACATTTTCTCAATTACATCGTTTTCATTTCGCTCATCTCTAAACAAAAACACTTGGGTTGCTTTGTGGAAGTTGTTGTAACTTGCATTATCGTAAACAAATAGATGTAGTTTTCTGTCGACGGTCTGTCAACGGTCTCAAAAGCTTAATAAAACTGTATTTGAACGAGTCTTCTTCTTACTTGCATTCCTGGTGATCCCATTTGTCCGGGTTCTCCTTGAGCTCCCTAACAAAATACGAAATGATCAGAGCGTTCGTTGACTTAAGTCAATGAGTATTTACCGAGCGACCTGCACAAATTGGGCAACCTTACCGAGTCCCCTTTTTCTCCTGAAATTCCTGGTGTACCTGGATTTCCAGCATGGCCCTGAAATTATAACAGGACAAAAAATAATATTGTGATTTTGAGACACTTTAAAATCGCTCTCCCACTAACCAGACCTTACTTTAAATTTGGGCAATTTTTCTTATCTTATTACTTTGCACTTAACTGCACTTAACACCAAATTTAGTACTGGTACCTTGAGAGACAATTGATGGAAATATCGAGATTCCCGGGAAATTAACAGATATAACTATTTTACTAGGATGCGGCAAATAAGTGCACAATATTACCCGGCATTACCTTCATTCCACTTCTTCCTGATGCACCAGGATATCCGACAGATCCTCGTTCGCCCTGTACGTATAATAAGAACACAAGCATCAAGGATAATTGGGTTCATTGTTGTTAATTGTTTTTCGATTTTTTTCTCCATTCAACGTTACTGCATCTAAAGTGTGTAATAAACACACTAATGCTTCTTTGTGCTCCGATGTTAGCAATGCATTAAATATATATATGTTATTTGCCGGCTGGGAGGTCCGTATAGTGAAAAACTGTGGCAGAGGTCTTGAAAATGCTGCCCGAGGAGCAGGAGCCAACATCTATTAAGCTGTATTAAGTCGGTGGTTCTTCCTCGTTCAAGAGGAACCGAGAGGTCACCAGATGCTGAGCTTGAAACAACGCCGTCATTTTATTGAGTCCTCGGAGGAAGAAAACTGGTGAACAATTTCAATGAAGCGTGAAGCAAACTTTAGTCGCTCGTTAAGTTTTTGATGGTTTTGACATATTTTTGACAGCTCTATGTCAACTTTCTGTTGAAAATTCTGTATAAACCTAAATGTGTTGCGACTACATAACATCAGACGACCGCGCGCGGGACAACGACAAAAAAGATTCCACAATAAAAGCTTTGCTTCGGAATCCGACAAGAATTGGCTCACAATTCATCGGATAACAAGACTCGTTGTCTAATTTCCGAGTTTTATATATTAGATTTACCGAGTACACAATTACAATTTATGTTAACGGGGAATATTGCAAAAATAAACACGGGTGTGAACATGATCTGAAAATTTGAATTGAAGAAGTCACTGAGAGGCAGTCATTCAATACAAATCTTACAAAAGCTGTTGTAACCAACCCTAATAGGTCCCCACGTCCTGACCGAGAATATCCTCCCGTCCGGCCCTCCCACTCATATTATTAGCGCTCTATTCATATGTAATAACGCGAGATTGTCTCTATTAGCAAGATTAATAACGCTATGTCGACGTGATTATCATTACGATTTATAACGTTATATAAACGTGGTAAATAACACTATTAACATGATTAAACTGAACATGTGACCAGATGTTTTCTTACGCTCGGTCCAGGATCACCAGGTTTTCCAGTCGCGCCCGGTTTTCCAGGAGTGCCCTTCAAACAAGCAATGATGATATATTTATAAATGATTTCGTGGTTCAAGACTTAGATTAGATATAAGCTACTAAACAGCTTGTGGGAAAATAACCCGCTCTTTAATCTTTCGATTCTAGGTGACTTGAAACTAAACCGGCCTTAAAACACTCAAAAAACAATAAAGGACTGTAGTGTACAGAAGTAATACGAAAACTATTGAGGTAAAAACCGTCTTTTCATTAAAAGTTTCAGTCACGTACACTGATTATGGACAGTGGCCACTAAATACAAAAATGTGGGGTAAACACGCGTTTTTTTAAAGTTATTAATCTTTTTTGCCCGAGAACGCTCGTTTAATTTTTTTTTTTTCTGTTACCTCCCCAGTAAGTAAAACATATGCGTCTCTCGCACATTGCAACATTGTTGGGCGCAACATGATGGGCGCGTTTATCCGCCCTGTTGCGCCGTGTTGCGACGTGTTGGGTGTTGTTGTCTCAAATTTGACTATCTTCATACTTACTCGATTTCCCATGCTACCAACCCCGCCAGGCATTCCAATCTGTCCTTTTCTGCCCTTTGGAAAATAAAAGAAAAGATAAATATTAGTTTGTTAAATATGCAAGAAAATGATTCCAAAATATAGCCGATCACCAAAAGACTGGGAAAGAGAGAAAGAAAGAAAAGAACGAGAAGGACAGGAACGATATAAAAATAATTCAGTCCTTCATTTTGACGTAAAATATTACTCGCAACCAGAAAGACAATTTGTGAATGTTAGTGGGAAAAAAACATTAGCATCAGACTTAAAGTGAGAGCGTTTGGAAGAAAACGTCTGTGCGGCGTGGGAACTGGCTTGCAACTCTATCACTGACCCATCAAATTCCCTTTAGAATCGCATAGCTTAAGGTAAACCCGCGGCCTGATTGGCTATAGAAGAGAGGGTATTTTGCGTGGAATTGCACTTGTGCGTGAAGGGATATTGCTGACGTGAGTCGCGAGCAAGAATTGTTGTTATCGTGAATCTCGTGCTAGGAAAAAAAAACACCTTGGAAATGAACAAATTTAGAGAACATGAATGTCTACCAAATTTTGACACTCAAAACTACGAGAAAACGCATTGACATTGACTTTGAAAGGGTTTCCATTGTTTGCGCACTGGCGCGGCTCACAAAAACAAAAAACGTTTAGTTTCGCCAGGTGGCTTTATTTTAGCTATGCCGTTCAAGAAAAATACACTGCCTGAAGAGTGAATCCTCCGTAAAATTTCACTTGAAAATATATATCGCACGAATCGCGAACGGTCTTTTGCGTAAAATTTAACATGGAATTCACTCGTCAGGCAGTGAATTTTTCTATAGAACTGCGGGGATCACTCTTACTTACCAGCGCGCGCGCATATGTCAGAGGACAAGTGTGCAATTATAAACTTCTTATTCAGTAAGTCCTACCTGGTTGCCTTTTGATCCTGTTGATCCTCGTAAACCAGGAGTTCCCGGTTGTCCCTGTTAAAGTTTAAAGTGTCAGCACTATTTCGTTCATGATTAAATGTTGATTGTGAGACAAATCTATCGGCTTGGGAGACGACAAAGGCGGACGCCGCTGCCGCCGACGCCGACGCGACAATAAACGGCTGAAAAGGGGCTTACAAGAATTCAACTACAATGAACACTCACTATATCTCCACGCTCGCCTTCGCGTCCAGGCTGGCCGGGAGTTCCCTGTAAAAAATAACCCGGAGAACCTAATATAAACGTCACGAAGTAACCACAGATAACCTACGCTATAAAGTATAAATTACTACAGGAGGAAAGTGATTACTTTTTGAAGAAAATGTTTCACTGCGCAGAACGGTACAGTGACCGTTGAAGTCTGCATCTGGAGTGCTAGCATTTCTTAAGTATTTGTATCCACGAACGGTTTTTGCTCGAAATCTGAAAGATCAGCTTTTGTCAAATTCGCATGGAGATTACCTTACCTTTATTATTGTACTAATTTGCGCGCCAATTAAGACTTACCAGCATTCCACTGGCCCATTTCCGGGTTTACTTTGTGCCTCTGTGCCGAAACGTTGAAAGCCATTCATATGCAAGAAGATTTCTGTTTGTATGAAAATGATCCTGTAGGTTGAACGCATTCTCATACAGTTCATTTTGGCACAGAGGCTAAAGACAACTCGGGAAGAGCCTGCTCTTACTAAAAACTACTCTGTAGGCACTAATTCACTTAAGCGACATGATGAGATAAACACGACGAGATAAGAAAACGCAGATCGGTCCCCTTACGTTGATGGTCACATTACCGACAGAAGCGATTATGCCGCTATGTCGTCATGCCGCCAATTACTTACACTCTTTATTCATGAGAGAAATGTTACTAATTAAAGAGGCGATATTCTTTTACCTCTCTTCCTTTACTACCGAGAGGACCGGGAGGACCGGGCGCACCCATAGTACCCTAAGAAAAAAAAATAACAGTATTTTGAGGTTTTGTGCACACTGCGCCGGTGCAAAAACACAGCTTTATTTCTACGGTCAGGCCTACCGTCCACACTAATCCGTCACGCTAATCCGTCACGCTAATCCGTCACGAAAACGGAGCTTTTCGAAAACGCTCTTCAAACGGAGGAAATGTTGTCTTAGAATGTTTTAGTGTGGATGGAAGACATCTGAAAACGGAGATTTTTGAAAACGATGGCGTCCCAATAATCCTTTCATTTCCATGCCCGAGTTTTTTTCAAACACAATCCAAAATGACCGGTGATTGTCGTGTTTTCAAATTTCTCCGACGTGGTGTGGAACTCGTTAAATTAAATTCTATCTTATGCAGGTATACATATGCATCCTGTAAGTATGACAAAGTTATGAAAACGACTTACAAAAAGTAGAAGATAAGAACTTAAGGCGAAGAGAAAATCACCGCAAGACGGTAAAATGTGCAACAATTGTAACATAACTTGCTGTATTAATCAAGAGAATATGCTCATGTCTCAAAATAAATATCCTGGGCAAAAACGCGGTTTACGTCCTATGTGCAAATCAATAAGCGACTATGGGGATCACAACAAAACAGGGCAGTTGAGTTTCTATGCGACCTGAGTTCTTCCAGGTTAAAAGCTCAGGGGCTCAGTCTCTCGAAGCCTCCCAAAGGTTTTCGCACCCGGAAAGCCATAGTAAAATCTCAAACTTTATGATTAAAGAGCTGTTTTATTCACATACTCTTAACATTAAGAGGTTCTCTTTACACAAGAAGTTATTAAATACAGATGCCGAAAAGTTTCCGGGGCTTTTGTGAATCGAAAGTATGAATATTTAAATATTTGCTTGTATTTGTTCGTTTGTTTTTGTTTTATTAAGAGTCACCTACCATGTTACCCTTGAGCCCAGGTCTCCCTTCCTCACCTGGGAGGCCCGGTGGTCCTGGATGCCCAACGCGTCCTTCCTGTCCTTTGGGACCAGGTTCCCCATTCGGGCCAGTTGGACCCTGACGACCCTGGGGTCCGATGTCCCCCTTTGCTCCAGGAGTTCCGGGAGCTCCCGTATCTCCTATTGGACCGGGCAATCCCTGAAATAAAAAGCGACAGAATGAAAACTATCTAACTCAAAATCAGTCTCGCGAATGTTTGTTGTCGGTCTACTACACGAGGGATTGGCACATACCGCTGACCCCTCTCTGCCCTTCTTTCCTGTAGGACCTTCTCTGCCCTGGGAAAAAATTAGAAGAAAAGTTGGTGTTAAAGTGAGAGTAATGAAGTGATACGTATCATTTCTCGCCAGATGTGTCCACATTTTAGGTAGACATACTCAAAACATTGTTTTTTAAGGACATTTCTGCCACAACAGCAAACTTGTTGCGATGATGAGCCGCTGAGGACGATT
>Ga0126337_10001799_pt1 | contig 13246 bp, 4 predicted proteins | sample DipCmetagenome_FD_92527 | JGI IMG/M metagenome (GOLD analysis project Ga0126337, IMG submission 92527) | Coral microbial communities from La Bocana,Puerto Morelos, Mexico - Diploria C A metagenome | ecosystem: Host-associated > Invertebrates > Cnidaria > Coral | place: La Bocana,Puerto Morelos... | reverse complement strand
GTATTGTGTATAGGTTATCATTTTGCATTCTCTATAAAACAACAAACAAATACATGGTTGCGATTGCATCATATATTCTCCGTATATGTATCATGTATACAGTACCATTTCTGTGCGATTTGTGGCTGCAGGGTGCGCTCCATCCAAAATGGTGAGGCAGAAGACCTGTTGGGGGGCTCTAGTCATTGGCCGCTGGGGGTTTTCTCAGCCATCTAAGATAAGGGTGAAGCAAACATGAGGGTGAAACCATAGTCTGTTTCACTATGAGAGGGTGAAACTACAGTATATCTGTAGGGTAAATATCAATATGAGGGTCATTTATTTTTTAGATTGATTATAGTTGCCAGATCGCTTGTTCACTGTTAATTGGGAAGATAGATTTAGGGAAAAATCACCAAGTTGCGATGCTTATTTTGAAATTCATCGAGTAGATGTAAATAGTGGGATTAAGCTAGCAATGTTTAACTGGTGAAGGATTCTCTCCATCAACCATATGGGGTGAATCTCCACGGGTCAAGTAGGGATTTAAGATCCTTTTTTTCGGCTTTCCTCCATAGCCCAAATACCATTGTTATTCATTGTTTACCTGGATTTATGTCATGGAATTTGGCGTCGGGCGTGAGTTGTTGGAAGTTTTTGACTGAAATGGCTGAATCAATGACCCAAAATGTTCAAAAGAATAGACCATGGACATCCATGGACCATGACCATTAGATTTGTTAGATTGTAAAACATACAGAAATACCTAGCTAAAACAGCATCACTACAGTTCCCTACCCTGAGGCATGGATGGATGCGCAAGATTGGGCTGGAAGATCAGCCAGCAAAACCCATGTTGAGTGTTTACCCTGGTGGGACCCTCAGGGACCCGGGATGAAGGTGGCTGGAGTCGTCCAACACTGGCATGTGAAAACAGGTCTTTGAGGAGACAGCGTGAATGGCAGGCTTGGTGGGAACGAGACAGGCCAAGACTCCCAAGACTTGTAGCTGAAGTTGTTAGGTACAGGCAAGTCATGGGAACGTCATTGCAGATATTGCAGCGATTGTGCTTCACAGACAAGAAATAGAAAGAACAGGAAATGCTGAACATCCATGAAAATCCCTTCCATGATCTTCCATGTACTTGGAATCCGCGACAGGTATTTCAATCCAGCCTGACGCATTTGGCTTAGAGTGACACGTTTGGTGCTTCATTGAAAGGCCGTATCACACAGCCCCGGCCCGCAAGCTCGATATCTTCGATGTATATCTTCGATCCTTGATGCCGGTGATGGTTTGTGTAGTGAAAACACATCATGTACTACTTGGGAAACGAATAAAAATATGGAGCATTAAATCATTAAAACATATTAAACCATATTAAAACTACGTTTAGAATGCTGTACAATGTACAGCTGGTCAACAATCCCTGCCAGTGATGTCGTTTCCTGTCTTTGAGGGACGTTGAATAATAATTCTTGTAAACATCATGAAATGCATACAAGGGACTCAGCTTTGCGGGCCTTTTTGTTTTGCCGCCCTCTTGCGACCCATCTAGCAGCTTACCAGTGCACCAGCTGTGCGCTGCAGATGCCCAGAATGATAATCCAATGATATCCCAATTGTAAGAAAAGAATTGTGTTTACAATATATATTTTGATTTTTGACTTCTATTTGATGTATCGTCGTATCGTCTCAAAAGTAAGCGATTGCAAGGGTGTTTCCGGTAAGTTATGCTGGATTGGGATTTAGCCTTCCTGTTTCACTGGAGAAAGCTTCACCTTCAGGATGAATATGGGAAGTTGATATCACCTTTGTTGAAACCAACTCCAGGTGCTACAAAGAACTCCGAGGTCACCGTTTAAATGGTGGTTTAGTAAGGGAATCCCCCCAACAATGGCCTTAAATCAGGTTAGGCATTTGGCCCGAGCCTTCATGTTGGCATGTCCTGTCTATGTTGAGTAGCGGATCGTGGCCATGTCATACAATCCTATGTCAACACCTCATCTATGGTATGACCTGATGAATGGATATGAAGTTTTTGGAGCTAAGGGGTGTAGCTTTGGAAATAAGTGCAATATTCTGGTTCAACCAAATGATATTTCAACATCTGTGGATCATCGAATTTTTGACGATTTGTTGGTGGTTCCTTTTGGTTTATCATTGGAAGCTACCAGGAGGGGTGCATTGAATTTAGATGAAGAAGGACCATTGGGAACCTACAAATTTTTGTGGGACATTTCGCAAAATAGACCATCTTCTCGTTTCTGGATTCTTGAAGCGGATTTGGATGATTCTATGTTGATCAGTGATTTTAGGGTGGGCCGTGATGCCACCATTCTTCCTTTGGGAGATTTCGCAACGGATCAGTTCAGATGCCTGGAGCTTTTTGCTGGTGGGTATGGCGGATGGCATTTTGCCACGACATTGATTGAAAAATTTTGGGACAAACAAATCCGTGTAACAGCCATTGACAATGATTTGGAAGCTTGTAGAAACTATGCCATTACGCATGACGTAAAGCTCATCAGTGGTACACGTATGTTATCTACAGATTTACTGCACAAATTTCATGGAGATTGCATCATACATTGTGATATTTCCTCCAAATTTTGGTTACCTTTGGTAACAAACTGGAGGCCACATTGTGTTTGCATTAGTGCCCCATGTCCCCAATGGTCTTTGTCTGGAATGGCAAAGGGCCTAGACTCATTTGAGGGACTTCTATTTGCAGAATCAATCGCCTTGTGCAAGTTTATCCAGCCAAAAGTTGTCATCATTGAACAAGTTGCAGGGTTTGCCCAGCATTCGCACAAGATGTGGATCCTCAAGACAATTGCAAATGCAGGTTTCCGGGTTGTTTGGTCGAAAACCATTGATATCAACTCAATTTGTCCGACTCATAGACCCAGATGGATTGCAATTTTGATGCATCAGAGTGCTTTTGAGAGTGAAGTATCTTCAAAAATGATCAAGCTATGGCAACAATCTGATTTTCCAAGCCCTCTTCGTTTTGGCAGTGTTTTTGCGGAAGATATGGCAACAGATTCAAGACTTTTTCCTGATGATGCAGCCAGGAGAATCCTTGAGTCAAGAGAATTTCTTCCCCCAAATAAACGTTGTAGGGTCAGTAATCCATTTGAGAATCGGGTGCAATCAAAGGATGTCCAAACCCAGACCTTTATGGCATCATATACCTCACAACATTGTTTATCTGATGATCATCTCCGACAAAAGGGTTGTTTTACGCAACTGATTCAATCGGATTTTGACATTGGAAGATATTGGCATCCAGGTGAAGTATTTATGCTGCATTTAGGTATTTCGCATTTCTACATTGATGGCAACTGGAAAAATGCCTATAAGTTCTTAGGCAATCAAATCAGTGTTGTTCATGCCATTTTTGGACTTGTGAATGCGATTAATCTGGTTTGGAAGCCATCGCCTCAAATTTCCATTGATGAAGTCATGACATATGCAATTTCACAACGTGTTACTGCAGAAAACATGATTCTGTCCATTGGAGATAACGGCATGTTTGTTGTCAGGCAAGATATCAAGCACAAAGGTACTGACAGATCAGTTGCATCCGCCCTGGCACAGCTTCACTCGTATGGTGCCACACAGTTGCCACATGACATGGTTTGGGATTTCTTTGGTTTGAGACCCCTTAGTGAGATTGGCAAATTTGAAATTGTGGAAATACCTAATCCGATTGAAGCCATCACTCAATCAGAGAATTTGGCAGCCGATGTTGAACAGGAAATTCCACCTACCTGTCCGTTTGTCCCATTCCTTTTAGCTATCTTGCATTGTGAAACACATCAAGAAAAGTTTTGGATTGCCTCGGACGTAAACCCAGGGGGACTTTGCCAATTGTGGGATGGAAAGTATGAAGTATCCACCGATGCTATGGGGGTTTTTCACCTTAACCCAATCAAACGTGACACCGAGAAAAATTCTCCCTTTTTTGTGGATTCTGATGAAACAATGCAGCCAATTGCTATTGTCATGTGTTCGGATAGAATGCATATTGTCAACATTTCCAAGATTGATGATACGGCTTTGCAATGCTTTCAACAACTTGGTGTGACATCGGTTTTCAATCAATTTGGCAAGATTAATGAGGCATCCAAGATCTTCCAGTACCCTTTTTTCACCAGCATTGCAATTGAGCATGGAAATCCAACATTTGAGCTCCCATTTGTTTTTGCGGCGCTTCAACAGGTTGAGATTCTTCTACATACGGATTCAAAGAAGAATGTGTTATCTTATGCCATTGAGGGTTCACAACCTGCAATTGCTACGGTTTTTTCCCTCTTCGAGTATCTCTTTGTTGATGATTCGATCAAGAGTTTTGGCAGAAAGATTATCTTCATTGAGAATAGGATTGAATTTCAACCATCAAAGGAAGCCGAAGCTTTGCCATTTGCCCAACTTCGAATCGCAATCGTTGTTGCCTTGACCCGAATCCTTGTGTCACAGTTGCAGCAACCAAGTGGTTGCCATTTGATTGTGAAATGGATTGGTCAAATTCTCATTGACATGCATTGTGATCCGAACGCTACGGGAAACATACTCCAAGAATGTTTGGCAATTGCCTTCAGATTTTTTGAAAGCAATGTGAGCACGAATCTGATTTGCAATGGTAACAGATGTGATCCTACACAGAAGATTTCACAACATCGAATCTCAGAAAGTAGGCAAGCCATCCTAATGCATCTCATTAGAGGTTTCCATGGTGGGGGTCCAGGATCTAAACAGCAACAACGGGTCCAGATCAAGAACTCCTCGGCAGGCTCTTTGTTGGAGCAGGGTCATGACCTAAAATGGATATCAAGTGCTGTTGACAAAGTTTGTGATTCCGTAGGGATTCAAAAACTTGCACCAATCGCATCCATGGCACCTGGACCAAATCGTGAGCAAAAAATTCGTCAGGTTTTTGCGGATAGTGGGTGTGAAATCCCTCCTAAACCTGAGAAAGCTGTTTTGGCACCACAAACCCTCCAAATGAAGGCAAAAAAGAAAGTTCCTCCTTTGCCATCTCCGAGTGATCTCATTGTTGATTGTGAATTTCTCACCAATGCAGATGGTTCCAAAACCCAACAACTTTCGGAATTCAAAGGTCAAAGTTCAGGTGTGTATTTGACAACTTCTGAAGCAGCAACTCCATGGCTTCGTGAAGGCCAGATTCTTTCAGCAGATGAGTTGGGAATGCTGGTCATTGGTGAGCTTCAAGTTCAATGCAAGCTTCCTCACAAAAAGATTCATGTGCCTTGCAAAGATGGTTCATCTAGAGATATTCTTTTGGCAGCCACGTTAGTGCAATTTGGAACTAAGCATATTGCCATCAAGGATCTTGATCAGCACATCGCTCAAGGTACGGAATGCAAAGTCGTTGCTTTTACTCTTTGGAAATCAGAATGGAACGAAGAGGATTGGCACAATGCTTGCAGCAATACCATCCGTTTCATCAAAGATATTTTCGCCAAAGACAACTTAGCAGAAGCCATTGTTGCCAGCTGGGGAAGATCCACCAGAAACGGCAAACAAGTCTCAACCATTCACGAGGCTACTTCGATCCAAGTCCATTCGTCAATTCAGTCGGAAAAATTTCATCAGGTGTTGGCAAAAAGTGGATTCAATCGAGTATGGTCCACCCCAAAAAATGAGCATGGCAGACTCAGTGATGAGTATAGGGTAATCTGGTTTGAAGGAGATATCCATCGTGCGGTCTCTCTTGCGGCATCTTTAAATGGTGCGACGGGATTGATTCAAGGAAAGAAATCGTTTGGGCTGAGATTCACATCTTCGGCTTTCTCCACAGCTTGGAAACATATCCACCCAGGCCAGAGTGAACCAGAGTTTGTTACATCATCCTTTGTGTACAAGATTGAGCCTTTACCATTTGGATGTTCACCAGAGCAATTGAAAAATTGGGGGGATCATATCAAGTGGCAGTTCAAGGCCATCAAGGCCACGGGACCTCGTTCATGGATTGTGTTTTCGGCCACAGAGCCACCAGCCACCAACCTTGTTTTTAATGGTCAGCCTTTACTCGTGCGCCTCTTACCACCGAAGATCAATGACAAAACGACTGCAATAGTAGCCGGTCCGAGGACAGTGAAGCCACAAGCAAATCAGCAGCAGAATGCAATCTTGGACAAAGACCCATGGGCAGCTTGGAAGGGTCCTCGTCTTGCAGCTCCTCCCATTTCTGTGTCGCATCCTTCGGCACCCGTCGCAGCTCCATCAGAACAGAGGTTGCAACAACAGGATGATAAGATTCTTGGACTTGAAAAGCAAATCAGTCAGATGTCAAAGCATTTCGAAAAGCAAGGGGCTCAGATCAGCCAGGTACAGGATGAATTGCAAAAGACTGAGATCAAATTGGCCAAACAGGTCAAGCAAACCATTGATGATGTCAAGAATGAATTGACCTCCTCATTGAAAGACGCAATGACTCTGCAGAACCAGCAATTCAACGACAACATGAAGGATTTGAGACTTCTGCTGCAACAATCGCAGCAGAAACGTAAGGCCGCCCCAGACAACATGGAAACAGATACTTGACTAAGGACCTTTTTCCTAAGTCGAGGTAATTCGCTTTTGATGTTCTTTGCATTTGGTTTTGGGGACAACTTCAACCATAGAAGGGGTATGTGTGTGGTTTTACATATTCCTTTTTTGAGCGAGTTGAAATATCTTGAAAACAAGTTCTTTTGGTACGTCTCTTTCCCAATAGTTTGTCTCATACTATTGTGTGTCAGAAAAAACTTTTTGGAGGGAAATGACATCTTTTTGAAATCTCTCTTCCGTCATTTCGTGATGCAATTTTGCCATAAACCTTCCTTGGGAGTTTCTTTTGTCAGGGATCCCCATGTCCTAGACCTCTGGTGTGTGAACTGCAAGAGTTTCTTCTGGGGGGGTCTGGCCGTTTTGATGCATCTTCTTGGCAACTTTATCTTTGAGAGTTTCGGTGCTTTGTACAGACTTGGCATCAGTGGATATCATTCCCATCCCGATACTTTTTGTGGAACCCTCTGGGGAGGGTATGCAATAGCAACATGGTCTTGGAAGCTGACATGTGTTCCAAAGTTTGTCATTCTTTTGACCGAAGGCATAGTAACTTCTCAATGGGATCATTTTGTGGGATGCTTGTTGAAACACTTTGCTCCTAAAGTTTCCCATTACCTTTTGTTTCGATGCATACTTCTCTGGATCTCAGTTTCTCTTTTTGGGCTTTCAGGATTCCAAGTAAAGGAGCCAGTGTCCAGTTGTATAACCTTAATTCGTGATTTGAGAGCTTCAGGAAGCGATTTTTTCTTTCTAAAAGGCTCCGTGGGGGTCTCATTTGCGGAAGTTTTGGCAGAAAAAGGTGCGTTCATTTCGGACCCCAAACCGGCGCCCAAATGCACACCGAATTTCGGGCTTACAACTTCAGGTAAGGTGCCATTGTTGGCGCCCCTCAGGCCCTCCGTGTTCAAAACGAAGGCGTTCATTTTGGACCCCAAACCGGCACCCAAATGCACACTGATTTTTGAGGTATCGGGACCCCACGGGCCCTCAATTTTCTTTCCGTATCATCGTGACATTTTCCCATGGCATGGTCGTAGGATAGGTGAGGCCAAAAACCCTGGTCCGAACAGTTCCACTTCTTCCTACATAAACGTTGCCACTGTGAACCCAACTTCCATGAAAGGAAAAATTGATACATTTGTCAGCTTGGAAAAAAATCATGGTGTAAAACTTTTTGCAATTTCTGAAACTTCACAGCTACGGAGAATGTTCAAAAACAAATCACCAAAGAGTTGGCAAGGAAAAAACTTCGTGTTTGCTGGTCCCCACCAGTACTACCACAGAGACATTTGCCATCAGGTTTTGAATGCCAAAGAGGTAGAGCTTCTGGCACAGCAGTGATCTCCAGTATCCCAATGAGACCCTCGAGACTTCAGCTGCCTGATCCATGGCATCTTAACCCTCGTATCTCCAGATCCATTGTGCAAATTGGTTCGTCTCATTTTCAGTTCTGGGTTGTTTATGGATATGCTGCATCACAACCTAGACACCTTGAACGTACCAATGAGCTACTGGAATTGGTCTTTGAACAAATTTCCGATATCCCGTTACCACACATAGTTGCTGGTGACTTTAATGCTGAAATTACAAATTTCCCTATTTGGGAAGCATATCGACAAAAAGGCTCTCTTGACTTAGCAACCATTTACCATTCTCAGCAGGGAAGACCCATGCCTAGTACATGCATGGAATCCACTCGTCCGGACTCAGCCATCATATCCAAAGAATTAATTCCATTTGTCAGCAATATACGGGTGATGGACACCACGTGGTTTGCCACCCACTCGCCGGTGATATTCACACTGGATATCCAAGGCCCAGCTCTTTTCAAAGAAAGATTTGTGCTGCCAAAGAGTTTTATGGAATTTGCCCCCACAAAGCCTGATCTTGAAATTGCACATTCTAGGCTTTTGGAACTTGAGGGGCCCCCAAGCTCACTTCAGGAATGGGGTGTTGCGGTAGAAAAGACTGTTGGCATTTGGCTGCAATCTTGTGATGGTGATAGTGAACTCCCTCAAGTCTTACCTTCTAGTTTCAGAGGTAGGTGTAAGGAACAGCACTTGAAGAAAGCACCGGTTACATCACATGTAAAATTTGCTAGAGAAGGTGATTTCGAGCCAAACGATGAAATTCTTTCAATGTCGACGCGTAGGAAAACTACCCAACATAGAAGAATCTTGTCGTTGCATAAACGGTTGCTCAAAGTACAAACCATGAGCCAAATGTCCATTCCATACTATCAGGGACTTGTACAAGAATGGAATTGCATTTTGAAATCCAAAGCATATGGCAAAGATTTTTCAGATTGGATCTCTAACTTTCCGGAACTTGGTGAACCACCAATGCCATTGCCTTCGTCAGATTGGTGTTGGGACCTGGTACAAATCAGTGAATTTTCGCTCAACAAAGCCATCTTCAGAGACAGACAGGTCTTCAAAAAGAAGGCGCAATTCGCTAAGCAAATGGACCGTAAGCATTTGAACTCTAAACAGTCGTTTGCATCTGTTCGTGGGTCTCCAAAAGCCCCAGTTGATGCTATGCTTACCCAGTTCAGTTGTAATGCTAGGGCTTTATGGTATGGTGACAATAAAATGGTTGATCTTATCCATCCGGATTTAGATACTCTTCAGGTTGCCAACCCAATTATGGTAAATGAAATCTCCACTTCTATTTGTCATCGATCACCAGGAAAAATCACTGTTGTGCTTAAAGATCCCATTGAAGAAGGCCCCCACGAGGTCATGGTGACACAAAACATTGAAACCAGAAATGCACCTGACATTGCAGGTAAACTCACTGAATATTGGGCACCTTTGTGGCAGAGAAACCAAAAATGTGAAGATGAAGATCAGTGGTTGGAATTTGATAATCTCATCCAACATTTGCCAACCTATGATCCTCTCGAAATTGAGATCTCCTTAACGACGTTTAAATCAGCAATTAACAAGCTCAAGCCCGATGCAGCGCCGGGAATTGACGGCATCACTGCTTTTGAGCTTCAGACTTTGCCTGATTCTTTACTACAACAGCTTTTGGATATCCTAGGAAATTTTGAGAATGGGTTTCCTGAATGGTTTATGATAGCGCGTACTTTCCCGCTAAATAAAACGGAATCAATCCCACTATCTTCACAGACCAGACCAATAACAGTTCTATCCCAAATCTACAGGGCATGGGGTGCTATGATCTGCCATCAGGTACTTCAAAAATGGAACTCTATTTTGCCATCTGGTATAACAGGTTTGCTGCCAACGAGAGGCTCCCATTTCGCAGCTTACCAAGCCCAAGCGGAAATAGAAATTTGTGCCAAAAATTCTATCCCGATTTCTGGTGTAACTTTGGACCTCAAAAAGTGTTTTAATCTTATTGACCATCAAGCTGCTAGACGTATCTTGTTGGCTTTGGGCATTCCACCTCCCATTGTCAGGCAATGGATTGGATCGATTCGAAAAATTCAGCGGTTTTGGGAATTAGACTCCTACCACTTTGGTCCAGTGAAGTGTACTTGTGGCTGCCCTGAAGGAGACATTTTTTCAGTTGTAGTCATGTTGGCAATTAGCTCGTCGTGGCTAAATATAATCCGAGAAACTTGCACAAGGGATATTTTTGGAACAGCCTATGCAGACAACTGGGGTTGGAAATCCCAATCAATCCAATCCCATGCCCGTGTCTTTGCTGAAACCCTTAAATTCCTTCAACTTTTTGGATTGGTAGTTGACTGGAATAAAACCTGGTGTTGGGCCAACCAGCAACATTTAGCCGCCAGACTTCAAAAAAGTCTCTCTGATAACCTTGAAGGGAGGGTCAACCAAATCTTGACGCATGCAAAAGACCTTGGATTTGAACTCCAATATTCAGGAAGCTTTAGAATTGGTCATCGTAAGGATAGATATGATGGTGGATTCAAAAGGCTTGAACGCCTACAGTGTTTGCAAGTTGAGCTTGGTGTCAAAGAACATATCTTGCTAGCTAGCATTTGGCCTGCAACTCTTTATGGTAGTGAAATTGCACCAGTTGCCACTGACTTGCTTAGTAAGTTTGCTTCGCAGGCGGCTGATGCTTTGGTAGGTCATTCTCGTAGTATGTCACCATCTCTCGTTCTTGCCTTAACCTCCAATCAGGTGTTAGATCCGACCTTTTTTGTCATCCTGCAGGCCATTCGTTCAGCAAGAGACTGGCTACTTCGCCAGACGGACCAAATCAGACAGCAATTTTTTCACATCGTTGCATCTCCAAAAGAAGGGGCCATTTTAGGTCCAGCATCCACTCTTCGTAACTATCTTTTGAAAGTTGATTGGCCTATGGATAAACAGGGACATATTGCAGTCTCACCTTTTTTCAAGGTACATATCCTCAAAGATAGTTTTCCCAGGATAAAACGTCTTTTGTCGCAAGCTTGGTTTAAAGATCTAGTAATAATGCAAACTCAGCGTCATTCCTTGATTGGGCTCCCTGATATCAGTCGTACTGAAACGCTTGTGATTCTGAACTCTTTCACTGATAAAGAACGCAAGCACCTTTTACGGGAAATAGCAGGGCTTTTCAAACAGGTCAACAGAAAAAACACTGGAATGAGACTGGAAATCCCACTTGTGATTTTTGTCCATGTGAGGACTCCAAAAGACATCGTCTTGTTGAATGTGCCACTTTTGAAGAAAATCGACTTCCTTTTAGGGAAACCTTGCAATATTTAGAGTCAGAAGACCATTCCATGTTGGATTTCCCCGTGATTCACATCCATCCATCGGAAGAAGTGCACCAGATTCTTCAATTCAGGGAACCCCGTGTCATTTTCTCCCCCTCAGTGGTTCGTATGATTAATGAACTTTGCCTTACTTCCACTCCGGTTTTTTACACCGATGGCAGTTGTTTTCATCCGACGGCAAATAGTAGATACGCTGCTTTTGCAATCGTATTAGACCTTTGCTCCAATGATGAAGAAAGGGCCAAGCAAGCAGACATTTATAAAGCTACAGGTCGTTTCCCAAGCACATTGATTTTAGCAGCAGCTGCAAGAGTCAATGGTGAACAAACCATCAATAGAGCCGAACTCATGGCAATTGCTGAACTCAATGTCCATGTTGAAAAAGGTATAATTCATTCAGATAGTGCCTATGCCATCCATGCTTTTTCTTTCAGTCGGCAAGCCCGTTGCCAGCTGGATTTCAGAACGTGTGACCATTTAGACTTGCACCAGTTTATTTGGGAATCCAGACATAAGGAAATTGAAGTTAAAAAGATTGCTGGCCATTCTGATCCTCATAGTTTTTCCAACTTGGTTGAGTGCTATCATAGCCTAGGTAATCAAGCTGCCAATGATCATGCCATTGCTACATGTCGTGACTTTAATAAACCTTGGCAAGTGGAACTTGAGCAAAGACATGAACAACAATCTCTCGCCAAACGATGCCTCAAAAAAGTGTTTGAACTACACCTCTCACTAGCAGACGCCAGGGTGCAAGCTTCCAAGCAGCTTACATCTGAAGAACATGGTGATAACCCTGTGGGTCTTCGACCACAGGACATTCGTCAAAAACTCTGCAATTGGTGCCCTTCAGTGCCGGTAACGTACATTGATACAGTCCTTCAACCAGACGTTGCTCAGTTTTTTTCCTATGGACCGCAATGGGCCGAATGGTTTGGACAATGGTTGCAACAGGTGGTTTGGGACGAACAAGGCACAACGGCTCTTGAAACAGATGTGGGGGTAACGTGGCTTGAGTTAGCGCTTAGCTTGCGTAAATTTTCGAAACATTGGTTGCCATGCATTCGAAAGGACGACGACGACGTTGAGTGGGTCACATTCCCGCGTACAGATTCTGATGCGAGTTCAACAAGTTATCAGGCCACGGACGCTGCAACAACCATGTGGCATATGTGGACAGCTTATCATAGCCTTTTGGGACCAACCCCAGTGAAACTTCAACGAGGTCTTCAACGGTCTCTCAGGGTTCTTGGGGCATCTTGTGAATGCAGTGGCTTTAAACCCCGTCCCAAATTTCCGGAGGTGACGTGGGTTGTTGAATTTTCGGCGGAACTGATGCGTGGCAAATCATCCTACAAGGTTCCTCTTTTGACGAATTTGGGGTGCAACTGTGACAATTTGTCATCCATGATATGGAAGAAACGAAAGTCTCACTTACAGAAAGGACAAAAAATGATCCGGGGCCTAAGACAGGTCTAGGGTCTTCAGTCAATTTTATTTTGTAAATTTTTTGAGTGATGATGGCTGGCACTCTTGCTGGCACTCACTTGTTCAGGTTCTTGCATTTGCCATGTGGGCATTTGCTTCATTTTCACCCAGCGTCAGGGACACGCCATCGTCCGCTATGTGTCCGTTCTTCGCCGCTCAGGTTGGGAACGGGCACACAAACGAAGGGAAACAGCCTGAAATCAGGTTCAAGTTCACTACAGTAGCTCCATTTTTAGGTTCCTGATTCTAGAATTTTTGTCCCCTAAGTAGTGTTGTTCCCCTTCAAAATGGCCTTTTCATGGCTTCTAAATGGTGGGTTTCTTCGCACTTACTAAGTGAAACAAGGTGGTTTTCCTGGCGGTGCCTCCGAGCCCTACCCCCCTGGATCCGTGAGATCCAAGCAATGTTAGGTGAAATTCATGGGATGTGGTGGGTAAACAAAACGGAGATCATTCACGTAGCCTAAGAATCCTTAACACCCATGGGATCCATAGG
>Ga0126337_10001798_pt1 | contig 13247 bp, 2 predicted proteins | sample DipCmetagenome_FD_92527 | JGI IMG/M metagenome (GOLD analysis project Ga0126337, IMG submission 92527) | Coral microbial communities from La Bocana,Puerto Morelos, Mexico - Diploria C A metagenome | ecosystem: Host-associated > Invertebrates > Cnidaria > Coral | place: La Bocana,Puerto Morelos... | reverse complement strand
TTGTTTTTGCCACCGGGGTTGCTTTAGAAGGAGGCTTTGTTTTTGCACCTTTTGCAGCATGTTTCTCCGTTTTAAGAGCCCCTCCATTTGTTGGCACAACTCCTGCTTCTGCAGGCTTGACTTCTGCCTCTACAGACTTGACCTCTTCCTCCACAAGCTTAGCCTCAGTTTCTACAGGCTTGGCCTCTTCCTCCACAAGCTTAACCTCTGTTTCTACAGGCTTGGGCTCTTCCTCAACAAGTCTGGTTTCATCTTCTACCGGTTTGGCCTCTTCCTCAATAGTCTTGGCTTCTTCATGTACGTGCTCGGCCTCAACCTCTACAGGCTTGGCGTATTCCTCAACAAGTTTGGTTTCATCATCTACAGGCTTGGCCTCTTCCTCCGTAGTCTTGGTTTCTTCATTTACGGGCTCTGCTTCATCTTCTACAGGCTTGGCCTCTTCCTCGACAAGTTTGGTTTCATCTTCTAGGGGTTTAGCCTCTTCCTCAATAGTATTGACTTCTTCATGTACGTGCTCGGCCTCAACCTCTATAGGCTTGGCGTATTCCTCAACAAGTTTGGTTTCATCTTCTACAGGCTTGGCCTCTTCCTCGACAAGTTTGGTTTCATCTTCTAGGGGTTTAGCCTCTTCCTCAATAGTATTGACTTCTTCATGTACGTGCTCGGCCTCAACCTCTACCGGCTTGGCGTATTCCTCACTAAGTTTGGTTTCGACATCTACAGGCTTCGCCTCTTCCTCTGTAGTCTTGGTTTCTTCATTTACGGGCTCAGCTTCATCTTCTACAGGCTTGGCCTCTTCCTCGACAAGTTTGGTTTCGTCTTCTACGGGCTTGGCTTCTTCCTCTATAGTCTTGGCTTCTTCATGTACGTGCTCGGCTTCATCCTCTACGAGCTTGGTCTCTTCCTCAACAAGTTTAGTTTCATTCTCCACAGGGTTGGCTTCTTCCTTTACGAACTCGACTTCAACACCTACAGGCTTGGACTCTTCTTCCACAGACTCAGATTCCAAAGCAGGGTCTACCGCAATGGAAGGGACGTCTTGCACGTTGTCATTAAGGACAGTTTCCTCACGTTTTACTTCTTCTGTTGTGTGGATTTCTTCAAAGGAATTCATAACTTCTACTTCTGGAACTTCAGGCGACTGTGCTTCAGCTGTCGTGTGCAAAGACTCGATCAAATTGTCTTCCATCCCAATTTCTGCAGCCTCACTCGATTCTTTGTCCGGTATGAAGTCTTCCAGAATAACCGGAGGTGACGACTCGACCGTAATTTCTTGTGTCTTTGTTTCCGCCGATTCTGAGTCCGCCAGTAAGTCTCCCAAGTCAATACGAGGTGTACACGCAACCTCAGTTTCGTCTGGTTCAGATGAAATTTGTTCAATCCCGTCGGTAGTATTCGGTTCGACTTTTTCGGAAGGAGTAATAGCATCGATCGAAATAAGTTCGTCCTGGTCTGGTGCTGGAGCGAAAGGATCAAACGACGAGATATCTATAAGATTCTCCCCGTGAGGCGCGGCTTGGTAATCTTCGGTCCCATTGATCGGACCACTCTGCAAATCTTCAGTCCAATTAGAACCATTAACGTGATGCACAGAGGGAAAATCGTCGCGGGTCCCGGAACCGTCAATCTCGTCTGAAACGATAGGTTGTGAAAGGTCTTTCTGCAAGGTTATATTCCCTAGCAAGTCTTCGCTCGGGGCTGCGTTCTTTCCTACCACCACTTCTTCAGTTTCTCCGAACTGGGTTTCTTTCAAGTCCGAATCATTGTTATTTGCACTGGAAGCTTCCTGCTGATCTTCATTCACTCCTCCGTCAAATGCAAGAGATGAAGCTACGTCCGCCATGGTACAAGTATCGCTCAAACGCCTGGAAATTTTCTTGCCTTTCGCCGAAAGATCCGGAGATGAAGTTCTCCTACTCGTACCGAATATTCCCTTGTCAAAGCGACTTTTAAGTTGATGGAAAGTCTTGCTAGTGAAGCTGGCGGGTCTTGTAGCTAAATTCTGTGACACAGAAGACTCGATTTTACGAATCGCGTCTGTGATGTCTTTCTCGTCTTTCTCAACTAGGGAGAGCTTTTTCTTTGGCGTTGATTGAGCTGCCGATAGCTGGCTCAAGCTACCTTGAGATGAATAAACTGGCGAGTCTGGAGACGGAAAAAATTAAATATTAATATACCCTGACAAAAAAAGCGATTTCCATCAAATATGTACATTTCTCAAACGCAGCGTCGAACAAAGTGATAGTGAAAAGCTAACAAAGGAGATTCTTGCGGCTCGTGTAATGGGTGCATTAGGGAATTACTTGCCTCTGCTAACTCCAATTTGCTCTTTCCTTTTGACCTTTTCAAACAGACTGTTTCTGTTGCCACTACCCGCCGATATGGAGTTTCGTGGACTGGCAAGAGCTTGAGAACTTGGCAAACTTGGATTATCAAGACCTGCAAAAAACAAACCGAATCTTAATAGGTGTTTTCGCTGTTGTCGGTTAACATAATCTAATCACAGAGCTGTTTTGTGAAACAAGTGAAGCCACCGCAAAGTAACACAGAACTATCGGACTTTATTGGAAACCACATGCTATCAGTTTTACTTTGCTGTTCTATTCTCTAACACACAAAGGAACAAATGTGGCCGTAAACGAAATATCACGCAGAGTTATGACTGAAGCACGCAATGTTGTTTAAATTAAAAACAATTTTAAGTCTTCATGCGTCTAATTTCCTTGACAGAGCAATTCGTGAAAATGCCAAAACAAACTGGCCAGCTACAGAGAAAAACAAACACAATGCCAAAACAACACAAAAAGGAGGAAAGGTGTAAAACTCATTAATTTATGATAATGAGCGCAGGCAAGCCTCCAATTCAGGGCGTTTCTTGAGTTTAAATCAGGTGTATTATACCAGCGATTTTAGCCTAGACAAAACATATAGTCACTGGTGGTAATTAATAACTTTTGTACTAAGAAACCACCTGGAAATACGTTTTACAACTAGAACAGAACAAAAAAATCCTTAATTTATACTGGATTTGGCTGAATGTTGGCATTCCATCAAGAAAGTACCGGTAGTGTCCCTCACTCACAGGCAACAAACTATTTTGATTACTTGTAACCCCTCCAATTACCACTTCTCATTAGAATTGTAAACTGGAGTCTGAAATAGCTTTGAATAAAAACGTTTTCTTTTACTAAACAATAACAAGAATAATTATTCCTGAACTATGTCACTAGCCCACACAGCATCAGTGAAGCACAAGTGGGTAAGACAGTCAAATTTGATGATAAGTTAATTCACCATTTAACAGAAATTCAAACTAAGCACTAATATACACATGGAGAGGTGTGAGGAAAATCTCTGTCAGTTTCCGCAATAATGACAATGAGAATAGTAATGAGCCTTCATCTATTGTTTAATTATGGCCTTTGGCTAAAATAATATTACACTCAGTGCAAATTGGTCTTGGCAAAATTTACATTTTAAAATTATAACACATCGCATCAACTGGAATAAAAAATGAAATGAAATGCCTAATTCTAAATCATGCAAAAACAAGGAAAACAGAAAAAAATTACATAAGAGAACTAGAGGTAACTATCTCCTTGGGGAGGCAGTTCCAGTAGGCAACAGTTCTTGAAAAATATGAATATTTAAATAAGCCCTTATTAGCAAATGAAATTCGAAAAGTACATTGGTGGCTTCTTCTTGTGCGGTTTCTAAAAATGGATAAAGAACTTTGAACTATCTATGTAAACTAAATCATGGCTTTATCATGGCTTAAAATCACATTATATGTTCAAATTCACCCCAAAGTCTTCAGATTGCAGCTGCTATTCTCACAGCTCTTGCACCTTCATGAGGCCCAGTTAGGGATTTTCAGGATATGGAATATTTAGGGGTTGGGAATTTGTTCATGATAAAATTTATAACTGCATTTTAAAAGTAAGAATTACATGCATAAAGGACTATTTTAATTTACTACTATTATTATTTTTATTTTTAAATCTTTTTTCCATTAAAAAAAGAAGAATGAAACTTAATTGAGTCTAAACACTTAACAAAACATGATCAAAAACACTGTTTCAATCATAGCTAGTATAGCCATCCAACATGATGGTAACAACGGCCTTTACTACAACATAGTCTTTTCAAGAGCCTGCTAACTCCATTCTTTAAGAAAACCCAGCACATCTACAAATGAACATCGTTTTACAGTCTGATAAAATGGATGTTGTGACACACACTTTCTTAGCTTCAGGACCAAAAAAATGATTGACTGTCATGAAATAACATTTTGCAAACTCCACTGTACCTGGGAGACTAATTAGGAATGAGTCACTCATGGGATTTTTTTAAATAACTTGGATGAATTTTTAGTGTTGTGAATGATTTTTTTGAAATGTAATTATTATTTGCTGCTGGGATTGAAAACAAATTATTGTCTGCCAACTTGCCTTGAGAATATCTATGGCAAAATTAAACTTAAGTTAAACTTAATCTGGGTGTGGTTATTTGTACAAATTATCTCAATAAATACTGACTGCAGTCTCTTCTAGAATTATTCAACAGCCTAAAAGTTAATCCTGGTAACTTAAATATATTCTGCATGTGCAAAATCAGACTATTTTTTTCTGGCTAGAAATACTTCATGAACTGCAATATAAAATTAATTATATACATGTACCTAAAACCTTTCAGAGCTAATATGAGCATTCCGTTTCAGGTCAATTTGGTAGTCAAGTTTATGTTAAATAACCTTACAGAAAACAGTCGAGAAATCTGAAAAATATGTCACGCAAAGTTAATAACACATTTCAAATTATAGATGACAGGTCTGATATTGTAATTACAAATTACATGGCAAAACAAATACGGTACGGTATATTGTTTACCAGATAAGAGGACATGAGTTATAGTACGCATTCCAATACAAGTTACAGTATTTCGAACTGATAAATGAATTAGGAACTTTAAATAATTTGGCAGTGATTTTTCCTCAAGTTCTTTCTCAATCGAGTGTTTGGCAAGGGCGAGGCGTGATTATGCGATGTATGTCCATGCACATGGGTTCGTTTTATGCTCAGTTGGTGGTGCGACATAACGCAAAACCATGTTCAGAATCTACAGAAGAACCAAATTATAAGATCATGGTTCCTTCATAAAGTAAACAACATTCACTGCAGCTAACAGAACGCCTGAAAGGAGGTGTCCGTGAAAATTAGCACGTGCTGATGTGGCGAAAATTACGGCATTGGCGATTTTCACTTTGTTATTTTGTCTGGTGCGTTGAAGCGAGATTCGAACTTCTTCCTCGCGCTAAAGAATGCAAGCACATGAGAAGTGTTTACAATCTCCGAGACTAGATTCGGAGTCATTTGATTCCAGACTGAGGTTATGCTTTTACAACGGGCAAATCATTCGTGTCCACGAACGTTACATGACTCGAGCGATATTGCGATCACAGCAGGATGACTCTTACAAATGGCGATTGGCATGTTCTTAGATTAACATTCATGGATAAGAAGCAAAACTTCAAGTTTGTGTAGTTTGAAAGAATTATAAAATCAATCAACGTTGCTCTACGCGAGATCCAACCCAACTACAAAGAAATTCAAGTATCTGACTAAATCTTTCACAATATTTCAGCTTCGTTTACCTCAGCAAAAGTCGCTGACTTGAAAAACATCTGAGACGGAGAGCGCTGATTAATAAAGCGTAAAGAAAACAAAAAAATCTTGGCTACTAAAGGTTTACCTTCAACGATGATGTACTGAGAAAGATTGGTCAGGAACTGAGCGGCGAAAAGATGAAAAAATTGACAGCCAGACAACTCCAACCGATGTAAAACCTCCTCGTTCGCAAGTGAAACAAACGCTCTTTTATTACGATCTTGTCGAAAGCGATCTTGGGCGAGTCAGACTCAAGAAAATATTGATAGCCAAAGGGCGTGTTGTGGATATCGACCAATCAAATCGTCAGAATGACAAAAGTTGTCAAAATGATGTTTCCAAGCACACTAAATCAGCTGTATGCAAATTACAATATTTTCATCGGAAGCCTGCTCGCCAAGTTTTACAGCTTAAAATAACAGGTTGAAATTCAACTTTTTCTAGAAGACATCGTAGACGTTCTATCCGTTCCAGAAAACTTCGCTGTGGGTCTATAAAGATACATTCGCCAAAAAGGAGCTCGCTAATTCGATCTTTGATGGAAAGAAGGTGGGTTACGCTACATAGCTTCATCACCTGTCATTTTGTTTATAAAAGTTGCTGAGGTATATAGAGAACTGCGAATATTAAATTTGTTTTTTCTGTGACGTTGTGCATTATATTTTAACCCATGTTCAATATCGATAAAAAAAGTGAGGCAACCAAATCATGCATGCAACTACAATGTATGTTACCTGGCATGGTAGCAAACAAATTCTATTGATTGAACGATCGGATTGATCACATAAGAGTCAAGATATTATCGCACTCGTTTCTCTTCGCTATAAGTAAGGACAAAAAATACAATCCACTGGGAAATTCACCACGATGAACGCGTCAGAGAAGTTTTGTAGGTACTGTAATATAAGCTTTAGATAAAGAGCAGCTTATTGATTGCACTTGCGTTAAGTAGTGATTCCTAACTAATTAAGAAATGTTCATGAGCGTTAAAGTATAAAGGACACAAAGAAAAAAATGTGGCTCCCACGATGTGTTTATTTCAAGTTGTTTCTCGTTCATCACAACCATTCATAGCCTGCGAGCAGAGATCCAAGATGGAAACTCTGCTCTTGGGGTAACATCAATTTTTTGTGAGAAAAATGATTTTTTTGTTCTGTTGAGTTCACGACTTATATATTGAATTTTCAGCGAAGAGTCACTTCTTCAAAAAAAGATTCACACTAATTATAATCAGTGGCAATATTTGAGAAATAAATAGAAGTTTAAAAAATGTAATAATTTTATTTGCCTGGTACCTTGTTTAGATGGTACGTGGGTCATGAGGTAATGCTCTAAAGTGTCCCATCCTCCACCAATGCGTACCAACATGTGATCATTCAACATCTACAGTGAATATAAAGTTAAAAAGGCAACAATCAAACCATGACAATAGAACTGCATGTCTGAGTCCCCATGGTGATCCCCTTTGTCCAAAGGGAGAAATACCCCTTACTCTGGGAAATATACTACATAGATGGGTGATAAAAATAAGATGTTGCAGGGTATTGAACAGCAGCTCTTTTAATTGACATTTCTATCCCTACTAAATTAAAGGTAAAAAAAAGGAACAGGAACTTTTTATAAGACCATAATTTTACTCTTAATAAGTGTAAAACAGCAAACTATAGAGAACCTTTTGTTAAAGACATGTTAGTATAAACTGCTTAAACTTTACCCCCCTCCCCGCAAAAAAGGCCCAGTGTCCTCTCTAGTGATATCAAGGCACCTTAACACATTATGTTCAGATAATTTTAACATTTTCATTTTCAAGATAGTCTCTCTTTCATCTCAGACTGAAATGGAATATAGCACTGCTCAATATCTCCCACCCTTCACCTTCCAAACTACCCCTGCCAGGATCATTTCAACACTGGACATTTATCACTGGTATCAATGCTTACCCGAACAAACATGACTCGACCAAGAATAATGTATTTCCCTTCTTTCAGACGATGAACAATCTTTATGTTATAGTCTTGTGCAATCTTGCACACCTACAACAATAATTGAGGCAAAAAATGTATTTTAGGAGAAAGAATGGATAACCTAAATTATGAAATTATGACAAAAATACATTTTTTTTAGTTGTGGAGAAAGACTTCTGAAATGTAAAAAGGAAATAATCAAACGCCCCCCAAGGAAGGTAATTAGTAACCAATAGATTCTATTGTAAAAACACAAGCCATGGAGTCTGATAATTACTATACCCCGTCTTTTCCAACACCCCTCCATATCTCAACCCACTCCTTTAAGTGGATACTGTGTCTACAGATCGAAATAATCTACCAATAGTTTAGGCAATTCTGGTTATTTTTTAATGCTCTATTTAATTTCCAAACGTTTTTGGATCTCGATTTAACGCTCTGGTGGTACAAATAATATTGACGTTTTAGGTATTGTGTTCAAAAATAGATGCTACTGTCAATAAGTGGATTCAACTATTATAATGCAAATAATTTATTTTCTTACTAAGAAAGCTATCTTTTGATGGTCGAATTTTTAAGAAATTCAAGGAAATATTTCAAGAACTTGTTATAATGTAGATAAAGTTTACGATCTTTTGTTTTGGAATTGATAGCAGATTAATACGGCCTTATGTACGGACACGCACGAAGAGGATTACACAAGTATTAGCAGATTTTCATTTTGCGAGAGTCGTTTGTCAAAATGAGCGTTATTTTTTTCTACTTTTGGTATTGGGTTTATTTTTTCCAGAAGATGTATAATTGCATTGCCAAAAGAACTTTTGACCTTGATATGACGTTAATTATTCGTTTACCGTTTTGTAAAAAGCCTCGCGGCTGTTTACTGGCGACAGATGTTCCTTATTAGCCCAAAAAATTCACGATAGGAAAATTAATTTTATTTTAGTATCAATATAAAAGCTATTACTAGCATAAAGTTGAACAATTTTAATAGCTTACAACTAATTATTTCCGTACTCCAATTTATTCTGAGAAATGTGGAATTTTCGTCCGCCAAAATGCTGCATTCAAAGACGCGACGTGAGTCGAAAGATGATATGTTGCTACCCGTTATCAATCCATCGCAATAAGTTGAGTAATATTTGCATAATTCGTGGACAGATGACCGAATATGTGATATTGATAAAACTGTACGTTCTTAAATTTTCATTTAATTTAAGTTCTTGCCTCAAAAAATCTTTAGCTTCAATATTGTGACATCAGTTGGTAGTTATTTATATGAAATTTAACCCTTCTAACAACATTCAAAACTGAAGTGAATATTCTGCAAACACTATCTTGAAGTTTCATCCATGGAATTGTTAATTAGAAGTACTTCAAATTTTGTTAACATGCAATTTAGCGAGAAACAGGCGTTACAACTTACCTGTTTATCTAATTCAGATTTTGGTTCTGTGCTCTCCAGTAGAGATGGCAGTTCTTTTGTTTTAGGTCGAGTCTTTGGAGAACTTTTTTGATCTTTTGATTTCGGTGGAGTTTGTTTTCTTGTCACGGCTGTTGTTTTCCTTATTTCTTCGGGTTCTTCCGCAGAAAATTCTTTCAGGCGGCAAGCCGAATTTTCCCCTTCTTCTTGATCAAACACGGAGTCGACCCCAGAATCTGAGTCCAATGAGCTCGGGCTTTGAATTTCTGGCTGATCTGTTTGTTGAACTTCAAGGTTGTCAATTTCATTCATGTTGTTTATTTGCTCCACGTCCAAAACTTGCCCCTGTCCGTTACTTAATTCCGTGTCGCTCTGTGCCTCGTCCTCTTCGATTTCTTTCTCCAATTGAATTAACTGCGGAAGCTCATCAAGATCAAACTTTGATGTCTTTCTGACAATCTCCATCAGGCAAATGATTACACCTCTGCAGCCCTCTCTGTAATCATCAACCTCCACCACATCGTTCGATTCGAACAGTATGGCTTCGGGAATACCGTGACTTCGACACCATGTGAGAAACTGTTGCACATTTTCTCGGGAACGGAATAGTTTGATCTCTCTACCGCATTTACTCATAGTGTGATAGCGAAATTTCTTCCCGGGCACAGGAACGTTTTGCTCCCGAGAGTACATCTCCGCTTTCTCTTGTATATAGTTCGCAAGTCGACAGAGCAACGATCCATCTTCTAAAGCGTAGAAGAAAAACTCCGGAGAGATAACCACATCGGGAAACAACTTGGCCAGCCACTCGCTTTCGTCCTCCATCATGGCGTACAGGAGCTCGTTCTCTTTTTCCCATCGCTTTACACTTTGTATGCTGTTAGTTTTCAGCCTTCGAAAGTTGGCCCTGTTTCGAGGAGTTACAGTGACCGCGACTTCTTGCGTCGCTGAAATCATCGTTCGTACTGTCTGATTTCCGGTAACCCTCTTGAAAATTTGTTCAAATCACCATAATTCCTTGTTCTTCAGGTCTACGGCGATCCTTGCTCTGTTACGTCGTAAGTCCACCATCGTAATAACCTGCTCGATGGAACTGATCTTTCAGGACAACCACTCAACGATGTTCATTTCGATCGTTGCATGTAAATTTGCCTGTTAAATAATTCCCACAGGCGGGAATATTAAATATTGTTTACGACAGAAAGGGTGACACGATGTTTTCTTTTCTGCTCAATTTCATGCACCGCAAACCCTTTTAATTCTCTCGAAGAAATGGGCCACAGGAAATATCAGGACGAAAATTCCAGCTAATAAACATTCCGAAAGCACAACCAATCTATTTATAGTCGTGCGATAACTTGGCGTATATTGGCGCAACACAATTAGCTACAATTTATTCAGTTGTTTTGTGGTGATAAAAGGGTTTGGAATAATATCGTAATTTGAATAGCATTAGAGCTGTTCGTTCCAGTGAATAGCTGACGACAAAAACATCAATCGATTCTATTGTTTCGTCGAAAACAAAAGTCGATCTCAGACGAAATTGGAACTTATCTGTTTCCAAAGCAAAGCCAGTCCTGTTTCTACTTCTGTTCGCCAGCTCTAAGATACCACTGCCGTTGACAAAAATGTCAGGTATTCACGTCAAAACAAGACTTATTAATGCTGCATAGATGAGCGTTGATTTTGTTGTCCCAGAGATCGTTTGCCATGGACGACTTACAACGCGAACCGTTGTACCTTGTAGTTTTCCAAAAAGACACGATCATTTGCGACCTTCCAACCGGAAACAGCGGGTATTCCTTTTCGCAGACCGGAAATACTACAAGCGGAAATGACGGTTGTGTTGCTGAAACGTGCGTTTTGGTTACACAGGCCAGTTCTTTATTTTCTTTGACAGGTCAAATGACGGTTTAAATTATATTGTGTTACTTTTTCGATTTTTCAAGAGGATAAATAAGACTTTTCAGTGTGTTAACTGATAAATAGGATTAACCCGTCATCAGAAGTGATCGATTCTTCGTCTCATACCTTCCTTTTCAGTTTGACGATTTTCGCTCTGGAGCGCTTTGGATCTATCTTATAGAGTTCTTAAAGCGTCATTGTCTCCGGGCATTGTCTGCTCCTGGTGTCTCGTGACTATCAGACTGAAATCACGCCAAGAGTTACACTCGTCACAGTCCATCTTCTTCCCTATTTATTGAGAATTACATCATTGAAAGTTTATTTATCATAAGTATATGACATCGACCACTCTGATTATACGAAATGAAATCAAATACTATATTCTATGATAAAAAAAAAAAGAAAAGACGAAAGTGAAAAATTGTACGGCTCGAAACGTTACGGATCAGTCGACCAAGAGAAAATGAGGCCGAACTAAAAAATATTCGTTTTCGAAAGGCAATTATGGTTGGAAATTTTGATGAATGTGTGGGCACGTGGGCCAAAAGGGTGCGGGAAGGTAATTAGACCATGAGACAATCTTGCGGTTGTAATATTTTTAAGATCAAAAACAAGCGTGGGAAGTACGAAACCAGGCCAGGAAACATAAGGAGGAGACATCATTACGTCACTGCTAGGACTGGAGTGTATTCGTGTGGTTAATATTGTACTACAGCCTCAGAGCTTTTTTTCCTTGTATGACACTGCTGGCTTGAAGGACAATATCACGGCAACTAAAAATGTCACGATTCGACTAGCTAACGACAGTGCTGTTTTGACTACGTTGTGTATGTCGGTCCCCTAAACTAGTCTTTTTGACTAACAAGGAACGATGCGGCGTGACAAATCGAGTCTTGGCGCTAGGCTGTGTCCTGTGGGGTCTCATTTAGTATTATACTAAACACCAGATATCGTTCCAGTCACACTATTGAATTAATATCAGTTAATATCAGTTAATATCAGTGACGCAGTGCGTCATTAACACGTACTCGAAACCGCTGATTAAAATACTCTGTCGTTTTATAAATGCGGTAGGTGTTTAAAACATGTCGAAACGTCCTCTAGTACACGATTAAATGTAGGCTAAATTACGTAACAGTGGCTTAAAGAACCAAAATTATGTACACCTAAAAATAACTTGGAAGTGAGCGCGGCGCAATAACCCGCAACTATATCTTTATACACAACAACAACACAACTGTTTACCGAAGCACCCCCCTGTGTTGACACATGCTTGGTCGGCTAATTAGCTGTCAAACAAAGACTTTGTTCCCCCATGTAGGATGTTATACATAAACACTTACTTTGTTCCCATGAGAAAAATGAGAGAGCCAACGAGAAAACTCACTGAAAAGTTACTGAGAAAAATTGAACTGTCTGGGCTTTGAATAACACGGACCAGCTTCAAAACCACAATTTTAAGTATTATGGAAACCTAATGATTCGAGTTTGGAACTAAACGGGTCAATGAAAAAAATCCCATCATGTTGTATTCCGGAAAGAGTGCTTCGAGTTCATGGCTAGGCCAGGGTCATTATATTGTGTTCTTGGGCAAGACACTTTACTCTGGCACTGCGGAGGCAGCTCAGTGGAGCCACATAGTAGAGGCAGCCTGGCCAAGTGGTTAGGGCACAGGACTGGAAATCCTGAGGTTGGAGTTTTTTCACGGTAGACCCTAGAAACTTCTCGGTCATCCTTGTAAATGTCCAACTGGTCTGCTTCCCGCCAGTTGGGATTTCTAAGCCTATTTATTATGTTTAGTTGGTATATTTGTTTCTTTCAGTTTAGGTAGCATGCCTGTGAACTACAACCACTTTCAAAATGGTTGAGAGACTCTCCTTAAAAAATGCCTTTTCCTTTAAAAGAGGTAATAAATTTAGCTTCCGACCCCCCCCCCCTTCAAAGTTGTTGCTTAACCAACCCAATGTCATGCGCGCAGGTTTGGGGGGTGAAAGATTGCTAAATATTTGAAAATCTCAAACTCACCCAAAAAGGTCTAGTGTCTCAACCCCTTTTGAAAGTGTTTGTAGATAGGTGTAGCTTAGCGTATTGACCACTATAAACAACAACCTTTGAACAGTTTTTTGTTTGGTCTCTCTCCACTCAGGCGAATAAAGGGCTGGCGGTGATGTGTTGTGATGGACGGAGATGCGATGGATGGCCTGCATCCATCTAGGGGACTAAAGATACTGCTGATTGGTTAACGACAAGGCCTGAAGCCTGGGTGCAACTAAGTTAAGCTAACTAAAT
>Ga0126337_10001797_pt1 | contig 13251 bp, 7 predicted proteins | sample DipCmetagenome_FD_92527 | JGI IMG/M metagenome (GOLD analysis project Ga0126337, IMG submission 92527) | Coral microbial communities from La Bocana,Puerto Morelos, Mexico - Diploria C A metagenome | ecosystem: Host-associated > Invertebrates > Cnidaria > Coral | place: La Bocana,Puerto Morelos... | reverse complement strand
GGAGCTTTTGAGGCTGAACCCCCTAGGAGGTACCAAAACCACCTTTTTAACCCGTAAAAGGTACATGTGTACGAAGAGCACCCACGCCCTTTTTATATGGGAGTGGGATTGGGGATTTTATATGAATCACTGAAGTTTTGCCGGTGAAAATAGCCTATTATAGTGCAACTAGTGATACAGGTATTGATTTAAATTAACCCTAACCCTAACCCTACAGTTGTTGCTCCTCGTTTAAGGACACCTTTGCGAGCAGTCTTTCTTTTGCTCGAAATAGAACATAAGTGAGTGCTCGTGAGCCTGACATGCGAAAGTACCTACTCAGCTCGTGGTTAACTCGCATGTCACGCTCGCAGTCACGTTTGCACGATCACTTGTTTTGCGTTGTTCCTCACAGATTTCCGAGCAAAAGAGAGAAAGGACACTGAGAGACACTCTAGGACACTCACTTAGTAATTTTCTATAATAAAAACGTGTACCCTTGTCTAACCATGTTCTGTCCTAAATTTAAAAGTGCTTGAAGGAGTTTGGAAGCCAGAATGGCAGAAGCTGGGTGAAAGAATTGCTACTTTGGTCAACAACGAAGAACACCCGATTGGAAATCACTTTAATGAATTTTGCCTGAGAATCCAGTCCCTCTGTCAAGAGCTCATTGAGGCCGGGAGAAAGGGAAGCTTTGCCGAGTTCACTCCTTCTTGTTCTCCCTTTGGGAGTGCTGGTTCAAATCAGTACGAAATGTACGGCTTGGAGAACTTTGTGATGGAGAATCACAGACCCCAACTGCAGCTGTTACAGGATGAAATTTTTAAGCAGCTCAACACTGCAACAGAGTTCTTGTCCGATTTTTTCAATAACAAGGACGTGCAGTTCAAGAACAAAATAAGGCTTTGCTATGAGCAATGTTTCTACGACAGAGAGCACGCATTTTTGGCTTGTGTCTATGAGCTTGCTCATCATCAACACGTGGATAAACTTGAACGGGATGTACAAAGAATCAGAAGACTGCCAATAAAATTGCTGAATTTACAGATGAAGGACGAGTGGTGGCTAGAGATGTTTGAACAACGCTCATACCAGATGAGTGTCAACCAAGGCCACCTTCGACCATTTACAGAAGCTTACATGAGTGGCACTCTGAAAGAACAGACAGCTGTAGGCCTGAGTGGTTCTTACGACATGATTGACGATTTCGAGGACTTTGTTGAAGATGAAGTAACACGAAATAGTATGGACGGTCTCTTCGGAGGTGACTTACCACAAAACGTTGACTCATTTCGAAGCTTGTGCATTAGCGCTATTCGTAACCGCTCAAAAACCGTAACTGCAGAAGAAGGTCAGCCACCCGTTCACAAACCTGACGCAACCCGTCTGCGGGATAAGCCTAGAGTTGAAACGATCCTCAGTTCCAGTGCACCAGCACGCGACATGGGACCAACCATGGATGAGATCATTGACTTATGGGAGACACACGAAGACACAAATGGGGTTGAAAATTGTCAGCCTCATAAAGCTACGTTAGAGAGAACACTTTCAAAGAGCCAAGGTAATGTTGGCAAGCAGGATAGTAAGGTTTCAGAAGAAACATTTGAAGATCACTTTGGTCCTGCACTGCAGAACATGAGAGATATTTTCAAGGTCACAAGCCCCCTAAACAAGCTGAAATGCTTGACCTCTTCCCTCCGAAAAATCACCAATGCTGTACAAGAGCTACGAATGCGAAGTGGAAAAGACAGGTTGGCTGCAGCAGTGAATGCAGAGGATCTGTTGCCACTTCTGGTCCTCATGATGCTCCAAATGGAGCCTTGGGAGGTTGCCTCCATGTGGCCCCAGCTGGCGTTTACAGAAGACCTGATGGCACCTTTTCTGACATCAGGGTGTCATGGCTGGGCCCTTGTGGAGTTTCAGATGGCACAGAGAATTTTACATGAGCTTTGCCAAGAATTCTAAACGTAACTTAACTATTTTTTGTTTTAATAATTGCGACTTTGTGTACCCAGGACTTAAAAGGAAATGATGATGCATTGTGATAAACACTTTTGGTTTAATGAAGGTGGTGGACCTTTATAAGACTGTGGAAAGGGAATGAAATAACCTTTATAAAAGAGAGTGAATCACTAATGCGTCAATTTTGATGCTGAGTAGTAATAAATGATTATAGTTTTAAATGTATACATGACACACATGCAATCTTACGTAGGAAGATGTAGCAGCTACTTACTTTCATAACGCACAGAATAGAATAGAATGATAGTGTAAGAGTTACGGCTAAACTGAGTGTAACTAAGTGAACAGGATAGAGTCACGTTACTTGACACTATACTTCACTGAGGTCTTCAATTTCCACTGATTCTTCTTACAAAGCCAATGACCACAGGCTCTAGAGCTATGTAAGAAGAGAGCTATGGAAGCGTTTAGTCATTATGACTTCACAACATTTCCGGTTCCCTGTTTGGTGTACTGGTAGCCGTGGAATTGATCAATTATGGGTTCAAATCGTTCGGTAGCTCTCAGAGTTTTTGAATACTTTGCAATTGATAATAAATTGTGACATATCTGCTGTGTTCTCTATTTTACGTCAAGTCATTCTGTGCATCGGTCATGATCATGTGATTCATGCCATTTGTTAATCTATTGCTTTCATGGAAACACTCGTACTGACCTTTTTAATTCGACCTCAGTGGACGAACGCTTTGTAAGGAGCCAATGAGAGCTCTTCCGTATTTCACGGGTAACTAAAAATTTACCTGTTCCTAATTCACGACGTCCTAGGTCGGTGGTATATTATAAAGACAGGAAGTCTCATAATTCATTCAGGTTTTCCATGACCTGCTAGATGTCTTGCATTAACATCAGTAGAAAGAGCGACACACTATTGTTTAATATCTATTGAACTTTTTTATACCATTGTTAAACATTTGATGGCAGCACAAGTGTAGATACTGTTTAGGGACAGTAAATAAAAAAGTACGATAAATTCTAAGGAAAATAGAGAATTCTTTTGATTAGATGGTGCAAGTTTTTGGTAAATTTGCAAAGCGAAGATTTGTTACAATTTATTTTAATTTATTACTCTGGCCGGTCCCTGTAATTTAAATTTATTTTTTTCTTCTTGTGGAACAGTTTTTCCATGCCAACTCTGAACCAGTCTGTCAGGAAGTGAGGGACTGGTACAAAGACCTGTTCTACCATCTTTGTAACACTTTCTTTGCAGTGTTTTTGGATGCAAGTTTGGGCTCATCCTCGGTGTAAAAACCAATGAAACTCACCAGTGACGTACAACAAGAACGAGCAAGACAACAAAGAGCCCCGAAACAATATAGAGCACGCAAAAAAATAAACCCTAAACAACGAAAAAATTCACAGGTTTTTACACCGAGGTAAACCCCAAATTTGACAGCAAGTTGCACCGGTTAATTAGGCTTGTGAATATTTAAAAATAGTGTTCTATTTTCCTACCAGATTATTGTAAAATAAAATTGTTTACTTTGTTTAGCATTGGAAATTATAGAATTCGCCTTTTTTGGTGCCGAGTGGCACTATTGGTATGATTTGGGGGGCTGCCATCCGCTAATGCACTATGGAACTAAGGCACTAATGCGAATGAGGGCGCTCTGAAGGACCATCTACCCCTTGTAGAGTTATCAATTTCATAAATGGCATGGTTTCAATAATAGGGCTGATAACAGAACAGATCATTTAGTTTACAAAGCATGCTGAATTGGGCACGCTGTACGACTACGAATGCGATGACACACTTAACCTTCCACGCCATTGACAGTCTTAAACGCGCACAAAGACAACTGAAAGGACTTCAAAGCTATGAGAGAAAAATAATTGAAGAACGCCAAGAAAAGAGAACACTTCAAGGAAATAATGATTAAAATACGTTATCTCCAAGGGGACAGGAATGACAGTTTTCAAATGAGAACTTTTTCAGGGTTTGGCTTTTGTCTTTCGAGACAACACCTTTAATAGGGAAGTATTCGTGTATAGTTTTCAATAGCCGTTTTGGGGCCTGGCATCGATATTTCGTCTCTGTCAATCGTTTTGGGTCACGTGGTCCAAAGCGAAATGTGTGCTTCTGGGCCGATCGTCACGGATACGTGACCAAAATATATTGACAGAAAGTAGGCAAAGAAAACTCCAGGAAACTTGATTAATTGAGCCTTCTTTTTATTTGCGGTCCAGATGCAATTAACTCTTCCTCATTTACATTTACTTCTAAATGTACTTCCAAAATAACCTAAAAGCTTAAATCCATTGTGTATACGTTTGTTTAGTTGAATTGTATTCTACTTTAAGCCTATCAACACAGACCTACTAAGGTACAATCAAAATTCAGTTTTCTTTCTTCCACTCTTCGTTGTCCTGGAAACACTCCCGCCTGTTTACAACTGTTCTGTTAGTCATCTTCCCCTTCACACGAGCATTAGAATCAACGATAATTTGCCCTTCAATGAGTTCTTCACGGCTTCGAAAATTACCTCGACTTTTACTTTATTTATCCACTTACTCCCTAAACAACGAAGCTAACTAGCGCTTGCTAAATTACTTAAGTTCCGCTATTACTGAATCGCTCTCCGCAATATCCCTCATTACTTGTCTTCACACATTACCCTTACAATTCAATAAACTAACTTAAAGTAACATCATTACTCAAGCTAGAAAGGACTGAAAATCTTACTGACAAACTAAGAGAAAACTTAGTTTAAAAGATTGACAGACTGACTGCAAACTAACAAACCAAATGACCAACCACTAATTGACGCTCCTTAACGATTACTACTTTTGACTAGAGAACGAAAACAAGATTCCAGTTTGTAGTTTGGAAACCTCACACATAGTAAGCGTAGAGCGCTAATCCTCTATCAGACTCTCACTACTCGTTTAGTATTTTGACAATAAACTTTGCATTGCATCGTGAACCCTCACTTTTCATATCTGTAAATCTGACAAAGCGTGACCAAGAGCTCATTAACCTGGACGCTACACTCACGCCCCGTCCACCCCACGCCTGCGCAATTTGAAAACGGAGCTTTCTTTCTCCGGTTAGGCCTGCTGTCCACATTAATCCGTCACGAAAACAGAGCTTGAAAACAACGGCTTTGCGTTTTAGTGTGGACCGAAAACATTTTGAAAAACGAATTTTTCAAAAACGATGACATCACCAAAATGATGTGATTTTCCTGTCCGAGCTTCCCTCAACCATAAATCCGAAATGAACAGTTCTTGTTGCGTCTTCAAATTCCTCCGGCTTCCAGCGTTGACAGAAACCATTTAATGCGTTGACATGGCATCATTTTAACTGGCATTATAACAACATAAATGTTTTCAAAATTATTCCGAATAATTTGTTTATAATTTGTGTGTAATTGACTGGATTCACTTCCAAACTGATAGCGATCAGTTGTACCAGTCGAGAAATAGCAGAGACAGCGAGCACATCACCAGAAAGAACAGTATCCACACTCTAAAGCTGGCGTTATTTTTGATTGCCTGGGAAAAAAGTAATGAAAACAATAATGAATAATGTACATGCTTATCTACATAAAATTTTAAAACAATGCAGTAGTTTGAAATTGTTCACGCTTTCTAGTCGAGAGTTTTCTGAAAAATGTTTTCTATAACGCTGTGGAAGTACTACCAGTATTCTTTGACGGCATAAGAACACGTGAGACTCTGAAAACGTAAAAGAGCTATTATTTGCACTCTTCCTTTTATCAACAGTATTTTCAATTCGGTGCCTACCCTTAAAGGCACATGTCCCAAGAACATTCAATGCCTCAAATGTAACGACTTCTGACGCATAATGTATCAATGTTTTAACGCGAAATGTTACAACTCTTTAGCTCAAAAGGTCAGGTTACTCTAAGTTACGTTTCTGTCCGTCTCGTTATGCTTTGTTACCGTTAGACAGCTGCATGCACTTGATTTTAACATAGCAAACTTAAGTACAAGTGCTTTCAGCATGACACGCAAGGTTATGTCCACGTACTTACACATGTACAGTAAGAAATTCAGCCTTTACCTCCCTAATCTGTTCATTTCCTCCTTTGACATTTTCTGTTGTTCCCACAGCTGTTTCATATATTCTGTCTATCTGGGAGGACTGTCAATGAAAACAAGAAAACGTTTCTTTTCGAGTCTGACTAAGTTTACTAAATAATAACGGTTTCAATTGGTATTTTGAGCTTTAAGTGATACCTCACTAAAGAGGGAACCGAAAAGAGAGTTGAAAATATGAGGCGAAACGGACTTCTTTTAACGAACTTTGGCGTGTTTGAAAATGTAGTCAAACAATGTCTCGAGTGTTTATACATCTTCTCAATTGAAACTAAAACCAAGGAGCAACGGAAAAATAGAATCGTAAGAATCTATGCTAATTGAGATCAGATATCCAAACACTGTCACGAAATGGTTTCCTTCGTTAACCGTTAGTTAGCATTCTCACCTGATGTAAAACCTTTTCGGAAAATATTTCTTGAAGCTGAGAAATTTCCACCACTCTTCCTTCAATCTGCCTTTAACGTTGAACCAGAAAAATAAACACACACAACCATACTACTAAAATTACTACGTTGCAATACTGTTTCTGGCTCAGATTGCATAAATGCATAATTGCCACCAAATCTTCATTACTAACTTATTAACACAGAATGAGGTCTTTACGTAATATGTTAAACACGGGAGACCGTGTTTCATCGGGATATCCAGACATAGAGAACAGAGTTGAAAATACGACGCGCAGAGGAGTATTTTTGACGAAATTTGAGGTATTTGGATAGCTGATGAAACACGGTCTCTAGTGTTTGATATATCTTCTCAGTCGAAACAAAAACTAAGGAGCAAACTCTGGGTAAACGGAAAAGTAAAATCGTTAAAATCTATGCTAATTAAGACCGGGTACCCAAACCTCCTTCACGGTTGTGATTTTCTTTGTTTTAACTCGATCAATTATTAATGAGTTTGAGAAAGGAAAATCGCAGTACTGACTGGGCGATAGCGAGATCAATGCGGCAAGCCCGAGGTTTGAGATTTTCCCATAAAGAACAAACGTTCGAGGTTAATAAGTAGTTTATTATATGGCCCAGAAAACAAAAATAAAACAAACCAAAAAAGTCATCCGATACGTAATGCTTGTACTTACACACTGCTTTTTTTATCGTTTCCAACCGCACAAATCAGGTGAACTTAGCGTAAGTCAAAAACCTCTACATTCTACGTGTTACAGACGACTGATAACGTTGGAATGTTTTTATGTAGACCACCTACTGTTTTCTTTGTCGTGCTTTCACATTTTCGCTCGGTTATGAAAATTTGAATTTCTTTCTGGCTCTTTCCTTTGTCCTGTCCGGCACCAACTCATACCTGTCCAAGGTAGTTTTTTAATTTACTTTCGTTTTGTTTTGGCAGGCCCGTAATCGACCCGTGGGCATTCCTGGAGAATGATACCCTTCAACTAGCCAATCAGAACGCACCTTATATCGGCTGAGGACACAAGCCATATAATAAACTGTATGCTTGTGTAATATAGACATGTACCGGTAACACGAAACATATACATGTACTGTAACTTCCACTGTAACTTTAAGTCAAGCCTAGCCCCCAAAACATTGAATCGTACATGTATTTAATCTAGACACTGAAACCGAGATGTATTGCTCTAAAATAGGTTTATTGTCATACCTTACTTCATCCACTAGACTGTTCATTTCAGTAAATAGCTTTTTGTTTTCCATTTCAAACTAAATAGTAACAGAAAACAAAACAAGACTGGAATATGTTTTCAACAATGAAATAATTAAAGTAGACTGCAAAACACCTGTTTAAAACATATTACTTGTACGTGTTTGCCGAAACATACGCCTGTTTTGCAGGGTAAATTGACCTCATGCTTAGTCAACAACCAAAATACATAAAGCTCTCCCTTGTGACATATGTTATTATTTGCACAGGCACACCTTCATGGTTTTAAGATATTTATTCCAAGGCTGCAAATTTTTTCTCTCCTAGTACATCTATTACATAACATCAAATAGTTCAAGTACACAAACTACTACTACGCTTGCAATTATGTTTCCATTATTTATTTTGTTTGCCTACCATCTGCACTTCCTCTGGTGTCAACTCTTCATCTTCACCATCAGGGGGAGCCAAATCAAGAGGTTGAGTCTGACTTTTGGATTCTGATAGGTGCAAAGAAGAGTAAGTTTAGTTCTAAAACTCATTGTCATTGTCATTGTCATTATTATTATTGTTATTATTATTATTATTATTATTATTATTATTATTATTATTAATTTTTTTTAGAAGAGAACTCCTCTCCTTTTTATATAGGAGCTCCCCTGGGGTACTGAAAGGTAAATTAGAGAAGCATAATGCGCAATACCAACCTTTAAATGTAGCTTCACCAACATTTGATCCAGATGAATTTGACTCTAGTTCTTCAGCAGCATTTGCTTCCTTTTTAATTCTTTTTTGATCAGGTTGCAGCCTAGAGCTACTCACAAAATATAAAAGGACAGCTTATAGTACACTTATCAGCAAGACCTTAAGCTATTGTTAACAAACTTGTACCCATCTGGTAAAAGAGATAAATCAATTTTGGTTGAAGGTTGGACATCGCTAAAATTTGCTGAACAGTATCAGAGGAGAGTTAGTTTCTTATTACAGACTACTGACTTACTGTTAGTTTACATTTACAAATGAATGGTTCCACACTACACTGTAGTATTACATATTTCCGTAGACTCATAATGATATATACCATCTTTGAACTGATCTTTGTCAGTGACCTAAATATGGATCTAATTTTCACTACTGTTCACACATGGTAAAGTTTCTATGAGAAATCAATCTTACATTCGTTTTTTGTCAACCACTCTCTTGACTCTGATGGCTCTCTGTTCACTGTACAACTTGCAAACCACTGGTAATTTAAAGTAATTAAATTAATTGAGATACAGAGCTAATTATAGTTAATGTCGCACACAACAGATACCAATAGGACACCGTTTTGTGGGAGAGAGGTAGGGGAGATTAAGTGTTGTCCTGGATTTGAGAGCTGCAATCTCAAGTGTAAACAGGGAAAGACTGTGCGGAGCTGATTGGCTGGAAATCTGTGAACATGTGCAAGCTTATCTTTCATTGGCCAGTAAAAATAGAGGGGTATACAAGTATGTGTTAACGGTTCAAAGAGAGGGGTAAAATTGAAGGAAAAACATGTCCATGGGAAGCACATGGTTCAATTGAGCTACATTTGTACATGTACACATTAACTTCAGTTTATGCTTTGGTAAAAACAGCCAATGTTCACTTTTTTCCAATTTTCCCAAAGTTTTGGAGAAACATTTACAAACAAATGGAAGACTAAAAACAAAGTGTATGGTTTTTTGACTTTAAAAATTCAAAAAATTCAAAATTACTGACAAAACTGATTCACACATACACAACAGTACTGCAAATTTCAAAGTTTAATATAGTGGCAGCACTCGTAAATAGACAGCCTCAGCACTCCATAAAGCTGGCTGCTTACAAAAACTATTCTGACTTGTAAGTTGCCACTAGAGTTGTGCACAGGAAAGATGGCCACCTACATTTACAGGAGCTTGCCCAGCCTACAATAAACATTGGGAATGCAAAAATACCGCGTTGTTTACACTGTTGTTTTTTATTGTCTTGTGCAATGCCCTGATAATGGTAATAACTGCATGTACACAGTACCATAATCTGCAGTACTAGGCCTTATTGATAAAATAACAAATCATAATTGCAGCGTGCATTAACATTAGCATTATCAGTCGCACTTCAACAAAAAAGAAGTGATACAGTTTACAAAATGTTTTTCAAGTATCTTTCAAGGCCAGGCCCAATTACTTGCAAGGGTCCACTTACAGGAGCTTACAAACAAAAGAAAAGTGTAGATCATAAGTCCTCCAAGTGTCTGTGAGTGGGTGCTTACAGGATGGGATTTTGTGAAGGTGGTGGTCATACATTAGCTACATGTACATTATCTAGCTTACCTTTTAAGTATTGCTCCAGCATTTCCACCACAGTATCCCTGTGAGTTGTCACTTGATCACTTCTCTTCTGTTGCAAGGCTGTGAAGAAAATCTCAACAAGCTACATGAGGTGCACTTTTTAATTAATGTACACAATTTTCCATTTCTGGAGAAACAGAAAATTTACTTTCTCCAAAGACATCAACAGACCCTCTTTTTTTATTTGTCTTTCCCCCTGTCTCATCCCCTTGCATTTTGGTTTTTTCATATCCCATGTACAAGGTTAAACCTGTGATCCTGCAAACCCAAGACATATTGTACAATTGTTGAAAGCTGAACTTCCTAGATAAGTTGGTTGATATTGTTTATTATACCCGGATGTGACGCTGTTTGTATAATTTGTACCCCCCTCTAGGAGTTGTAGAAAACATGTGCTAAAATATTAAATACGGAGTTCAAACAACAATATAGAGTATGTGGACAGACTACAAAGTAGCTTGCTTTGTTTCTTTTTTAGTACACCTTCATACAATCATGTGTGGAGTATGTCACTGTGTACCTTCATTTTTAAGGGAGTGTATAGCAACTGAACAAGTCCTCATGTATGTCTCTGCATCAGTGTCTATCTGATCCCTCTCTTCATCTGTCATACCGGAGACCTCTAAACTCAAATGACTGGGTAGACACAAATGAGGGCAAAAACAATGATATATGTACCATTAACTTTGTTACGAGATTCAGCTTTGAACCTCTAAAATGCCAGCAAAAGCAGAACGACTTCCGGTTGAGATCACAAGAACAGTTGTTACATATGACAGCATCTTAATATGTACAGAAAATAGAGGCTTATAACAGTAACGTACATGTTATAGTATATACAGTAGCTTTATTACTATATAATTGAATTACAAGCCTTAGATGCTTGCAGCTAGCAAAGGTATTCTGGGCGAGCTACAGCACTATTACTTTTAGGTAACAGTAGCTCACCTGAATGGACTGATGTAGTCTTTCTGGTGTTTCAGGAGAAAGTCTCTCAGCTTTGTGATGTTGACCAGCTTTTAAATAAAATACACCAATTAAAACAATATTAGTTTGTTATTTCTAATCAGTTATCTTTTGCTCTCTGTTTTTGCTATAAATGTATACATGCAGTCATGTAAGTTATATAATATGACCAAAAATAGTATTTTCTCTACAGTCTTAACAGTGTACATGATTTGTAGAACCTTATAAAGAGACAATCATTTTGGAGGTACTTGTAGTGGTGTGAAAAAGGAGAATTTTGAAACATGGTTCCCAGTTTTCCCAACTTTCCCTAAATAAAATGGTAGAACGCATTTCAAATTACATAAAGTTTGTTACAGATGTCATCTTTTTAAAACGAATGCCAATCTTTTAGGGATGATGGGATGATGACTCCCTTTCTGATCATAAAATAATAGTCAATAACATGTGTACGTTGCTCTGTAATGGTTGCCTGTTTCGCTGCTACCAATAAACTTACTTCAACAGGTTCAAAAGATCATGCCCAGAAGGTTGCAATGGACCTTTTCGGTGATACGAAATGGAACTGAATTTGATGAGAACGCATCTTACCACATCTTTTGCCCGTGTCCCAAATTCACTCTTTTGTCTTTTCGATCCTAGAATGTCCCTGGTCGCCTCTTTAACACCGAGGGCCTTATTTTTAGTCCGTATAGTTTTCACAGTTGCTTTAAAAAGGGCCGTTCTGTCCATAATTTCTGAACAAAACCCTGATGAAATATTTCATGAAATCAATGAAAACGACAAGGCGCTACTTAGCAACCGCGCCTTATTTACCGATGGTACTTTGTAGCCGCGCACTATATTGTCAAGTTAGTAAAAAATAACATGGCGGATGCTAGCCCGCATTTCGTGGTTTTCCGATCAATATTCATCCTCTCGCTTCTTGTGGGTAAAAACTCTGCCGATTATGATGATGTTGATGAAAAGTGCTTTGACGAATCCTGTGGTAGGAAGTATAATCCAGGGGGACCACTTGTGCAGTGCAGTTACTTGTAAGTTGCTTTGTGAAGCTTATAAGTTTACATGTACAACACTTTACAAACTGGTAGCTTATCGGAGTTTATCATACATGTATCGCTTAAAAGGGATGAAAATCCAAAATTCTTAATAGACTTGCCTCCTGAATTAGCACATTTAACTGCACATTTTACTGATTAAACTGGATACTTACAGAGTAAAATTTAATAACCTGTAGTGAATATGGATTTTTTTCCTATACAGTTGTACCCGACTATTCGATCTCAGTTAGTTTGAACTCCCCGTTATGTCAGACTCTTTTCAACTTTTCCCCTGGATTTTCCTTTCAGTCGTTTACTATGATTTGTTTTGAACTCCGACTATTTTGAACTATTTTTTCGTTTCCCAGAGAGTTAGAAAAAAAACTGGATAATAATTAACTTTGTTTAAGTGTCAAGTCTATCTAGCGCTCTCGCACAAATTGGGGACAGTTTCTAAGCTAGAAATGGAATTTGGTAATTTGGTATTTAATTTTTTTATTCTACTCTTCAGACCAATGGACTTTCTAGAGTGTGATCCTCCAGTTGATTTAAGAGGAAATGTAACAGCAAGAGAAGAGTCTGGCTATGGATGCACCAAAGTAAGTTCTTACAGCTTGCAATTAAAGGCAGGGCATTTCTTTCAAGCAGCACTTCATGTACATGTGCATATATTGTAAGTATTTAGAGCCCCAATATAATATTTGTCAAGCCTACTAATACTTGTGAAGAATTAAATACACCTTTAGTCACATTGTATCCAGCATCACACAGTCACAGGATGTTCAACAAGGACATAATTTAACGACTGATCCTCACTTTGGCTTGATGCAAAACCTTGAAGTGTGAACCAATTGTTTTAAAACCAATGGAACTTTATTTCCTTTACAAAACAATCTTAACTTTGCTCATGCTGTGAGCATGCATCTTGATGCATGCTAAGATATACTTAGCTTGACAAATTGTTGGGTGAATTTATTTTGCTGCCTGAACGTGTACATAAGTGAGGAAACAGAGATGTTGTGGCCTGTTAAGTGCCAAAATGGCTTTTGTAGGTACAGTAAACATTCATGTATAAGCTGCACTCGTGTATAAGCCACACCCCCAACTTTCAGGCATGATTTCCGAAAAACAACTCTCACTGGTTGTATTGCAGGGACATTAATAAGTCAATCAACTGTCAAAATACCTTTTAAAGCGTTTCTTTAATC
>Ga0126337_10001795_pt1 | contig 13256 bp, 12 predicted proteins | sample DipCmetagenome_FD_92527 | JGI IMG/M metagenome (GOLD analysis project Ga0126337, IMG submission 92527) | Coral microbial communities from La Bocana,Puerto Morelos, Mexico - Diploria C A metagenome | ecosystem: Host-associated > Invertebrates > Cnidaria > Coral | place: La Bocana,Puerto Morelos... | reverse complement strand
TAATCTTTCAGCCGCCATTTCAAAACCAAAACTTCGAACTTTCGGCGGGAAACTTGCCGTTACGGTCCGCTAAACTTCAAACGTTTGACGACCAAACATGCCATGTTTATAGCCAATTAGATCGTGTTTCGGCGGCACGTGTTCACGCTTAGATGCAAGCGACGGTAGTTCTCTCAAGTACGTTTCGCAGTAACCTTCGGACTCCCTCGCTGCTGTGCCGTGAGAACTCATGCAGTTACACACGGTCCTGTACTCCAGCTTAGCGCAACTTGCGTCCAAGCCCCGTCGGTTAAAAGATTAGAGTTGCTCTGGGCACAAACTCGATTACACTTATTAAAGGAAATATCATCACAACGAAAACAATTATTCTTAACCTTTTAATCATCATTTATACTCTTTAAGAGTTTGAAGACGCATGCATTAGTTTACTGTTGAGGCGTGCGGTTTAAGATATTTTGATTATTACAATATCAACATTACTGAACACATTCCGGGAAAATATTGTCTTTTTCTTCAAATCCTCCTACAAGAACAAACAATATGAACATTTTTCGTATTATCCAATCAGAAGGTGTCACTAGTCTCTGCACTGTCAAGAGTTAGAAACAATGCTGCTTAGCAACCAATCTGCTGGTAAACACTGACGCATTCTTGAAAACGGAATTTGTACTCAAAGACTTTAACTAGCATTTATTTCCCACAGAAATGTTTTCGTCAAACGAGGTTTGAACAGACTCTATTCCCCATTTTGAACCAACAAAATATGTTAAGCTAAAGATAAAATCAAGTTTTCCTGAAATCAGACACTGGACTCTTGAAATTTTGGTGTGAACAGTATAGGTACGAGCTCTCTATGCGCAATTGAATGGAAGACAATATTTGTCCCAAAGGTGCAAAGTTGAAGCCATATAATTTCATGGCACAATTTCCCTCGCTTCCAACCAATGTTCCCTTCATGCAGTATTTCCTTGTGATTCTATTGATCTTGTTCTACCCCTGTATGGAGTTAACGTGAAGCACAACTTCACTTGAATTTGTACGCCGAGAAATTTGAAATCATAACAATCACCGGTTACTTTGGATTTGTGTTCGAGAAAAACTCGGGCAGGAAGATCACGTGATTATCGTGACGTCATTGATCTCGAAAAGCTCCGATTGCAAAATGTTTTCAGTTCGTCTACACTTCAAGGTAAAAGCTGGCGTTTTACAATTCCGCCGGTTTGAAAAGTGTTTTCGTGCCGATAATTGTGGACGGTACGCCTAACCATAGAAATGGAGCTACGTTTTCAAATTTTCTAGGCGTAGTGGACGCGGCCTAATCGGGGAGCTGGAATCTCAGTTGTCAAATTGTCAGACCACGTTCTCAGTCAGCTATCAGTAAATTGTGGTATCTTAGATCTCAGTTATCGTTTAAAAAATTGTCTACCGCAAAAAAGTGAAATAATTAGCCCCCCAAAATATCAGCTATTAATTAAATAACCCTGTTATTTCTCAAGTGACAGTCAAAATGTTGACCAATTTTCACCAATCAATTACATGTCATCAGACTCGCGTCACAGTCTGATGTCTTTCTACCATCAAAACAATATTAAAAAATAAATATAAAAATTCCTTTACAAAAGCGAAGAGTTAAAAAAAACAGACAAAAAAAATGTAATAACAGTCTTGTGGACGGCTTGCACATAAACTATACTGACTGTCTTCAACAAAATTTCATGTTATGCACGCCCTCTTGGCAAATAATTATCTTCCTCCCAAAATTCCGAGCTGAGAGAGAAATGACTGCAAACCTTTTTTGTTAACTACAATATTTAAGGTAGAACACCCTTACCTAGGTTCTCCCTCCGAAATTCTAATTCGTCCCGCTCCACTATTCCACTACTAGTTCACAGGGCGACTACAGTTTTGTACTAGAAGAGGTATGATTAACGATACGTAAGAACTCGGACAAGCCATGAAAGGAACGGTGAAGGCGGGGGGAGTCTTTACATCTTCATCTTGAGAAGATCTATATTTGTTTGCCACAAAATGGCAATGCTTACGATTTTGCTTGCCCATAGTAAGGTTCCCGCAAAAGTCTGACGTCATATATAATTGACGTCCCAAGCTGACGGAGAAGTGTCTGCTTGGCAATTGAATGCATTCCATTCGTCTGATTGACATTTCCTAGTTAAAACTGGTCGGCACCTGAAAGCTTTTTTTTTTTTGGGATGCAGATGTCTATATATAAGAGCTGCTAGGCTGTGTAGCATCAAACGCTCGGTAAGGTCTTGATGCGAGGCAACATGGCCTTGTCCACCAGTAAGGAGCGATAATTCCTTCTTCTCTTTCCTCGGATACGTTCCATTGCTCTCTACTTTATTGAAAGAGAACCCATTTAAGGCGAGGACTTCATAGTAAGGACAAAGACAAGAAACAGTCACATTGCATACCACATCTATCTGGAGTTTCCTAGTTTTCTTTGTAATCTTTAATGTTAAACGTCGCTCTGTTTGGAGGGTCTTCTCGGGGGATTTGACTTTTCTGGGCGTGCGTACTCGATCAATACAGCAGGATCAATTTTTCCAGAATCCAAACTTGTTTCCATGGCATCGCTGTTCTGTGGTCTACCCGATGCGCCACCACCTTGTGATGGCTCCGGTAAACGGTTCGAATTTTTGATGTCGCCAGTTTCAAAAGCATCGTCGCTTCCTTGATCGACTTGCTCATCTAAAAGACCGACATTTTCTTCTCTGCTGTTCTCCTCGCAGTCTTCTAGCCCAAGAAATTGTTTACTTAGCTGAGAGGAAAGCGAGACGATGCTTCCATTGAGTTGGTCGAGTTTTCTCTTGGCGAAAAGTGAAGATTTAGAGGCTAACGAGGCTTTGCTTCCACAGGAGTCAAGGAGAGGCTGACTGTCGCGTTGGTCACGGTGGCATATGTCGGCATAGCCATCACCATCTTCACCGTGTTCCACATCATGTGCGCCATCTTGAGAGCCTTCCACGTCATGATAATTTAAACTGTTGCTACTTTTCGACAGATCACCCACGTGCTCCGAACTTCCGAAGACGTTGTCTTCTTCGGAAGATGATGGTGTTCTAGGAGACAGTGGACTCACTAGCGGTGGCTGAAGGTCAAGATATTCCTAGACAAGGCAAAACTATTAGAATAACAGTTTTGTTGCTCTTTTATAAATTACCCGTGATGCCTCGTAGAAATATATTTCTTGTTTCAGAAAATGGGAGGAACTGAATTGCGGGTTAAACAATTTTATCAAGTGAGCAGCTTATCCACATAACCTGCAAAGCCTGTCTTTGTTTTAATGGAGAAACGTTCTGTCAAAGTCGACACACAATAGGGAAATATTTTGGAGACATGAAGCGGAGAGTGGCCCCTTCGTGTTTAAGAATAGAAAACCAGCGTGTGCTGACCTTCATGTATGCAGGTATGCTGTATAAATTCTGTATTGGGGATAATCGAAAATGTGTGACAACTTGACAACTCAAGGGATATCAAAACGTCTCTAAACATTCTTGTTCTAATAATAAACGTTTACCTTGTCTGAAACTATCGTTATCATACGATCGAATTCTCGCACAAGATCCGGAAAAGCTGGTCTTTTGTCAGCAAATTCGCTCCAGCAGTTTAACATAAGCTGGTACCTAGGGTGATCAAATTGCAACAACATGAGACATCAATTGCTTTACAAACAGGTAACACAATGCGGCGAGATGTGGCGCTGACGACCTTACTCTGAAATCACTCAGCATTCACATTATCATTACATTTTGCCAGCACGTTCACTGTCGTGCCCAGCTTATCATTTTGCAAGTTGTTTTCAAAGAGAGAAACATTTCAAAGTACATTTTACTAGCCTAAAATGACAATCTAACTTACAGATCTCTGTCGCAGTTGATTGGTCGTTTCATTCTATAACCGGACTTCAGTAACCCATAGAGATTTTCCACTGGTATGCCGGGATATGGAGAGCCACCTTGACGTCATAAGACATAAAAAAATAAATAAAAGATCAATCAATTAAATGCTTTAGAGTTTCACCCAACGCAAACCCAACGACAAGATTGGTAGAACATGTTGCCGAGTTTTTTGAACCTTAAAATAAAACTGAACAAACCCATTTTAAAAAAAAATATATTATTCACATACCAAATGTTACAATTTCCCATGTTAGCACTCCAAACGACCATCTAAATGAAACAAAAGGAATAAAACCAATGTTAGAAATAAATCCAAAAGAAAAAATACGCGTTCTCTAGATACACTTCGTATTCAAGAGTGTTAAGGAAGAGACAACTCGATCGGTAAAACCATCGCCTTTAGGGGTTGGTCATTTCCGTATCAACAAATTAGCAGAATTAACATTACATGAAACACGAGACTAGGGACAGGAGCCCCATGCATCACTTGTAGGAATTAAAATATCAAGCACTGGACTGAAAAATTTGAATGGAAAGAGTAACGGGAGATTGATACGAAATCCTTCAGCACAGCGTCCTGCACTCACACGTCACTTTGGGTGGTGTAGACTCTGTCAATCAATGCCTCAAGCGCCATCCACTTCACTGGAAGTCTTCCCTGAGCAAAAAAGAGAGAAAGAAAAAAAAAACAAGAGAGTTATAAAAGACGATATCTGAAAACCTGGAGAGCTGTGTTCCCATAATGATTTAACACCCAATCCACAGGTCTGAACTGCATCCTAGCGAGGCTCATTTTGTTGTGTTTTTGGACAAGACACTCAGAGTGCCTCTCGAGACTTCACCCGGGTGTGTAAGTAAATTGGTGGGGGGGGGGGGGGGGGGGGGGGGGGAAAGGGGATGCTAACGGCAATGGATTAGCATCCGAACCTGAAAAGCAAGCTTTTCTTTCCCGACGCATGCTTTTCTCATCTAGAATCTCTTGGAGGCGACGGGGGAATTACTTTCACAGTATTTTGATTATAATACATGTGTTATCTTTCTTACATCTGTTGTTTTTCTGTAATAATCATCTTCGTGCACGTTCCTTGCTAAACCAAAATCAGCAATCTTCATGACTTGATCTTTAGCCACCAGAATATTACGAGCCGCCAGATCCCGATGAATGCACTGTCGAATAACATAAAGTCAACATCATTTCTCAAGCTAATAAACTTATGTGAGCAGAAACTACATTTGTTTTCTAAATTAAATTATCTAATAACAGACCTTTAAATTTGCAGTAGTGGTTCACCAATGCAATCGATCAAGATTATTGATAACTGATATGGTTTACACAAAGGGCGCTACCTATCTTTAACGTATCAAATTCAAGGTTAGATCAGGTTTTGTAATCAAAAGGCTTACTACCTCATTGTAACTACCAAATTTATCGGAAGGATTTACACAGTAATGACTAAGTCAATTATTTACCTTCCTCGATGACAGGAATTCCATTCCCTTTGCTACTTGATAGCAGAAAGATAGCAGATCCTGAATAGTGAGCTGCTTCGGAGACTGGGCATCAACGTCATCATGATATTCTAACCCAGGTCTCCTTTCTTGTAGGAACTGACGCAGGTTGCCAAGGGCAGCGTATTCTACCACAACAAACAGGGGGCCTAAAAACAAGAGGAAAGAATGACACAAAGCCTGCGAAAAAAGGAAAGGTATTCCTTTCCCAATTCACCAGCAAGAGAAAACTTAAGCGAAAAGTTGTACGCTCCAGAATGTTAATCTGCGCAATAATAGTTAAGTTAGGTGAAACTGGAACTATCTGCCCACCGATCATCGACAGTAACCTCCATCAATACCTCATATTTCCACAATTCAACATCTCTATTGCCCACGGAAACCTGCTTAGAACTGCAATTCCTAACCTCTCCAAGCCGCTTTTTTTTTTTTTAATGTAAACTCGGTACTTTGTTTTGTGCATTTTGTACAATACATTTTTAGTCGCTCGTTTTTGTTCGCCATGTCGCATCTATCTGGCTTCATTCGGGGTACTTATTTCGAGGTCTGGGACTGAGCAATGTTAAAAACTTCCGGTCACATGTTCACGTCCAGATTTGCAGACGTGTTTGAGTTTCAGACGTGGTAACGTATGAAACATTCAAAACGCCTAAAATTTAATTAACGAACAAAAGACAACCAAGGAAACCTACATACCCCGTAAATAGTGCAAAGGGACATAATATCGCAAGAAATACACGAACATTACCTTCCTGAGTGCAGACTCCTAATAAATTAATGATGTTCTTGTGTTTTCCTATCGTTTTCATCACTTTCATCTCTGACACCAAATCCATTAATTCTTGATCTGTTGCATCTTCTGCAAATTGCCAAGATAAGTTACAAAGAATTAATTGCATGATCGTCTGCTTCGTCTGCTTAATTTCACGGAAGTAACTCCCTTTGTCTTCGTGTTTATGGCGAACCTTTTCAATCAACTTCGCCAAGTAGACGCCATCTCGGATGACGTCAAAGAAGCACTATGAACAAATTACACTCTGCTTCAAACGAAAAGGTGGGAAAGGCGTCTTTGTTCATACATACTTTCTTTGATGAGTAGAATTATACAGAAATGGCAGCTGAACGCTGATGTGAACTACTCTCTACTACAGTACACTGAATTAACTCATGCTATATTAAAATAAAAAAATATATTCAGTTTGAGAAAATTAGGGTGTCTACATGGTTATGTGAAAGATGAAAGTTAACGCGTCTTTACTGAATACAACCATAAGGTAAACCCAATGTGCCGTCGAATTTCGTTAGAGTGAATTAGAGGTTCTAAGGGAATTTATGAATTGAACAAGACCCCGAAAGTAAACAGGAGTATGGTATTTCTTCTGGACGCGTTTCAAAGCCTTTCCGGATCGTGTTTTTATCCAGTCTTTGATTAGAACTACTCAAGAGTAACGACGACTTCTCATCCAATGTACTACCGACACAGAAATTCTGTCACTTTACCGCTTTTAAATACTGCACGTTTCTCTTAGCTAAGTGTTATACTACGGAGGATAAAGAAAAGAAGGAAAATGAACGTAAACTCGAAAAATAAAGATATAACATAACGATTAGCAGCGATGTAACAAAACTAAAATGGATCTGTCTTAAGACCACGTACAGGTTTGAAAACTAGGGCAGCTCTCTCCTTGGCGAACTCATTCTACCGTACGCAAGATCCCAGGAGAGAGTTAGTCGCTCTGTTAGTCGGACGACGACTACTTGGAAGAGAACGCCCGACTATAAGATTAACTGGTAATTCCACTCACCTTTTAGCATCTTGACAGCTACAGTAAAACCCAGAACGGTAGCTTCTGCTTTAAGAACTCGACCAAATGCTCCCTCGCCAAGTATCTCAGAGAAAACCAACTGGCTTCTATCTAACTCCCAAGCCTCTTCATATGGCACCTCGATTTCCGACACCTAAAAAGAATGACAGGAAATACTTTAAAAGTTATGTGACTGTGAGACAGGCAAGATGGCAATCATATACATGGTATGACAAATATAGGAATAAAGAAATATATCGATCAGGCTAAATATACTTATTTAACTTAGTTAACAACAAAGAGCTGGCTGCTTAGTAGTTGGCTTGGCGTTGGCGTGACGTGGAGTTGGCATCTATTGGTATTTAATTTTTTGTTGGCGTACTTTGGGGGGCGGGGGGACATCCTATGCTCGGCGTTGCTGCCAGTGCTTGCAATACTGTAGCAGGCCTGTTGTAGGGCAATTTCCTCCAGCCATTTTTTCAGCAGTTTTTTTATAGCTGCCGGAAGAAGTTTTCGTTTACAATTAATGTGCTAGCATTTTCTAATACTTATTATTGGTGAAAAAACATGTACTAACGGATCACCCCAAGGGAGCACTGCGTGACGACAATAAACAACATCAGCCCCATTCACACCAACTAAACTAGTTTAACTGAATTAGATTTAAGTTTTTGTAAAGTACGCTTTCCAGTCCTCTTTCCAGAAGACAAATTCCAAATCATTTTGCAGAGATATTTTAATCAAACAGGTTTTAAGCTTGTGGGGTGCGAACGGTAAAACCAACATATTTTTAACCTTTGTTAGTGTTTAACTTGTTGGTGTTTGCTGTAATATCGTACCGGTTTACTCTTTCACTTGCACCACATTCAATAAAAATATTCTAATTAAAACCCATCCCAAACTCGTCTTTGAACTCATCCTTTAATCCAAAGCACTTCAGAGTTAATTATGCATGAGCTATTTAAATGAAATCATTACCAATCCTAACCTGTGTTAGCCTCGACTCCAAGCGACCACGAATACTCCTCTGTCGCATGAAAGCTGCCGCTGACCCAGTCGAGGAAACAGACGCCGTCCTTACGGCGAAACGTTGTGGTTCAATGACAACACTCTCCGTAGCAGCGTCGTATTTAGCATCCGGAAGTTTCATACTCTTCCTACGTTTCTTCACGTGTACACAGACACAGACGACAGCGACAATCAGCACTATAATGATGAAGGCGCCGGTGACAAAAATGCCAATCTCAAGCGATGTAAATACAGGGGGATCTGATGGGGCATTTCTTGGTGCCGCGGAACGCGTATCTGCGACATTGGTGGTCACTGGCGCGCCTGAGAAACAATATCAAAACAATTTTGTTACATAGAGGCGGGCACATCACCTATTCAAAACTACGAATTAGTCAATTGGTGGGTCAAATCAATCGATCAGTTAATCAATCAATCAATCATGTCAGTCAGTCGATCTATCTATCAATGAATCTGCTAAGCTTTGCAGGACCACTCCAACCGCCACAGTATTCAATAAATTAAAACGTCACGGAAACTAGCGGTGGATGGACAATTCTTAGACATACAGCTAAATACAGCAAATGCGGCACTTTATTAAAGTACCCAAGTCAGCTCTAACTTAAACTAGCCAGCACTACTGAGGCTTACCAGGACGCTACAGAGGCTAACCGAGTTATCACTTAGACTACCCGTATTGCTGTTCAGGCTAACCACAGTGGTATTTCGGCTAACCGAAGTGCATTTTGCCGCTAGAATACTTGGGTAAAGTTTTTCTGTGTTAAGGATCTCGTAAGGGGGGTGTTACTAAACCCTAGTTGACTACTTTGGTTGGACTCCCGGATGTCCGACCAACGTAGTCAATAAAGTCGGTGGGCAAATGACCTCGAGTCCAATATCATGCAATATTAAGCATTAGATGTCACCCTCGGCTATTGTTGCTTTTGTTGAGCTTGATGTTGTTGAAAAGTTGTGAAAATCTCTCAGTCAATTGCGTCCACTAAATGAATTCTTGACGTTTTCGTATCAATTTTACCCACCGGCTATCTCAATCCATACGGTATTACACAAGTCAACCCCCGTCATTTTTACGTGGGTAAGACCTAACGGTGAAACGATGGCACTACTTAGTCTCTTCCGTGAAGCACTGTGGTTTCCATACCTGTTGCTGACGGGGTGATGGGTCTGACTGTGACATTAAGATAGGTCTTCCGTGTTCCATTGCCAACAACGTTTTCAGCTTGACATACATACGTTCCGGAATCAGCCACAGACACGTTTTTTAACTCCAGTTTTAGCTCCCATCTTGGCCAAGAGTCTTCGGGTTGAATTAGCGTTTGTTCGTACAGGGTATGATTTATGAGAGTGCCTAGATTCTTGTCGTCCAGAACATCGGAATCACGGTAATACCAGCGAAATTTAGTGTTAGGATCCTTTGTGACCACAATACAGTGCAGTTCTAGGTTACTACCAGCATTCACAGGTGTTTCTTGTTCCCATATGACAACTATATGAGGAACGCTGCGAACTTTCTCTTTGAGAGAAAAAAAAAAAGCAGTGTTAAGGCTTAGGCTGCATCCACACTATGCGGGAGGAATTTGAAAAGGGACTTTTCCCTTTGAAAACGCATGAAATGTTTTTTGTCCTCACTACGCGGGAAAAATTCCAAAACGCAACAATCTCCGGTCATTTTGCATTTGTGTTTGATTGAAACCCGGGCTGAGGACTATCAAGATTATCTAACGCCATAGTTTTCGAAAAGCTTCGTTTCCAAAATGTTTTTCGTCTACACAGATTCGTTTTCATGACGGATTAGTGGGGATAAAAAATCCCGTTAAGTGAAAACAGAATCACGTTCCACGCAACTTACCGATTACGCGAAAGTTGTAAGAATATGTCAATCGCCCATACATGTTCGATACGATGCATGTGTAATTCCCTTCATCCTCCATATCCACTCCTACGAAGGTAATAATGTAGTCGTATTGCCCTGCCGCTACAACCTCGCTAGTTCTGTGTCTTCCAGTAAATACCTTGCCATCCTTGTACCACGTGACTACCGGAGCTGGTACACCTTTGGCCTCGCAGGTCAGTGTAAACTTGTCGCCCTCCTTATAAGTCGATTTTATCGACTTCATTCGCGTTGGATAAAGGAATTGCGGCTTTTCTGTAAAGTCGACGAGATAGCGCCCACATCAAACAGCAACATTTTAAAATTGACGGGGTAATTGAACAAAGCAGATTTCTTACTTAAAACGGTTTTCACTTTATATTGAAAGCCTTCACAAATCATGGCAATACGAGACATTCTGGACATGACAAAGACATGTGAAACAAAAAGTATGCTTGAATAGACCACTTTGCCTCTGCGTCAAAACAAGTCTTTGTGCCAAACTGTTCATATGAAAACATGCTTCCCCTAAAAGTTCATTTTCATGCAACTCAAATTCATTTTCCCATGAAAGGTTTTGCACGAGCACTCGTTTTGAAACAGGCACGAAATAGAAATAACCTATAACATTCGTAAATAACGTAATTTTCTCACTCTTTGGGGCATGTAGATTCCAAAAGGAAGCGATACTTTCAGAATTCCCTCCATTGTATCAAGTAAAACAATTTGTTGATGAAGTACTTTCTGCAATCAATTCGCGTATAGAGCGGGTCTCAACTGGGTGTCAATAGACCAAACCCATAGTAATCAGCTGGCCAATCACAAAAGGCACATCCAGTCCAGCGAATAAATTAGCGCGGGAAAAATGGATCAGCGAAGCGCGATTTGTTTTGGTTTTATTTCTCATTTGACGGACAAAATAAAGACAGATCTAAATAATTGGCTGATCATCTGGGCCAGGTTATTCAAATTAATGCTGACTTAAGATAACTCAAGGTTAGTACGACATTTTAATTCAGATATGAAAGGTTAAAAAACAATTTCATTCTTTTTGTCAACAATTTTATGATTGGATACTTAAAAAAGGAAATAGCGACAATTATCGAAGAACATGGTTTTGAAGAAAATAAAAGAAAGTGGGATTAAAGTTAAACTCCGGTTTGGCGCTAATTGGCCTTCGAAGCGAAAATGAAAAATTCTCAATTTAATCCGAGGATGTCATGACGGATTTTACCTCCTGTGATGTTTGTAGGTGAAACTGTTGGGTCTAAACGAAGAGAAAATAAACAAAATGAACGTGTTAGATCCTATCCTGGAAGAGGTAATTAGTCATTCTTCTCATTAGCCTTGGAACAGAGATTTAAAATAAACGAAAACATTTTATTTTTTACCAAGCAAGTTCCTATGTTCGCCTGTTAATAGTTACGGCCATGGTCAGAGATAAGGTTTAAATAAATACTATTTTCTCTAACTTCTTTGGAAAAAAAAAATAAAGAAGACGGGATGATAGATGGGCAGGGATAGAAGGGGTGAAACAATGAACAATATCATTATGTGTAGAAGGGGACTGGACGTAGCAGGGGCTGTGGGAAAAGAATAAGTGTAGACTAAAAATCAACAAATAATGAAAATTCAGACGGTTTCGGTACAAAAACCAAATGAAAAATAACTTATTGCCTGGATATACTAGCAACGCTCTCGAGCAGTATCCCAGGAAATATTACTTCTTTTCTAGATATACACACGGGGCGAGTATGTATGGCAAGAAAATATAAAAAACAAGTTGGATGTTCTATGCTTTACCACGAGAAATTATTGCGTAGCTGTTTTACACCATACCATAATATACAGTAACCAACGACATACACGCGGCGCACGATGGGAAGGCCGGATATACCATCGAGTATACAACGGCCTTCCCTGCATTATGATCGGCTGTAATTTCTATGGCATGGTATAAGTGTATTTGTTATTTGCCCGCTAGGAGGTCCGCATAGTGAAAGAGAAGAATATGTCCGAGGTCACCGTTAACCTCAGGCAAACACAACGCACGCACGTTACCGTGACCGTGGTTAGGTTCGATTTCCGCGGTCTGGGCTGGGGTTCGGCCGTTACCGAAACAGCGGCTGGTAATCGAGCCTAGATCGTGGTCAGACTGATAGGAAAATGCGGACAACGCCAAGAGCCAATCATATTAATGGAGTCGTTACTGCGCCCTCTTAGAAAGCTTCAACTTAAAAAAAAGACAAACCTTCAACTATCAATCTTATGGTGCAGTTCGTACTTCCATAGCTGTTCGCTGCCACGCAAACAAACACTCCACTGTCGGATTTTTGAACGCGGTCGGTTATTCGTAGAAACCTGTAACTTTTTACTGTATAACGGCCGGACGGTTGAAGAATGGCTTTGCCGTTTTTATACCACGTGTAGTTCTGAGCGTCTTTCACGTTACAGACCAGTTTGACTTCTTCTTCACCAACGGGTTTAACCACCCTTGGAGCAGACGACTGTTTAACTTGAGGAAGAACTAAAAAACAAAACAGGAAGAAGTAAAATAAGTCTTGCTACACGTCGTACTGGAGTAGAGGAGAGGTAGCCTCATGTTTAGTGCGCTCGAGACACAGGTTCGGCCCCAGTTGTTCAAAGGCTGGATAACGCTATCCACTGGATAAATCGCTACCCAGTGGATAAGTGTTAAACAAAACAAACCGCGCTTTCCGCTGGATAGAGATTTATCCGGTGGATAGCGTTATCCACCTTTCAACAACCCGGGCCTGGACGGGGACACTGTGTTGTACCCTTGGGAAAGGCACTCAAGACTCTCAGAGTATCATTCTCCGCTCCATTTTAAATGAGCGCTTAACTCTTCTTGAGAATGGAATGGAACGAGACCTTCCGGACTCGTCCCGATCCACTTGCCCACAAGAAATTTACGACCCTCAGTCCGGAAATTTTAGTTGAATGGATCGCGCTAAGTGTGTTCTAACTACCTACCTACCTTCAATGTGCCAGTTTTTCGAAAAGCGTGGTTACCCTGCTTCTATCGTTCAAGCGGGTCACCACCGCGCGCAACTTATTGATCGACAGTCATCGCTTCAGGCGTCACAAAAACAACATTCCGAC
>Ga0126337_10001794_pt1 | contig 13258 bp, 4 predicted proteins | sample DipCmetagenome_FD_92527 | JGI IMG/M metagenome (GOLD analysis project Ga0126337, IMG submission 92527) | Coral microbial communities from La Bocana,Puerto Morelos, Mexico - Diploria C A metagenome | ecosystem: Host-associated > Invertebrates > Cnidaria > Coral | place: La Bocana,Puerto Morelos... | reverse complement strand
TCTGCGATTTTCGCTACCCTATTTATGACCTGACCAAAAATTTGATACCCTATTTATGACTTGACTCTTAGATCATTAGGGGAAGGGCTTTTGTTGCTGGCTTAATCTAGCCTGCGTAACAGGTGTTAAACGGGGTAGAAGAAGGCAAAGATGGGAGAAGGAGGGCGTCTTCATCTAAAAAAAATGAGTTGAAGACTAGAGTGCAAAAATCGATACCCTACTTATGAGCAAAATGGCGGCAAAATGGCTAAAATCGATACCCAATTTATGACCAAAACAGCTGAAAAACCATACCCTTTGGGGCCGCACATACCTATATAGCCCATATAAGGGAGTACCCCCCCCCCAGGTTATAATGACACTGTTATTGTAACAATAGTAAGCATGAACAGGAAATAGAAATGTATCTCAAACCATTGAGTTTTCAAACCTCCCAGTAAGTTTCACCAAAAGTCACTTCCCTACCCCCAGTTGAATACTGTAGTTTCATCCTTGCTTTCTTGAGCTATCCAATATTTGAAACAAACTTTGAAAACACATTACTCTACTGTATTTGTGTCAGAACCTTGTTGCTATGAGGGTTGTGTGATAAAATCATAACGTCTTAATTAGCTCTTAATACTAAACTGAGTTATTTTGTTCTTAGGTTAGTGCATGGTGCAGTGAGGGAAGATGTGAAAGTGTGCCAACTAAGAAAAGAACAGCAAGAGAAGTCTACAGTAAGATACTACACAGCTTATTATGTATTAACTGAAGATGATCTGCTTTTGATCAGTGTATTAGCAAGTAACTACCATTTCTATTCATGAATCCTAACTGACAACTTAACTACAAACTGTCTACAGCTTTCAGAAACTCAAGTTGCTATTTCAAGGTTAGGAGATTTCTTGACCCATAACCATAACCAGTTGCTAGTGACCATACCTTGACACTGAGCCCATGAGAGACAAGAAAAAGTAAACAATTCCCATAAATGCTACAAACTGTGGTTTACACCTTGGGCTCTGAAACGTGATTTAACATTGATCATGCATCAAGTTGAACTGAGGCAACATTAACCAAAGCAAAACACAACCTTTCCAATAACTCTGTAGGGTGATATAATTTGAAACATAACAAATAGAGTTCTAACAAGCAAAAAACATAATACAGAGTAATGATTGTCCCATACAACGACACAGTTGCGAATAATATTCTTTTACGAATTAATTAATTTATTATAACTAATAATTGCTAATCCTTTTGTCCTTTTTCTCTCAAACAGTTCTAAAGCTTTTTCTTTGTGTCTCAATTAACAATTCCAATTAATTTTCTAATGTCAAAGGAAAATTATGTGCATACATGTAATGTCAGTTCCAGGAATAGAGAAAACAGGTATTATTTTTGTATTAAATATTAAAGTAAATTAAGCATGTTTAATTAATGCCTTAAAATGAGTTGTGTCAGATTACGTAACTAGTGTATTACCTTTTAACACTTAAATCAGTTTCAATTCTTTTAATTAATTCAATGAACTAACACAAAGCCATTTTTACTACTATAATTATAATTGCAAGCTCTTACTCATAATGCCTTCACTTATTTCTGTATCCCACATCCGGAATAAATTATTAAGTGTATTGAACTTGTAGCATCTGTGCCATCTTGTTTTGTTCTGTTTCATGTTTTCTTTCCACAAGCACTTCAACCAGCTGTTTCTTTCTCAACAAATCATTACTGCTTTGATTCCTAGCAGAGCGTCTTTAATCTATGAATTTCATTTGTCATTATATAATTTTGAAGTTGTGGATAATCTAAATATTGCCCATTCTGTGGCAAACAAGTTAGTCCTAATAAATTATATCAAGAGGATAGCAAAAGTTTTCTTTGCTCCACTAAGGTGAGAATAGGTGGGTAGAGGTGAGTGGAGGACAGTAAAAGAAACATCTTTTAGTGAACTATAAAATGGCCTGTGTTATATTTTGTATAATGTGAAATGACCTAACATGTTCCATGAAACATGATTCCTACTCTTAGTACCTTCTGACCATGGTTGAGAAGATACAATATAAACTGTTTATACTTGAAACAAATTTGAAAAGATGGATATTACAGTTAGCAAATGTTCAGTGTTGTTGGTATCAATGTACTTATTTCTCCTTGTATTATATGTCAGTTTGGTGCTTTACAGACATGTGATGACAGTAACTACCTTTAGCTATGACATGAAATTTTCACAGAACATTCATTTCACGATTAAAAAATACAAAATTAAAGTGATGTAAACAATAAGTGCAGTGAATGTAACATGACATAAATATCAAGTGGCTCACAATATTTTATTGTTGACACATAGTCCCGCCATTGCATTTTTGTTAAGTGATAATATATGCTCAAAATTGTAAAATAAATGTGCCATGAAAATTTCATGTAGTAAGGTAAAGTACTAGCTTTTAGCATGGTGATGTACAAGTAAATTCTCAGAACTATCATTTTCAGACATGTCTGGCAACAATTAAGGAGAATAAAGATGTTGAACTTGAGAGTGAATAGGTTCAGATGTAGGCACATAATGTGATTTTCAATGCTCTGACGATGCACATGCACATTTTTTAACAGACCCTTTGTGCACAGCGAAGGGCTCAACAAGGCAGAAAAATGCACGGTCTACAACAAAGACAACTGCTTCAGCTGTTACTAAAGCTACCACTAAAACAAAAGCTAAAGGTGTTGTTTATATAGATAGCTAAATCAAAAATTCAAATTCAAATGCATAAAGTAAAGCACAACAGCACCATAAAAACAGAATTGATACTGCTGTTTGCCCTTTATTATTTAACATTAAATAAATGTGTCCAGATAAATAATAACTTTATTCTACTTGACATCACTGAACTCTCGTAAAATTCAAATTGATCACTATGATTTGTTAGTTTTTCAACAGTTTTTTTCTGACGTTAAATCTTTCTAATCTAATTGTTTAAGTCTCTGTTAATTACTCAGGTATAAAAGACTTGGACAACTTCTATCAACTTTTAGTATAAACCAATTAGCATTCTATCATGAGTGCTGTTTTCTGATTGGCTGTGCTACTCATTACCTAGTAGATTTACACTAAAGCCATTAGATTATTGGCTCTCAATCTCTATTTGTGATAGTTGACAAGGGTACAGCGCGAGTCGACTATCACACAATAGAAATCTCATGCTCATAATCTAATTGTTTAAAATTAGCTCTAAATCTTAATCTTTGATAATATTATTAACTACCATTGAATTGTTGGGAATAAATAGTAGAAACTTCTCATTGTTGTTGTAAATTTATTTACCACATAAATTTGACACACTAGGAATTTTTTTTGACCACTGGCTTGCGAGTTACAGATGGCGTCATCTGTTGTGGTGTTGTATCTAATATTTTCTGAATAATTTATTGTAGCTCCTACAAGAAAACCATTGTATCCCTATGAAAAGAAAAGTATGGCTGACAAACAAGAAAAGGGTAAGAATGTTTTTGGGGTAAGGGTTATGCTGTAAAGTTTTGGTTTAATCACTAGAAAGGTCTGCTAGCATTAACTGTAGTCATGAGAATATCAAGGTAAGAGAGTTAATCCCTCGTATAGGCCTTATACCCAAGGTAATCGCTCTTAAGCTATTTTTAAACATGGTACCCAGTTCTTCTTGCTGTATAAGGCTAAAGGGAATTTAAGTACAAGCGAGTGATTCTAAAAGTGCCCCAAAATATAGGTTTAAAAGGTCCAGACGTGTTTATGTACTAGGCATATAAATTATTGTTACTTGTGAGTAAGGCTGGACTCTAGATTGCACTCTAGTTGTGTTCCTGGGTGGGGTACTGTAAGCAGCAATACTTGAATGGCTACTAACTGTGCCACCAGTACAAATACTGCCAAGAGACTGAAGGGGCCATAGTGACACAGGATTACATTGGACGATCATCTCATAGCTTTCAATCAACAGTCTTTCTCTTCATTCTTGGACGAGCTGCCTGTATAAACTGGTCGCCTCATTCAGGAACTTTTGATCTGTATCAATTTTCTAGCAAGGTGTTTAATATTATCCAACAGTTACACTGTAGGTATTTTCTACTCATAGTGAATTACAATGGGTAGTAGTACATTTCCTTCGTTAAAAATACCATCAGTGGTTTTCACGAGCTAGACAAGTTTATTGCTGTGTCTATGTATTGGCTTCCTTAGCGCTGAGAAGAGTTAAGACTGCTGACGTTCTAAGAGTTCCAACAGCAGACAACCTTCCATCAGATAACAAAAGAGAGGCAAAAGTCAAGAGGAACGGGGTAAACTTAACTGACTGTTGTTTTTTCCTGTTCTTTTAGATTTTTAATATATATTTTTTGTTATTTTTAAGAGGCACTGTAGTAGAATTTCAATATTATTTTTCATGTCCATCAAATTCTGAGTCGCGTTGCTGGATCACAGGAAAATCCACTAATGTTTTGATATGACAAATTACAGACACACGTCTTTTTTAAGGCTTATGAGAAGGACAGAACAGTTGCAAAAATACACAAACTCATCTTGCGTAACATACAGTATTGTCATCAAATCTCCCCAATTAGTACTATGAAGAATGTGTGAACTAACGTAAGGAGAAGATGTATGTTGACAAAGCTGTAACACTGTAATAAGATAATTGATTGTAATTGAACTAGTTGAAAGACTAAACCGAGAAACAATAACTCCAGCAGAGAATGTTACATTGGGTCTTGCATCTATTTGTAGGAGAACAAAAATCGCCCCCACACTACTGTTGGAAGGGATGGTCCGTTAGATGGTTCCCAGCAGTTTGCCAAGAAACCTGCAGGTGATTACAGAATTACTCTTGAAAATGATTTTGGGTGCAGTAAATGAGAGTCCCAATTATTTTTGTTACCCAGACTTAATCTAAAAAAAACTGTGTTTCTCACCAAGCTGTTGTTGTCTGCTTTCTGTAGGGAAAAAGGCGTCTAAGTCTCAGTCCTCCAATCTGTCACGGTCACTGGAGTCCCTGGGAAAAGAGAGCGATGATTCCAACGTAAGTCAGTCCTTATTTGGATCGTCGTCACGCAATAGGAAATCTTTGCGAGGTGACCCAAGTAACGTGTGTGCAGGAGACAGGGGGCGCTTTTCAATTGACCAATTTCGTTGTGAATTTTTGGCTGTTTCCAGTGCAAAATGGAACATCATTATCCGGAATTTTCTGGTATATACCGTATTTTTCGAAAATTTATCACCGGGAATTTCTGTACCATTTGATTTTCCTCCCAGATTTTCCGGGATTTTCGATAGAATGGTTCTCATTTCGGAATTCAACAAGTTTTGGATTTTCTGGAAACCTTTCAAGATAATTTCCGAGTCATTTGCAACTGTATTCTAACTGTTCCTTGAATGGCAAGCGCTCTAAGCGCCATTGGAAATTTCAGGATACTCGAACTTGAATGTTCGGTGGAGTGGAAACCGCCCCAGCACAATACTTGGATGACTTCGCAGCTGAGACTGTTGATATTTTCGTTCGCTCATGATTGGTGTTTACGCATCACGTGACTGAATACTTAAGAATATCGGAGTGATATTCCCCAATTTGCGGCGAAAAATATTTGAAGGATAATAAACACAATGGCCCCCATTTGACTTTGAAAATATGTGTAGCTGATTTTATGAATGTGAGTGCAAATCAGGATTTACCCTACGAGTGATATTTGAAAGTTCTTTCAAAATTGGACGAGTCTTCAGGCGAGTGCAATTTGTAAGAATTTTCAAATATCACGATTAGGGTAAATAGGGTAAATAGGATAAATCCTTAATTACTCGAGCTTTCATAGGAATACTCATTTGTCCTTAAACATTATCAGGGCCGGGTTGTTCGAAAGGCGGTTAACGCTAACCCAGGATTAAAATTTAACCGAAGTATTAATTTTGCTTGTATAAAAATGTTTCTCACTTCTTATGCTTTGTGTAGCTTGAGATTCTTCAAGCTCAAGACTGAAGGCCAAACAATATAAACAGGAAAACCTCACCGAAAAGTTACAAAACTCAAATTAAAATTCTCGCTATTCCGAGGTTAGCTTAATCGGACTCTTTCGAACAGACAACGTGCGCGGAGAAACATCCGAGCATATTTTGGCGTAAATTGAGGCTATTATTTATATATTGGCGAGTTTTCTTTAGACATGATAAATTTTAATGAATATACTTAATGTGTGTTTTATTCAGGGCTCAAGTAGTACGTTAAGAGATTCTAGCTCGACAACATCAGGCGGTTGTGAAGTTAAGGACAGAAGGGCTGTGAGTGACGCAGCTCAAATAGAAATTGGTAAAAAGATAACTAAACGAAACTCTCAACTAGGAGGCTCTGCATCGTCCTTGGCAAAAGATAAGGCTGGAAAAGGTCAGTTACGTCCTCGGCGTTGTTCGCTTCTTTTTTTGTCCAAGACAGATACCCTGAGAGTCGACCGAAAAAATCGGTAATCAGTGGTAAAGTAGATCTACAGAATTTTGTGTATTCTCTTTGACTGGTTGATAGTTGCTTTTCTAAATTCCCGAGGAAGTAGCAAACCATTTAGGTCATTAAACATGTAAATTTGTTTTCTTAGGTCAGCGAATCTCAGAAGATTCTCAAGTAGGGGGAGAATTAAGCGGGCTGCAATAGACTTCTATATACTTGCGCTGCTATGACTTAAGGCAAATATCTGGAGTCAAATTAAACGTTTTTATAGAGTGGGTGCAATTCTTTGTCATAGATTCCATGATGAGGAGAAGGTCTAGTCTTCCAGTCAGTGGACTGTCTAATCGCAAGTCTTCCAGGTCCGCTACAGTTAAAACGCCACAAATAATGATTGGACAGGATTCTACAGTCACAGGAGAGAGACAAAGGTAAAACTGATAGCAATCTAGGAACTGCTATGTTATCGCACAATGTAGTGTTTTTCTGATAAATGTCATAATAGTATGCTAAATGTAAAAGATGACACGAGCGTGGGACCCACGCTCGTGTCATGTTGAATAATTCATCTCTCACATTTAATTACCGAGCTCAACATTAACCGTCTTCATTGAATTACAGTAGTATGCTAGTTACAGTGGTGGCAAAAATGCAGTTTACCAATAAGCAGATGCAGCAGATAACGTAATTGGTAGCAAGGGCGGAAATAGTGGCGTCAGTGGAATTACGATCTGATGCTCCTGATTAGCGACAGAGACAGAGAGCATCTTTAGTTCTGATTGGTTGTAGTATGTTGGACGAGCTCTATTTGGCAATCACAGATCCTAGAAAGTGCAAGACAGAGAGAACTTAAATTATTTTTTTTATGTAATAGCTGTTGCAAGTCATCTGAAAAGCATCATAAGAATAATTTCCTTTAGTGGATAGACTGTGGATATAAAAGACACGATATTCTTTACTCGTTGACGTCGTTTTTTTTTGTTCCCTAGTGGCTCTTCAACTACTCAAAAAATGACCAGAGTCACAGACGGTGTTGCTTCATTACAAATTGCAGGCGGCGGTGATGGGTGAGTGCCTTGACAAGAACTTGAGCTGAAAATTGTGTTTATTTGATTCACTAAGTAGAGCTAGAAACTTATAGAAGATGTTAGTGGCTAGTTTTTTTATGTTGAAGCCATGTGTAACGTGTTTAGGAAGGAAGCACGGAGAGGCAGGTAACTTAAATTCAGGATCGCTTCACAGAATTTCGCACTGATTGTTACCTCATCGTAACATTGTAATTTGTGGCTGTTTGTTTTAGGAAACCCCCGAAACCGCCAAAGAAGACTCCGTTTGCATCTTCATTTAATGAACTGAAGCAGGTTCATAGAGGTACTCGGACAAACAGTTCAAGAAACAGCACCTCTGAAGGAAGACATGGAGCACAGTAAGTGCAAGGGACGACCACGCGGCAGGCTGGGGATTAGGGACGAAAACAGGAAGAGAGAAGAGTTCCTGAAATCCCTACTCCACCCTATAAGAACGGGGTAGAGAGAGCCCTGGAACTTACAAGCGAAAAGGATTGGGGATAACACTGATACTGAAAAGAAGGAGAGGGCCCTGGGAACGAGATTAGATGATAAGTTAGTTAATCGTCTTGATAATCTTGTACTTAGATCTCTCTCCAAGAGAAATGCGAAAAATTCGAATACGAGATTAACTTATGATACAGTTGGTTGTGGATACTTTCCGTCTTATTCATGGATTTGTGTTTTGTGGTCTATTTATTTTCAAAAACTATCTATAACAAACACTAATCCAGGAGTGAAATACTCCTGTGTAATGATCGTAATATAATTTCATTTTGGGCTTATAGTCGACATTCATTACGAAGTTACCAAAAAAAAGTACAAAATTACGAATCAGCAGCACGTTATTGTGATTGTATTGAGCATCCTTAGTCGAAGTATATTTATAAAGAGTTGACAATTTTTACCGACTAAGGTTATTGATCTTTAGTTTTGTATAGAGAATAAGAGATTTAGGTCAAAGAGATGATTTTATATACAAAGATCGGATTTATTACTTTTGACGAAAAAGCAGTAAGTTTAATTTTTATTGAACTGAGTAGATGCGTTATGTTCATTAATTGTGCATGTGTTCGATTATTGCTTATATTTGGAAATGAGCGAATTGCACTTTAATGTGAAGAAATAAAGAATAAGTTTTAATGTAAGTGTTGCCAAAACTGCAGAAACAGTATTGAGTATGGAGGTGAATAAAATCAGTCTAACTTGGTTGGTTCATTTGGTTTCTGTAAGTATGAGGATGAACTTAACAAAATTGTAACACGGGATTGCGAGTAATTTAAGCTTTCACTTTTTTTGCTGACCTAAACCTGTCTTGCAAACTTTTGTCCATCCAATTCGTAACGGCCAATGTAGGGTTTGCCTCGAACAGTCTGAGTGATATGACAAGGTGGGTGCACTTTCCCTCCCCAAAGTCCCCATTCTTAGCCTTGGGTAAAACAGTGTGTAATTTTGGTGCAGTTTAGTTTGCCGTCCTCCGACGGAACCGGAAAGTTATTTAGGTGTGTCAGTAGCTTGTCAGTGATGTAAGTAACGTATTGTCAGTTGTTACGAGCACAGATCTGCTAGCAGGGTGCTATCCATGAACTTATCGCAAACAAAACTGATAATTTGTTATCAGTTCTGCATTGGTCGTGGCAGGAGGACTCCTGTCGTGGTACGTTCCCGGGGGGTAGTCCCTTATATGGGCTATGTGCGGCCCCAAAGGGTATGTTTTTTCAGCCGTTTTGGTCATAAATAGGGTATCGATTTTACCATTCTGCCGCCATTTTGGTCATAAGTAGGGTATCGATTTTTTTTGCAGTCTACTCTTCAATTCGGTTTTTTAAGAAAAAGCTACTTCTCCATCACGCCCTCCCTCGCCCATCTGCGCTTTGCCTTCTTCTACCCCCTTTAGCGGCACCTGCTACGCAGGCTAGATAAAGCCAGCAACAAAAGCCCTTGCCCTAATGATCTAAGAGTCATGTCATAAATGTATCAAATGTTTGGTCAGGTCATAAATAGGGTAGGGAATAGAACATACATGCGGATACTTGATGTCGCCATGGTTAACTTCATCTCTCTTGATGTTTGCGATCCACTGATTGCGTCTTTTCTGAGAAAGTTTTTCCGTTAAGGTGGGGTTCTACCTGAAGGCAGTTTTTCCGTCGCGTAACTTGGGTAACCAGATGTCCCCTGACAGCCTGGGATGCTCTCGCGTTGGGGTCAACTGTCTGGTGGTGTTCTCCTATCCCTTCTTTAAACTACTTAAAATTTCACTCGAATTCAGGTAGACCCCACCTTTGCGCAGCAAAATCTTCCCATCGTAGCATATTCTCTCAAAGCTTGTTTTGGCATGCAAGATGGCGGCGTAGTTACCGTTGCTATGAGATCACGTGACGCATGTAAAACTTTCGTCATAAATAGGGTAAGGGTTTTTTTCCTGGAGTACCCCCCACCCACCCCCGGGTGGTACGGTACACGATAGGGAAGAATTTCTGCTCCTGTTTAAAGTTTTCATATCATATCCAAACTACCGTCCAATACAGACGCTAGTTACTACGGTCGCGCATGCTCTGTACTTTGTGTGAACTTCGTGTTTGGCGGGAAACGCAAGGTGTTCTGGGCAGGTAATTCAAGATGGCGGCACCTTCAGGGTATATGTAGCTCTGTTTAAAGTTTCTCTAGTTAGGTTGGAAACAAAAGTAGAAACAAAGCGATAGCGATGAACGGGGCTGTAATATCCAACACCCCAATAGCTGTTGACTTCTGGAGGTTGAGGCACTGCCAGCACTCGAGAATTTTCTTTCTTTCTCACATGCACGCGGACCACACTGTTGGGCTGACCTCTTCGTGGAATTCTTACAAAATTTACTGCTCAGAAGTGACTAGGAGGCTTGTAATAGCTAAACTTGGAGTTAACAGCGACCTCGTAGTTGGCCTTCCCTTAGATGAATGCATTGTTATGAATCTTGATGAAGATGGAAAGGAAAGCATGACTGTAACGCTTATTGACGCCAACCACTGTCCTGGTTCTGTCATGTTTATTTTCGAAGGCTACTTTGGGAAAATTCTCTACACCGGCGATTTCCGTTACTGTCAACGTTTCACAACACACTCTGCTATTCAGAGGAAACAATTTGACGTCCTTTATTTGGACAATACTTATTGTGATGCGAAGTGCGCTTTTCCCACTCGTACTCAAGCAATCGTCAACATTCTCGAGATAATTAGAGAACATCCTGAATGCAAAGTTGTCATTGGGCTTCATAACCTTGGTAAAGAAATGCTTCTTCATACAATCGCTGTCGTGTTCAAAACTTGGATTGGAGTGGATCCTTTGAGAAAAGAAACACTGAAACTTCTTGAAATGCCCGATGTGTTTACTTGTGATGTAGATAAAGTAAGGATCAGGGTAGTGAAAAGTCATGAAATCACCAAGAAAAACCTTCAGTTTTGGAACTCACAAGAACCAACTATCGCAATATTGCCAACATGTCTCTATGTTGGGGCAACAAACCCCTATGCCAATGTAGAGAACGTTTTTGTTGTTCCCTACTCAGATCATAGTTCTTTTGAAGAGTTGACAAAGTTTGTTCAGAATGTCAAGCCAAGGAAGATTATTCCCATTGTGCATAAACACAAACTGTCACCAGGTGAAACCTTAAACAGGAGAGTGAATATGAAGGTATTTCAAGATCTGATGGATTCTACCCCATCGTCAGAATTTACTGTCCCTCATTCTGTAGAGTGTTTCATGACAGGAGAAATACAGCAAGACAGAAAGAAAAGAGTGAAAGCAACAACAAAGATAAAAAAAGCTGTAAAGGTCAAGAAACCTCGTGGAGTCATCTTTTCCCCCAGCCCAGAGAAAACAGAAATGAAAGGGGACAAATGTGACCTGGAAATCAAAGAATCAGATGGAACGTTAACAGTCTTTAAGAGTGCAGGTCATGAAGAACATAGCAAGGAGCAAGAAATCACAGGAAATGGACAGAATGCTGGCACTCTTTCTTCCAGTAAGTGCAGTTTTGCAGCTACTGAATCGGGTGAAAAATTAGAGATGGATGAATATTCATGTGAAGGAATCACACTGGAGGAAATAAATACAACTGCCTACTTAGCAGACAGTGAATCTGGTGGAAATTCAGGTCCATGTGCTGCTTCAGGTGAAGAAGATCATGATCTGGCGCAACAGAGTATTGGCAGTAAAATTAAGAAGGTGGATTCTACATCCATTGCATCTGGCTTGATAGACAGTGAACCGGGAGAAAAACTAAACAAGGATGATGTTTTTGGTGATAAACATTTTTTTCAAGAGAAGAGCATGGTGCATGAGATCACAGGAAATAAAACAGATTCAGTTGCTTCTTCATCCAAAAGTGGTTTGATAGGCTGTGAATCCAGACAAACAATAAAGGCACTTAACTGTGAAGGTGATAAAGGTTTTCAAGAGAACAGCATGGTGCATGAGATCACAGGAGATAAAATAAGTTCAGTTCCTTCTTTGATCCAAAGTGGCTTTGTTGGCTGTGAATCAGGAGAAACATTGAGGGCACTTGATGGTGAAAGTGATAAAGAACTTGACAGGGCACATACATCCATAGGAGACAAGAAAGATGCAGTTGCTTCATCTATCAAAACCAAGAATATGTGTGACAGGATTTGGAACTCTCCAAAAGGAAAGAATTCCATTAGAGATGCTAGAGGAGTTAAAGCAACCTATCTAAAAGTCAAGGATCTGTGCAACAATGTTATTGTTCCAGTAGAGAATCTTTCCTTGAAAAGAAAGTACAGAGAGCTTAAGGACCAAAATGATGAGGACAGTGTTGATAGTGTTGACAAGAGTAGTTCAAGCAAGAAGAAATTCAATATTTATACTGGATGCTCATGTGATTTTGCACGGAAATTTTTGGCAGACATGATGAAAAATGCTGCTTTTAGAGACAAATGAGTGTTTATTTTGGGTACCAGCTACCTTGAACATTTCCTTATATTAAATTGTTTTGTAAATTAAATGTTGCCATAAGGGTAAAGTACTGACATCGATCAAAATAGACACAAATTTTCTATTTCACAAAGCAGCTTTAATGAGAAGTAAATCATGAATATTTATGAATACCAGGACTACTTGAGACTTTGTTGTGGTCATTGAGTTGTTGGGTTAGGAACTATACCATTGTCATAAATTGTGGTTTCGTTTGTAATTAATATTTAATATTCATGAAGTCAACAAAGAGACTGGCTTATCCACAAAAAAATTAATATCTGAGCTTTATTGTTTTCCAGCTTTATTTTCAATCAACATACTTTAACGTTGAGCAGCCATCTTGAATGTCATTACCAGACACCATAAATGTTGGCAAACTTGTAATTGATTGTCATTGTCTTGCTGAACAATGTGGAAACAACTTGGACAATGATTAATCTCTGGTGCTTTTATCTGATACTGTAACACCTGTTATGACTGTGACCAGGTATTGATTTTCACTAGACCAAGAACAGTCCGTATTTCACTTAGTCCATTGAGCGAGGCCGTCAGTGCAATGAGGAAAAAATGACCATGTGAAAAAGGGAATACTCATTCTGTTGGTACAATAAGCCTGCATAGTATCAGGCTTGTTTTGCATGGTAACATAAAGGTGGTAGGTGTCTCAAAATTGAATGTAAGACTTGTATCCTAGTAAAAATCAGCAGCTAAAGGTTATTGGCACACATGAAACAAGTGGTCTGCAACATCTGCAGGTTTAATTGTTAATTGTTATTGACCTGTGA
>Ga0126337_10001792_pt1 | contig 13260 bp, 12 predicted proteins | sample DipCmetagenome_FD_92527 | JGI IMG/M metagenome (GOLD analysis project Ga0126337, IMG submission 92527) | Coral microbial communities from La Bocana,Puerto Morelos, Mexico - Diploria C A metagenome | ecosystem: Host-associated > Invertebrates > Cnidaria > Coral | place: La Bocana,Puerto Morelos... | reverse complement strand
TGTTATGATTCTTCTTTCAATGAAAGTCCCAATTTCCCTTCAGCAAACATTTGGTCGCGTCTCTTGTGACCACCAAGGCCGTGCCGTTTCATCAGCTTGGCAAAGGTCGAGAACCGTCGGGAGCTGAAACAAAAAGAACGGATAGAAATGACAGAAACAATAATCTAGATGGTGGTTTCAAAGATTTTTTTATGTTCATCCCTATGTGGGGAGAAGATTCCCATTTTGACTCATATTTTTCAACTGGGTTGGTTCAACCACCGACCAGAATACTTGATTGCCTTTTTCAGTTCGGGAAGTTTTGGAAGATAGGATTATGGCAATGGTCTTTGAGTTGTTATTGGAAACCAATTGAAGGTTTGATATCTATTGAAAACAAAGATGATTGCCTGATATCGATAGCGATTATGAATCTGATTCAAGAGGTGCACATACACATACACAAACCATTGCCATTGATATGGTTTTTCCGCATCAATCCATCCATCCTTGTGTCACACTTTTTGACATGGCATTCATGCCTGTCCACAACGCCTTCAGCATCGCACCTAGGCGTAAGATGACTCCTGAGTTGCAACTTCACCTGCAGGTTCCACTCAAGTTGATGTGAGTGTCGGATGGTTTCGTTTTTGTTCCGAGGAGATGTAAACAAGACAATCAGAAAAGTCACAAAGAATTTAGACCCTTTTCTGATGCTTGGTAGTGAATCAAAATGAGGATCAAGACCATGAAGGTTTTTTTGGGGTAATGACGATAAGGATTGTGATGTAGTATATTGACAACATATATTGAGAATGACATACACTACATAAAACACCGAACCAAGGGATCATGTTGTAAACTTGCGGACATGACTTGGCTGCAATGACAGGTGCAACAGCAGGTACGCGAGTTGATGGAAGAGATATCTCCATTCATCGGATCCTTATTGGAAGGACTGGGTTTTCCACGCCGATAGGTCAGATAAGGGATTCTCTTTCCTGACCCAGGGATGAAAGGCTGATTACATCTTGAAAAACTACAGGGTCTTTTTGTGGGAAGAATCAACGCCTCTGCAAGTAAAGGTTTGACTGAGTGCTGTCCAAATTGGCATTTTTCGAGCCATCCCTGTCTTGTTTTGAAGGCAGTTTTTGGATCGGAACACGGCCTCCGAGCATTTGCTTGTTGAGCATTTGGTTTTAAAGATGCTGAGTGGAAAGATCACGTGGATCGGTTTTTGCAAAATTGGTTTAGATGATACAGGAATCACAAAGCCAAGCTATCTGCACATGATGTAGCATCACATCCCTTGCTTCACCAGTTGTTCGTGCAATTGGAGGATCTGAGACAGAGGCGGGGAGGGTTTGGCTAAACACTTGGCATGGTGAAAACACTTCGAGTTGGTTTGGATATGCATACCGCATCAACTGGTACAGGATTTGTCTATCAACAAGATATTGGCCATTTGTGGATGCGTAGCTTAGGTAGTAGGGGAAGGACCTGTCCTGGCTTGCGTATGCTTGCTGTTTTTAACATTGAAAGTTGGTTGCAGTGAAACTACTTTGTGCTGGTAGGTCTTGGTGCTGAGACGTTTCATGCATTCAAAAATATCCCTCAGATAACAAAAAGAAAAAATAACAAAACAATCATAGTTGAGTCCCATTGTAATTCCCCTTTCCGTTTCCTGTTCTTTTGTTTGAGAACACATTGCTTTCACTTATAAAAAGATCAGGTTGTCAAAAACCGCCAGGTTTTGAGATAAGCTGAGTCTTTTTCGAAACTGCGGCCAGGAGGAGGTGGAGAAATTCTGTCAAAGATTATCGGATGCCAAGCTCCGGGCCGCCTTTTGTCAGGTCCGAAACTGAAACGGACGGCAGGGTCAGTTGATCCAGTTTTGGAATGGGAAATTTGGTTGGGAAAGTTACCTCCAACTAGTTTGAGATATGTTCGGATGATAGTTGATGGTTGATTTCTTGAAAATTGTTATGAAGTATTTCCAGGATTCATAATATGAATGACTTTTAAGTGTTGTGCGGTTTCAGCCATCAACAGTTGTACTGTAAGTAGCAAGGACTTTGCTTTAGATTCGCAGTTGGACTTAGATTAGATACCCTGCTTGGAGCATGTTCTGTTCAACCAATTGCTTGCAAACTTAGTTGATGTATGGTTTCCTTTCCATGTATAGTGATTTCCACATCCAGCTGATCATTTTGACTCGGGATTTTTGAGGGGAATCTCTACTTTTGGAATCTCAAGGATTTTAAATTTTAAAGGGGGAAGACTTTCAAAGTTGGGTCCAGCAAACGATGATTGGTTTGTTCAGCCTTGAAACATGAAGTGGTAACCACAAGTCATAGGAGATGTATATACAAGGAACCGTTGCAAGGGCAAAGTTTAAGCAAACCCATGTTTTGTTGCCACAAAAGATGCATTTCATCCCTAGTTGGAGAAATTTGTTTTTTTTGCGAGAAGAATAATATATTGTGATTAATAAGTTCAATTAGTGTTCAATTTTGATTTCGAAATAGATATGGCTCGAAATGATGAAAATTGTCAACCAGGGTAGACTTTTCTCAGGGCAAAGGGTTTCAATGTTGAAACCACCAAGTAGAACCCCAAGTTTTTCCACCTCTGAAGGTGGTTCGCCTTGCTGTGATGAAAACTGATCCTGCAGCAGAGATCGATAGCCAGGGAGCTAAATTCTACCGTCTAGAGATGTCGCCTCAAATTGTGGAGTCGTCAATGTTTTTTTTTCGGGCAGTTGTTTTCAGTTCATGAGCAAACAAATGGATTGAAGCAACGGACCAATCTGGGGTGAATTTGGGCAGGAAAGTAGCAGTCCCTTCAGCCAACCCACCCAGGTTGCCAATGGCTTCCCCCCTCGTTGAGGTTCTGCTGGGAAGAATCTCAACACTGCAGCCTTCGAGGCTCTGAAAAAACCTGTTTTGAGTGTGAACAAAGGTTTCGGGGTAAGATGTCAATTTTCTGAAACTGCAAAAAACAAGGTGGGATTGTAATATCATATGGTACTGACACATGTTTGATCTTCAGGGTCTTGGACGTTGAGATTCCACATTGAAACTATTGTATGTTTCGGATTGTTTCGGTGCATGTTCCAGGTCAAGCTATTTTTGTTTATTATTGATAGGTCATAATCTACCACTAGACATGGACCATGTCCAGGATTCTAGTGGTTCTTGTGTATCTCAATTAGTGCAGGATAATGATCCCTTACGTGGTTCCTCGAGATGAGACACTGCAAGCCGTACCACAAAAAAAGAAACCGACTGATCAATGCAAATGTATGGTAAATTTGAGGGATTTCCCATGAATCGTGCAATTTTTTGGGTTGGTAATATCAAGCTTGATGTTTTTTTGGCTCAGGAGGCTCCGGGCATGAATTCCATAACTGTTTGAACTTGACGAGGGTTTCCTCCAAGTATTGATTCTTGAAACAATGGATCTTCCAAACAACCGCTCCATTTACTACAAATTTACTTAAACAATCCACATAAACATCTTACTTGAGCCCAAACAGCTGCCCAAATGTGAATGTACAAATTCTTTTTAAAAGTTTTCTTTTGCTAAAGATGTTTAGTCCGCGGGTCGTGCCTCCTCCTCCGAAGAAGCCACATAAGCCACGAGTTGTGCCGCCTCCTCCGAAGAGACCTATTATGGATGATCAGGAACACGAATTGATTGAGATTGAGGTAGAGGTAGCGTCAGAGGACGATCACGACCCAAAAGCCAGCGGCATGAACTTGGGTTACGATCAGGCTGTTGCACTGCCTGCGATGCAGGCTGATGGCAAGAGTGGTCAGGAGGAGAGATCTTACAAACAATGGACCCAATGGAGTGATCATGAGCCACGAAAGAAAAACAGACGGGGACAACGACGAAACGGACGACGAGGCGGACGAGGAAGGAAACTTCCAAGGTTAGGTATCAACGGAGTTTCGTGCATGGTGGACGTCCGAGAGTTACGACACTCCCAGTTGTCGATCAAACAGAAATTTCAATGTGGTCGATCAGTGAAGCAATTGGTACAGGATCTGTTGGATCGGAAGGTGAGATTGTCTGCACGATTCTTGCGGTTGACGGTCTTTGAAACTACAGATGAAAGGACCAATGAAACCATCCTGAAGTGTATCGATAATCGTCGACTATGGGCATTGAAGAGGTATGCGCGAAGAAGTAGAGACTATCTTGTGAACGTCAAAATGTTCAGCGAGAGTACAGTCATGCAGGTCCAGCACTTCCTTGCAAATTCAGATTCAGATGCCACTGACGGACGCGATATTTTCATTGTGCGTTAAGAGGAAGCCACATCGTCTTAGTAGAATTTAGGATGTTTTTTCCACTCAAGATTTTTCAGCTTGCATGCGCACTGGAATCAAGCGATTGCAAAGCAATGGCTGCCTGGGGTTGCTCAGGCTAGTTCCGTGCTGCACAGTGCAAATGTGACGACTTGTGGGCCGGACTTGAAAAACTTGCGATGGGCGGCTCCTTTGGGCCAGCTCTTTAATTGTGGTAGGTGCATGTGTGGTAGGTGTCCAGTCTCACAGCTGTCTTCAAAATAGTGGATTTCATTGAACGTAACATTGTGAACATGTTTATCAACCGTATTATGGCACAAAAGTGTATGAGCCTTATTCCAGCTTCGGCTGAATCATGGGGACATTGGTGCAATGTTTTGATGGGGTAATTTTGCTGTCACTATGTCAAGCATTTCCGAGACCTGTATCCCAATGCAATACGGAAACCATGTCCCAGAAGCACCCATCGGTATTTTCTGAGGGATGTTTTGTGATATTTTTTTTATCATGTTTCATCCGTATTATTAAACTTCTTGAGATGTGATTTATCATCCTCCTGTCGGTTTATGTTGGCTTCTGAAACGTCCAAACACGTTCAAAACTGTTAACATGACGATCGCAGGAGATTGTGACGGAAGCTGGCCGGGAAGTTGGCGAGCTACAAGGACGAATGGTTTGATGGGTTTGTTGCAGTTTGCTTTTGTAGATATTATAGGTATGTTTGACTCAGACACTTCCATTCTAAGTATAAAGTTAGGGTCACCATTTTGATGTGCTATAACATGAAGTGAGAAGGGGATGGGTTTTGAATTTATTTTCAAACTCACTTAAGTCTTTAAGAGAGGAGAGCTTTTAGATGTCTGGATTGGAGTTCAGTGATCACTGATAGCCAAAGCTTGTCAACCAGATATATAATTCACAAGGTAACCAGGTACTGAATGGATAAGGTGACAGTTTAGGGCTTACATCGCTTGGGTTTGTATGGTTCTTTAGGTTTTTGAGGGGTACAATCTAGGTGGACCATGGTGGACCCTGAAAACGAATTTGGGCTTAATTGTTGTGATTGGTATGTTTTTTTTGGCCCCTATTAAATTCAAAATGGACTTGAGGAAGGCTTGTGACATTGTGGGGCAGGAGCCCACTTTTCAGTTGAAGGAGGAGAAATTTGTTCATGATTATCCTACTTGTCACGGTCAACTTTGGGATCATTATTTTCAAAGATTTGCATCTTTGATAAGTTCTGGTCAATTTATTTTCCATACAAGTTAGACCCTGAATAATGACTTGGACCTTATAAACATGCAGTCCGAAAGCCATAGAGGACATTAGTAGTATTTCTTTGATTTGCTGCAGCCAGCCAGTCCCAACCAATTTCAGTGTCAGTTGCCTTGGCAAACTTAACTACTCTAACATTAATCGACCCTGGTACCTGAATCTGATGTTTTAAATCTTATCTGACAGAGTCAACTCATGTCCAATTGACAGCTCCTGATCTTGTCCATTAATTCAACAGACACAATGAGGACATTGGACCGCGTTTTTTCTTTCTAACCTGCAAGTCAGTCAGCCAGTCATGGCACCAATGTTTTCCAATCGAACATCAGCAGTGATGTTATCCTTTTTAGATTGACGCAATTGTCTGAAGCAATGGCCGGGGAAATTCCACTTAGTGATGGGTTTGCCCTGGAAGATCTAGAAGACGATCACAAGAAGGAGTTGGATTCTGAACTGAAGTTGGAGTTGGAGTGTTTGAATGCCTCCAGCTCTCAAGTCGACGAGCCCAGCCAAATTGACGATCCCAGCCTTTTCCCGTTTCGAGCTGGCTTTGATTTGAATGTGGCGGAGGAGCCTGAAGCTGCCCACTCGGATGGTGGTGATGGATTTGAATGGAAAGATGAAGATTTCTTTGATTGCATTGATGACGATCCTGGTCGGTGGCGACCTGGTTTCAACGTTGGCAACTTCATTCAGCGAGTGAACTCTCCATTATCAGAGCAGTGTCAAGTCATCATCTCGAATGTGTACAGCTCTTTGCAGCGACTGCCAACAAAATCTGTCAAGGCATTGTGCAACATGTTGCTCCCTCTTGGGTCCGCAAGAGAGGTGAGGCCATGGGCATTGCAAGCATCAGCTCAATTGACAAGGGTTGCTGGCAACACTATCGGCACTGTTTGGAACAAATTACGCAGTCAGTCTTGGGAGCCACGCCCTGTGGCAGGTCCTTCTGCCCGTGCTTCAAATCAGGAGGATAGCAACGATGATTATTATGCCTTCAAACGTAAATCTGATGCTGAGATCCTCCGATTATTAACCACCGAAGTGGTGGCAAACGCATCAGCTGGGCTGACGGACGCCCACCTCTTGCGGTCATTGCAGAGGGCGATTGACTGAGTATCTTGCCTGTCGTTGCGTCAAAGCCCTTGACACACTTGAGCTGCAGGCGGCCTTGCCTGCGTTGGGGGTGCCAAGTCACTTCAGTTTGATGTGGGACGGAGTGAACCTTGGCGCAACTTCGTTCGCTCGTCATGAGAGTTTGGAAGTCGTGGCCATCTCCTTTGTCAATCAGACGGGGCAACTTCATGCCAGGCTTCTGGCTGCTCCAAGTTCTGGCTTAGATCGAAGCGGGCAAGCGATCGCCGAATTGATCAAGAACACTTTGCAAGTTCACGAAGCAGGCATTAATACAGAGGTATGTAAGTCCAGACTGGCCTCCTTGGGCGGAGACGGAGCCGTGACTCGTGGGGGACCAAAGGCAAAACACTCATCAACTTCAGCTGCTGAAAAATTGTGGACATTGCTTGGTCGGACTGACCAGCCTTCAATCCACTGGGACCCGTACCATCGTGACGAGGCAGCACGGCGCCATGCTTCTGCAGAAGTGCCCATGGTGGCAGAACTCTTGGACCTCGCAGCTGTCATGTCTCAACTGCTTCTTGATTGTCTTTATAATTATGATTTATGTTTATCAGAACTCTTGACTTTTATTCCATAGTTTACTAATATTTCTATTCGTGATGATGATGATGATGATGATGATGATGATGATGTTTTCATGTCCAAACACAGGGTGTAGGCAATGTCCAGTAGTGTAGTATCAATGATCATTGCTGAATTATTAGCGAACATATACTGAATATTATTAAATATATATTTTGATTTTAGGCCATGTCCCATCGGCAAGAGTCAAGAGGTGACCATTCATTTCTCGATTTTCTTGCAAAGCAGATGAGGTTTGGCACAGGGGTTGGACGTGTAGTCCTACGTGCTGCAGCAGAAGCTATCAATTCTAATCTCTGGAAAGTTCCACGGGCAAGTGGCACGCGATCCATGGTGAGCTTGCAAGGAAACAACACTGGGAAAGTTTTTGGAAAGCATCTGGAATTTGTGTGTTATGATGACACCACGTAGCTACGAAACTGATTTGCCATCCAACCATCATATGGAACTTAACAAATGAAAGCTTGACCTATACTTAAAAAACTTTTAATTTATCAGGAGGAGTGAGTAGTCAGACATCCGAAACTTTTGGCCTTCATCACTTTTTTAACTAACTATATGCACACACTTTTTGCACCACAACCTGGCCCTGCAGGATCGCCAGGGGAACTGCGCAGGAACTTTCGATCTTATGTTGCAGGCATCCACGCCAGGATGGATCTTGTGAGGCAGAATCGTACAAGTCAAACTTTGTCGTCTTTGGTCGAGATTAGCCGACGTTTGACAGCACCGGACTTTGTGGCCTTCCTCCTCCTTTATGATGACTTGCATTCTCAGATCCTTTACCGACATGGACAGCTGATGCAAGCATCAGGTGTTGAAATTTGGACCTTGGAACGTCATACTTTAAAAGCCATCCGCCTCCTCTCTGAGAACAGCATCGCAAACCTCCGCTTTTGGGTGTTTTTCACGGCATTGTGCAGAAACTATGTGACTCAAAAGGATTTGAAGAGTTTGTGGTCTGCTCTGTTGCTTTCGAACTTAGGCCGGACTTGGCCACGGTTTGTTGGCGCTATCTTCCATCTTTTTCTTGGCAGCAAGCCAAAGTTTCAAGATTGTTTCTTGCAACTGCCTGTGGATTTCCAATCTGGCCAAAGATTGATGTCGCCTCATTGCCAGTGTGGTTCTCGGAAGAATCGCCGTGAAGAAATGATTTCAAGGACAGCGCAGGTTGCGATGAAGGTGGGTCAACGCAAACGTCGTCTCCGTGTACCATTGTGGGTGGCGCGATCACAACATCACAAAGATGACTGGACGCAAGAAATTAACAAATTGAAAGAGGAAAATACAAAAGCCATCAAAAGAGGCTCAGACCTGAATTGCACTTCTATCAAGTATCGCATACGAACTTGGATTCGCAAAACTGATGCCCCTGTGCCTGTTGGATTGCAAGGTGTTTGTGGCCTTTTCAGTGCCAGGTGCCATTTCAGCCTATGGTTTTCCTATGTGTATGACTGCATTGACAAATCATTGGGGGAAATTGAGAAATTGCATGCTGCCTTGGAAAGGGAGTACAAAGAGTATTGGGGAGATGTTGGCGTAGCTCAACATGTCCGATTCCTCAAGCAGTTAATGCTGAAATCTTTCAACTTTGAAGCTTTTTTTTCTTATGGCGGTCCAGATGAAGAAGCTCGCCAAGCATTTCGGGATTTGGTTGAGCAACTTGCACCAGTTCTTAGCCAGACAGTTTGGCCTGATCCGACCACGCATCCCTATGTTCAGAGAGTGTGGCCTTCGACCGACCAATTGATTGAGCAGTACGATTGCCTCATTGCAAGCTTGTGTTATCATTCAAAGCAAGAACCCTTCAAATACCTTTGGTATCCGGTGAAAGGGTACGAGGCAGGGGCCCTTTGTTTTTTGAAGGGTTCGAAGGTTAAATCTGTACAATATATTCGATTCATGAAATATTATTTGGGTATTAGAAGGATGAAAGCCCTGACCAGGTCGAGCCATTGATCCTTTCAGGGCCCATTGATTTGGCTTTGCGCTACATGTTCCAACGAGCCGGTGCATCAAAATGTGAACGGGAGGTTTGTTGCTCCGTGATTTCCAGCTTTGCTATTTCGGACTTGGCCAAACTTGCTCGACTGAGTGCTTCATTTCATTTGGCGCCGGATTCAATCAGGAGGGTCGGTTATGCCGGGGCGATGCGTGGACTGCGCAAACAACATGGAACTTATCGGGGAAGCTCAGTGGCTGCTGTTTCATCCAAAAAGCGAAATCTTCGTGGGTCTGACTTGGGCGGCAAGCTGGTCCGTGTATTGAAGCCGACGCTTTCCTGGTTTGAGTGTTTATTGTCGGAAAAATTTGTGGTCCAAGAGTCCAGGAGTCAGATTTCAATAAATTACAAATCACATTAAAAAACCTTTCTGCTTAGTGCCCATCCTTTCTGATCATCATTTTCTTTGGAACTTTAAAGACGCTATCAGGCGTGTCGTTTTTTTTCTACTATGTCGGTGCAGTCTTGCAGCTTTGGGTAGACTAAGGATTTGCCCTTTGAATGTTGGTGCTGTCAGTGCAAGCATTGATGTGTATCCAGTGCTGCATGCTCAGCATTATGGAGCCATTCATTTTGACAAAATCCAACATGGCTGGCACGCAGCGTTGGTCCACCATCACTGTCGCTGCCACTCTTGCTCTGAGTATCTTAACCTGGCTGTTTAAGTATGCTTTAGTTTTGATTTAGATTAAGTCTGGGATGATCAATGCTTTTAAATTGGAGTTTGATCGTGCAACTGGACAGCATCATTTTGTGACATTGATTTGATGCTTTTGTGATCTAAGCCAGGTCCTTCTGTGAGCGTTGTGGCAGCTACCTTCACGACTTGTTCGATCCTGAAGCAGCTGTTTCTGCCGACAGGGCTGTGGACCGCTTGTTTCTCCGACAAGCACGGGTGCAGTGCTTGGGTTCAGAGAGGGACGATTTCTTGATCGATCAGATTTGTGCAATATTGAGTCAAGATCTCAAAAAATCAGCAGTGGTACAACGGAGGCAGGTCCTCAATCGTTTACGTGATGGAGAAGCATGCGAGCTCGTCAAAAGCGTTGAGTCGAATTTCGAATTCATCAGTTCTCGATGTTGGCAATGCCGGCCGGTCAAATTGGGTGAAAGTTTTGGAAGAAGGAGAACGATTGTTGGAGGTGGATCCTACAACGATTGGTTTGGACAGGCAGAACTGGGCCTCATATCACAATCCCAAAGAGTTGAGTGGCCGGACGCTGGATGCTGTTCGTGGGCAATTGCATGGCCACATGTTGGGCCCACCACCTGTTTTTGTTGGAGATAAAAAGTCAGCGAATTCCACTGTGGCTGCTAGAATGAAACGATGGCTTGATTCAGAGGATGGCCGGTGGTGGCAGCAACAAAGGGCATCACTGCTTGGAGATGGTGGTCGCGCAGACGAGTATCAGGAGTGAAAAAGTATTGCCAGTTTCTGGAATCTGGAACAAGATGTTGTCTTTTAAATGTTTTGTGTTCAATTGTAGTGGTTGGTTGGCTGGCCTGGCATTTGGAGAACGACACTCTCCAAAAGCTGTTATCCATCAGTAGATGAAATGTGTTTCAGGTTGTACCTTTTTGTTTGCAACATCTTTACAATTCATACAAAGTTACGGGAACTTTAGCTGACACCTTCGCTAACGACGAGGGGAAACAGGGATGTTTGTTTCCATGGGGCAGAAGGTGTCTTGAATGTCCAATTATAAATGATGCTTGGGGTCAGATGGGTCGAGTTGTTTTTTCAACAAAATCCCTGGACTGACAGGTCAGGTTTTGGGTTTAGTATCCCCCTTCAAATTTCCCCCACAGAATGGCAGAACTTGAGTCTGAGTTGTGTACAAAAGGGTTTTCCGATACCATTTTGTACAGTTAAAGTGATGTTGAAACTATTTTTTGTGGGGAACAGGCAATTTTATAGAGAATAGATGTTTATCATTATTTCGCAAAACCGAAAAGTCATTTTGTAGACAATCAACATGTCACATGGTGGAACAACAAATCATTTTTTTGAAAACACCAGTGTAACTCTGGATTTGGAAACGTTTACAAAATGCACTCTGGGATCTAGACAAGATGTTGTATGTGGTCTTTTGTTCTCTATGTTGGCCTTGCAAAAACACCAGATAATTTTGTAGAAGGCCTCGAATAACCGTTAACCCGGTAAGTTACTACCCAAAATGTAGACTAAATAAATTTTCTGCCCATCATTCTGTAGATCCAGGGTATCGAATCGAGGGCTCGATTGTAGCTACAAAAAGGTGTACACCCCTGAAATTTAAACGCGGATGGTTTAGTAGTTTCAGTGACTTTCCAAACAGGTTTTATATTTCATCTCTCACGTCACGTACTCCATGTGCCAATTGCTTAAGTCATTCTGAAGGGTGGCGGCCCAGCGTTGCTGTAGACAGACTGAACATCAACTTCAACAAATTAAATTCAAGTGATCCGGGATTTGTTGAGAATGTTCAACTTTCTTAACATCAAGGGGTTTGTCATTTTGAGTGGTTAATTATTCTCTTGGTCATTCCATCCTTTCCAGCAAAGAAACTTTCAAGCTAGCGTTTGACACAGCTTGTTGTATTTTGGACCGGAGCAGATTCTCAGATTCACTCATAGCGATGGCTGAGACTCCCACCCGTGCCCTTTGCGTTCGGAAACCGTGGTGCGATTTGATTTTAAGTGGGGATAAGGATATTGAGCTCCGGTCTATGGATACTTCTATTCGTGGCCGAATTTGCATTGCTCAGTCTGGTACAAGTGAACTTGTCGGTGAAGTGGATTTAATCGATAGTTTCCTGATTGCCACGCGTGATATCAATGGAGTTTTGCGTGATGTTCCTCCACATTCTTTGGAGGGGCTTTTTGGCAGGCACCGTGTCAATGTTTCAGGGACTGATGCATCTGATGTGATCCATGGCTACAAGAGAGTTTTTGCTTGGGTGTTGGCAAATGCATCTAGGTATGAGACACCACGGAGGTATCATCACCCGGTTGGCGCGGTAAGATGGGTCAACTTGAGACCGCAAGAATCAGCAATAAAGAAGAGGCGTGTTACTACAACGACGTCACAAAGCTCTGGTCATGCGCAAAGCTTAGATTTGGAGGACGGTTTCTCTTTGGATTTGAGTCCAGAATAATTTGACGCAGTGGTGGGAAGTCGAGCATTTGAACCCACATACTCATTCAAGGGTGGTGTAGTGAAGCCACAGAACATTGGTGATCCAATGGGAAGGGAGCGCTTCATGGCAGCAGGAATTCTTAGCAAGAAATAGCAGCATTGGACTTCCGATACAAAAGCAGTGCATTTGTCATCACTCAATTAAATATGTTGTGATTCTGAGATTTTGCCTGATTAGTCTCAAAGGTCAGGTGCGGTTGTAATTTGCAGCAGGAAGCCAAAGTGCCATATCCGAATCTGTATTCCAACCTGATTGAAAAAAGGTGTTGATTTTAGTGAGTGGTTCCAGCTCTCACATGTGGAACACATCGCAGAAATGTTTGATTCCTATTATAATTTTGAGTAAGTCGAGCTAGGGTTGTAATCCATTAACTGGGAAAAGACTCTGCCAAAGCTTCATGTTGGACCCCAAAAATTGTTTTTGCAAGCCCAAACAAAAAAATCAATTCATCATTTTTGGATTGCACTGTATTAGTAGTCTACTTGTGTGTACGTAGTTTTTGTTCGTAACTAGATGTATTTGTATATATAGCAGCATTTACATATTATGACATTTCTTTTGATAGTCGAGATGAGATATGTATTTGATATGATAGCTGATTTGATATTTGATATCTACATTGTTTTTGATTTGATATATAGAATGACAATAGGATTGTTGTGATTTACGAACGATATATGGTAGATTATATTTGATAGATGGGGTCTTGAAAAAATATATGATATATTTGTATATAAAGGCATATTTATACATGACATATGTATGTATATATATATATATATAATGC
>Ga0126337_10001790_pt1 | contig 13271 bp, 12 predicted proteins | sample DipCmetagenome_FD_92527 | JGI IMG/M metagenome (GOLD analysis project Ga0126337, IMG submission 92527) | Coral microbial communities from La Bocana,Puerto Morelos, Mexico - Diploria C A metagenome | ecosystem: Host-associated > Invertebrates > Cnidaria > Coral | place: La Bocana,Puerto Morelos... | reverse complement strand
TTGGCTCGTATAATACAAAAGGGGGGCTACGTCATGAACACGATCTCGCACAGAGTATATCAGACGGGAGAGGGAGAGAGGGAAAGCGATCGACCTCGGACGTCTGAGAATCAGGCTAGTGTACAGGCCCAGATGACATTACTTGCCAAGTGACCGCATTCACGACCTGGGAACGCGCTTAGGAAGAATAAAGTGAAATACTAAGCCAATATAAGGGTCTTAATTAAAAGCTCAGCTAACCAAGTAAATACTTTTAAGTAAGGATTTAAAAATTCTTAAGTATTGACAGGTCATTGGTTTAGAACAAAGTTACAGTTACTCAAGAAAACTTCTTGATCCGTTCTTTTGTGCGTTAACCGCGATGTAGAGTTTGTAATTCCATATTGGAACAATTGGGAAACTGATAATTACCTTGAAAGCCTCAAAAGGGACGAGCGCCCAACTTCTGAATTCCTCGTTTGCTTTCACACGTTTTCAAGTGTCTGTAATCGATATCTACGAAAAAGAAAATCCGACATGATCTTTAGGTCATGACGGACTCCCGCAAGGTGTACAAAGTCATGACTTTGGGGATTAGGTTGGCATGAAAAACAACGAAATCGATTCTTGATGTAGAAGCCAACATAGCTAATCAATTGCTGGCTGAATTTAATAACATTAAAATCTGACCTTGTTTTGCAACAAACGGGTTGTGGGCGCAAAAGTGAACACTAGGGTTACCATAGAAACTACAAGAACATTCGGGTTCCTGTAACACCCCAAGGGATTTGTAGCTACACGAAATGGCTTTGTCGTGATTACAAAAACGCGCCCGCAAGATGCAAATCGATTAAAATGATAGTGGAACAACAGTTATTAAGGGACTTAAGCTTTTGTGTTGAGAGCTTCTTTCTTGTTTTGCCGCTTGCCGACAAGATACTGCTTTTAATTACATTTGAATGATTACTCAACTCGTCGCGGCTCATCAGTTCGTTTGTAAACTCAGCTAGAAAATAAATATTTGAATTGAAGAAGAGGACACCTACATTAACGTTGTAATTTGCGATATGATCTGTTAGTTAACTGTGAAAGATTTGTGTTCACGAAAGACTGGAACACGCTCTGTAGATATGGCTGTGGGCGAAGGAAGAAATTCGACAGCACATGGAATAAGACGGTTCTCAACTCAGGTGAACAAAAACTTCATAAGAAAACAAAACAAGTCAAAAGAAGACAAGAAACTCTCCGAGTTTGAAGCCTTTTCCGAACTCGCAGATTGGAAAAGTGAAACAAAATCGAAGGCTCAAGCCTGCTTTTTTGCGGATTATAATGGGACGGAATTTTCGCGATATATCACCCGTTCACCTGTGGAAAAACCTCCACGAATTCGGAGGCAGCATATTAACACAGATGCGATCGATACGAGACTATTACACAAGCAAAGCGAAAAGCTGGAATACAATTACGTTGTTGTGGAAGAAACTGAGCTCGAGAAGTCAACAAGAGAACGGTTGATACGCGAGGTGAAGCAGCAAAACTGGGTTGAAAAGGAGATGATAGCGCACCAAGAAATCTCATTATCGTCTCCGAGTTTATCACAAAGGCAAAACAGTCCAGCTACACTTGACGGTGGAAAACACTTAAAAAGTAGATCTTTGATGAGCTTTGCACCTAGAGCGCAGTACTTCAATCATATGGTACATATGGATAAAGGTGAGTTTTCCAAACAATTCTGCGACGTCCTAGGTCCTGGTATGTGTACCCTATGCACAAAGTCGCAAATGCAACAATTTGTTATCGATGAACATACCCGAAGCTTTCCGGACATTTGTGTCTCGCCGTACGTTTTATGCGTGCCGCAAGAAAGCGAAAGAGACATAAAAACCTCCTTCTCAATCTATAAAGAATGCGATCCGCTCCAACGGAGACGACCCTCGACAGTTTCACCCACTCACAACATTAACGGCTTGAAAACGCGTCCAAATAGTTGCGTCGATGTCAAAACGCGTGTAGCAAGGTCACCTAACGATGCCCACTGCAGTGCGAGCGAAAGTAGCACTCCGGGCTTGGAACCTCAATTTCATTTAGAGACGCCGATTTCGTCGCTCTGTAGCTCAAGAAGATCAAGTATAACGAGGTATTTGATGGATTCCAAAAATCCAGACTTATGCTCAAGAGAGGGAGGTTCCTGCGAAGTTGTAAAACAGGTTGTCACTCCGAACAAAACTCGAGTTAAAATCTCTCCTGAACTCGACGAGCTCAGAACTGACAATAAAGATGGATGTAGCAATAAGTTAGATCCGAATTGTTTCAGCGCAGCAGCTCGTTCATCATCGAGGAAGAATGCTGTAAGATCAAGAAGTTCGATGTGCAAAACTGCCTCCATTGAAAGAACAGGAAAACTTCGTGAGTTACCTTACTGGAGGTTCTTGATACCCGAGCCCCCGATGATGGAAGTCGGACGAATGAATGTAAGCATTTACACTCCAAAACAGATTCCAGGAATTAAGATTTTTGACGAAACATTTTTTGACATTTGAAATGTAATAAGTTGAAAGACGTTTTCAATCCACCTTATCAGTGGTAGTAAGTAGACAATAATGATACTGAAAGGTCCTCCTAGATAGGTCCTTTTACAAAGGTTGTACAGTGTTGGAAAACACTGCTTAAAAATAGAAATTACACAGTCATTATTTGAGGCAAATCGTACAGTAAATGAGGCAACAGAAGAAAAAAAGAAGGGTTTAACGACCTCCCTTAGTCTACCTGCATCGTTTCAACAAAGGCGGGGTTATTCAGTTGCTTAGTTGTAATTACTTGCAAGGGATAGATGACCATGGCATGAGTATATAATGTTTTCTCCTGAAGATAGTCAGTACTCAAATGCAGTCAATTTTATATTCTACGCCATGTTTCTGATCTTAGGAACCGTTGTTCAACCCACAGTACCCAGCGGTAACTCTACATGTTTCTAGCTTTGTCAAGATATTTAACATAAAAAACGTCTGGCCCGAGTTCTTCGAAAGGTGGATAACGCCATCCGCTGGATAAGTCACTATCAAGTGGTTAGCTTGAATTGTTTTGTTAACACTTATCACTCGATAGCGAATTATCTGCTGGATAGCGTTATTTAGCCTTGGAACAACTAGGACCAGGCCTGACAGGACGACTTTGTTACTGGATTATCTTCGAATAAACACCGCGTGCTGTTAGGGACATTGTGCTAAACAAACAATTTAGTCTACCTACCATCGAATGGAAACGTTTCAACTCCTCTTTTGACGTCCAAACTCTTTCATCTCCGATAAATCTCGTGTTTATGCAACACAAACTGGCTTACATACTGCAAGACACACAGCACAACCCACTTAGAACACTGCAAAACACAGCGCAATGTATCTCCAATTTATCTCATGTAAACCTGTTATTACTTGTCAGTGAACAGATTGTTTCCTCAGGCAATAGATCTGTTATCAAATACACAGAATTTCACTGAATGAAAGCAAGTTTTATCAGCCTCCCTTAAAAATTACAAACCACAGCTGTTTTTTGCTCCACAAAAAGCGAGATGAATAAAACGCCAGCCGCGATCATTACGTCACGCGACGAGCGCGCACTTTCGCGCTTTAGATTTTCTTGAGCCCGCGTATATATTTGTAAAAAATATCGCATAAGAATGCACAAGGGCAAAATGGCTTCCGTGACTTCGTAGTATCGTTTTTTTTCATTACGTGTTTTGTTTGTTGAATGTTCGGATGATCGTACAAAAATCTCTAGCTATGAAAATTTTCAAAGCCAAGCAATAAGAGGAGAAAAAATATTCTGTTTATTTGTTAGCAGGCGAAAGGGAGTAACGCCACGAAAACGATGAACTGAATCCTTCCTTAGCTTTAGCGATTAAGTGAGCTATTACGTTGACTTACCAAAGTGAACAACACACAAAGGGGAATATTCGACCATGTAGGTTTCAGATCCTAATTTTGCGTTACTCAAGCAGATAATAATTTATTCCATAAGCAGTAAAAGGTCATAAATTAAATGAACATTTCTGATAAAAATTAACTTTTCGTTTAGAGGTTTTTCAAGCGACGGATTATTGTAAAACAAGGAACAAGAAAGACAAAAAAATTATGAAATGTTTAAGGTTTTTAAAGGGCAAAAGAGCTTTCGTTGGCTTCGCTCGGGCTCGAACCAAGGACCTTCTGCGTGTAAAGCAGACGTGATAACCACTACACTACGAAACCAATCCCCGCACGAGCAATCAAATTTTTAATATTTAAACCTAGTGTCATCGTAACACGACGTCCCCGCTCCAGACCCCTTTCAAATGGTAACGTGATTACCCGCCTTTTGCCGAGAAATGTAATAAGCTTGCAGGATGTGATGGGATGAGATTGCGCAGAGCAGCAAGTTTGATATTTCTGCCATTTTTCTCTAAGCACGTTTTTTACACCCTTTCATTCCTTCTTCAAGGTTTTATGCAAACTATAGCGTTCCACGCGAGACTGAAGAAAGGTTTTTCTCAACGATTTTCCCATGGATAGGGATATCGAGTGAGTGTGGAAATTGGAAAGGAGAGAGAGTCAATATGATTCTATCCTTCATTTTACCCTCTGTTTAACTCCTGATTTATTCTCGTCTAACATGTTCCTCCTAAGCGAGACCGGTCTTTATCAAGCACACTTCACAATATTGATTGAACGTAAGTTTAATTCATCATTTATAGCACCAATTAACCCAAAATAAAGTTAGGTCCGTTTTTCAAGAGTCCAGAGTATAACAGTGTCGAAGTTTACTTGATGATCCCTGAAAAGGAAATCAAGAATATATGTGCTAAGTAAAAAGCGACTGGCGGCACAACCTGCATCTGTAGTCATTAGTTTTCCCTGGCCTCGCTGAGAGAAACCGAGCGCCAAACTCATTTAATGTATCATTGGAGGCCAAGGACGTACCCACAATGAGATGATGTACTAAAACCAGCGACAACTGAATGAAGTTGGGAAAGAGAAAATTACTGGCCCTTCCTTAACTCCCAGGTGTTGATTCTCCTCTTCACATCCAATTTGTTTGTCTACTGTTCTCTTTCTTCGAAGCAAAAAGCAGCTCAAATTATTGAAATGCGAAAACATACACTGGTCAAACGGCGCGACAATGACTAAACCTACACTGGGTTTTTTTCTGTCAAGTTTAAATGAAGCATACAACAAAACCTACCGCTCATGTTAAACCGCCGTCCGACTCCATGATTTCCACCCCTGCTGCAGGAAACAAGAAAAAATGTTAATTCAAGCAGAGCTGCAAGACGTTGAGTTCTTGTTCTAGACCGCATTTTGACGAGAGAATGTTCTACCAGAGAAAGTTACCCAGTTTACATCCAAAATTAACGTTCGCTTTGAGTCCTTCACTTACTCGTTTGTTTGCATCGACTTTCCGACCTGGTGCCCTTTTCGCCCCGAACGGTACCCCGGCAGCGACAGTCGTTGCTGTCGTTGAGGTCGCGATGATCCCCCCCTGAGGACTCCACCCAGTATTTCGACCTACAGGTCTTGAACCGGGAGAGGCACCAGGTGGGACCGTGCTGAACTCTGGTGTGTCGCTGTTGTAAAGCTGTCGAGTGCTGTTCAACAGTTTCACCCGAGGTCCCTAACGTTGAAAGAAAAACGATGTCACATGTTAGTTGATGAGAAAACTCATGCTTGCTTGACGAGACAAGTTGAATAACAGGTACGATAATATGTATCTGCCACAATCAATTACCAACCGCCGTTGGGAAAAGGAGCCCGCGCTCCACGACCGAAGGCACCGGAAGGAAGATCCGACAAATGTTTCGGCGATAAAAACGTTCACGGATTGCAAATACATATGTATGAGAAGAAACTCAGCTCTCTCACCTTCGGCAGGCCGATATCTGCATAGTCTTTTTCCGACATCAACAGTAGGGCATCCAGGTCTATTTCGTTTTTCTTTAAAAAGGAACAAAAGTGCATTCACGTTAAATAAAACGAAACAAAACAAAGAGAAGCAACGCAACGTAACACAAGGCAACACACAAAATACAAAATCAAAGTGTTTTTGTTGCAGGAGGGGTTAGAAAACTGAACTAAGATGTTTTACCCAGATTCTCCAATGCAGCCGTAACTTGCATACAGTTTTTCCACAGACGGGTCACGATATCGTTCATATTATATCTCTATTAGTGTTCATGGATTCAGGTGTTGAAACAAAGCAGACAATACAAAGGCACAGGTCGGTGCGCGCGCAGTTTGAATTTAACGTCAATAATAAGGACAAGTGACGCCATGGAGATAATAAAGAATGAGGAAATTCACAGTTCAGAGCACTTCATTTGGACGTATCACAGCAGAAATACTAGCTTCGTACAGCGTATCTTTCTTTACCTGAAAGAGACCAAGATGGCTGGAGAGCGACAGCCGTTCTAAGAATGTCTGAAGCGTATCCCCTGGGTTCACACAAAACTGTTCCTCCTCTGAGCCTGGTAAGGAGTTACTGCCGCTGATTAGAGGGGGCGACGGTGCTGTTGAAACTGAGGGTGCGGCCGACCATCCTGCTGACAGCGTGGGATCTGGGGCATAGGAGTAGCTCCAAACCCCAGCTACCTGTGTTCCCTCTGGATAGAAAGAGAGAGAGAAACTTTGTACAAACCTTTAAAATTAATTTTTTTTCCGATGTTGGTCGAGGACGTCATAATCAGGTAAATTGCTAATCCGAGAATAAAATGAGCAAATCGGATAAACGTGTTTGTCTACATCTAATCGGTTTATGTTGATCTAAAGTGGGGTTTACTGATACGTCATCCCCACCAATCACCATTTTGCGTCACTATTCAAACACTCGCGCGCATCAATCGTTTAAAGACAAGCCAAAACATTGGCATTTCTCTCTAGGTTTTAGTATAGTAAAGAGTGTTTCAGATTATTTAAAGATCAGTCTCAAATACCTGTTCCTATTAACGGTGATATTCCAGGTACAGAAGGAAGTGGACTTGCGCACACTCTTCTCGAAGCCCTTTCAGTTCCTATTGGCCTCAGGGATGGTTTATCACCAGAATCGACCAGAGTGCTACTACCTGGGGCACGCGATGCCCCTATGGGAGAGGAGTTTGGTGATGTCGACGTTGAAGGTGTTGTAGTCGGCACCGGGGAGCCAGAGGTGTTGGGTGGGGAGGATGACACAGATTCGTGAGGGAGAGGAGTAAACAGGGCCCCTGGAGTTGTGATATATAAGGGCTGTGTGATAGGATCTGCCGGGGATGATGACGAGGGATGGTCTAGTTCCGAGACAGGCCCGACGCTTGGTCGGATGCTGGGATGCGCTATATCATTCCATACACTGGGACTCAGCGTCTGGCCAACATGCGACAGGATATTGCTAATGGCAGCAGGAAGATTTGAAGAACCAAGCGATGTAGTCACAGAGCTTGTTACTGACGATGACGATGAAGTTGTTATTGGTAGTATTCCATCTAGTGCACCGCCTCCACTGGCACCAGTTACTCCCATTGCAACAGATGAATACGATGGAGAACCCTTGACTACCCTGGCGGTTTTGCTCGTGGAATTTTTCCTTGATACCTCATGTGGTGTTTCGGGAAACAACTGTCGCTTGGCAGGAGTTGGAGGTTTGGCCACACTGGAACTAGCCGAACCACTGACACTTGCGGCTCCAGCAGAGGTCTTTCTGACTGATGCTGAAGCCACAGGAGCAGCATTGGAATGCGAACTTGCTGTTCCAACTTGTGCAGCGGCTAGTGGCGCCTTCTTGCTGGTGTTAGATGCAGTTTGCGTTGTAGTCGCCCAACGTGCAGTGCTCGGCATATGAGTTGACGATGTGAGGGTACTCTTGGCAGTGGTGCAGCTGACAGATGTGGTAACCTGCGTCACGGGGGCACTATTAGCAGATGGCCAAGAGCTGGACAAGCTTTGTTGGCCAACAGCCGTGGTGGTTTTCGTTGTGGTTCGTGTTTGGGTGGACTGTGTTGAGGATGTGGTGATGGGTTTAGGTTCTGAGAGGGTTCTGTGGTGAGAGACAGTGGAGGTGACTGAAGTGGTGATTGTTGTAGCGACCGACGAACGGCTGATTGGAGAATGAAGGTGCTTTTTCCGGGGAAGAACGTCATTAATATCACACTCAGGGTCTTTAACGAGGGCCGAGATGAGCTGGTGTGCTTGTCGCGTTGCATCAGCAGGTCCCCTGGAAAACGCAAATTACAAAACGGTGTGAATAGTGATTAACACGCAAGCCAACTATGATAATGACACCACCGGAAATTCCCTGTTCTCTGTTTACGTGATAAGCAAAAGCACTCTAATAGATTAACAGAGCACTAAACCCAGCCGAGAAAGAGCACCAAAAGGAGATAACAAAAGAAAAGAATTCTTACTTGATCGTAACTATACAGCTGCCGGTTGTTTTCTGCCGATTGGTATCAATATCAATGTGGGCTCCAGTTGTTTCACGAATAGCGTTGATATTACACCCTCCTCGCCCAATCACACGACTGATGACAGAAGACGAAACGGACATTTTCTTGGACCTACGACGTCAAACCATTAGTTACATTAGAAGTCACTTTTAAAAATAGGGTGGCTAGGAAAAGGGAACCAAATAACGTCAAAAGACAAAACAGAAGGCTTAAGCAAACAGTATTTACAGGAAAGAAGATAAAAAGAGAACAGAACACACAAAGATGGTTAATAACGAATAACGGTATCAGGTGTTTTCAGAACTGAAACATTTCCAGTACCGAACATTTCTACTTACTGAGTTTTGACCAGCATTAGACATACAGTCTTTCAAAAAATTTATACACCTACAGTGCAGGTCAAGATAGCGGGCAGTTCGAGTTACCTGACTTCGAGAGAGTCTTTTGGTACTATTTTGGTACTTTGGTACAAAGTTTCTCGTCAGCTTTCTACTTGACAAGGAGTGTTTAGGAAACGGGCGTTGTTCTGTCTAACAATTCTTAAAACATATTGTACCTTCTTACAACCTCCTTCCAGCCATCCTCGTGTTTTTTACCCTTCTTGGGACTCGGCAAGGTGCACATTTTGGTAGTAGCTGTTGTTGTGGTGAGGGTAACGGCGAGACACTGGGCGGCCGCAGTGGCCACGGTGATGGGCGACAGAGCACTATGGGGAGTAGTCTGAGTCATGATGGTACTGGCAACTACTTTGGTGATCTCAGCAGTTTTCATAACACTGATCACATCAGTAGACCTGAGAAAAAGACAAAGGCTCTCCTGGTCAGAATTATGCGTTATGGTTTGGACATATCCCTAAGATTGCACACATCCATTTAAAGAAGTTTTTACAAGTTAATCATGGACACCTTTAAAGCACCTACACTCGTTTACAAAATGTAAGCACTGTTTCAGCATTCCTTAATATTAAAAATTCAACCCAACCGGCCGTTTTTATACTATAATAAAATGTCAAGACACCCATGATACAGCATCAAGGCTCACGTTTGAAAGACATTTTTCTGCTCTCCAAAATACATGAAAATTATTGAAAACATTAAGACTGGGTACATACTTTCCAGTTGACGTTGGTGTGACAGCAGCAGTGATTGCAATACTCGTAAGCGTGTCCAGAGAACCAGTTGATGACTTCCTTGTCCTGACACCACTAACGGTGTTGCTGTCAATAACTGCAGATGTACTCAGTGGTGGTGGCAAAACACTAGTATTCACTATAAATAAGAATAACAAAAACAAAAAGACCTTTAACAAATGACAGTTACTTTTAAGCAGCAAAGTTGACACTCAGCAGGCAAGTAACAATCTACATGTATGCACAAAGCAATGTGTTAAGTCATGAACAAGGAAAGTAGATTATTGCAGACAACAATGCTACCGATACATTTAAAAAACACATGCAGGCCCTTTCTCCAACCAAAATCAGACTGATCAAACGACATGTAGCTGTTATGGTTCAATATTACCCTTGCTACAATTTGGCATTTCTCTTTGTTTTATATATATACATGTATTACAATACACTAACGTGCACCAGAATAAAGGAAAATGAACCAAGGGAAAAACTGAGCCATAACGTAGAAAACTAATCTTTGAAAATCATTGTTGTTAGCAAGACTTAATTGAACATTAAAAATTGTTCACTGTAACCTGAAACTAAATTCAGATAGTAACTTCCCAGATGATGGAAAAAGATGCCCTGACTCTTCCTGACATCTAGCAACCTAGTAAAGAGCCATCCCTTCACAATTCACAAGTTTACACAACATGCTTACCACTATTTACAGCAGAAATCTTCCTTTCAGGCTCACTACTATCATCACTGTTTTCTTTTTCAGCTATGTTCTTAACATTTGTCTCTGCCTCTTTCTCTGCCTGGAGTTTCTTCTTCTTCTTTTGCTTTTTCTTGTCTCTCTTTCGGGCAGCAGCCGCTTTCTTCAGCTCTTCGCGTTCTTTCTCCAAATCAATTTGCTCCAGGAGAATAGATGCATTCTTGTTGGCTTCTGCAGCCTGGCGGTCTTTAGCTGTAATTATTATCTCCATATTCTTGTGACATTTGTTCAAAAGTTCCTGCAACAGAGGAACAAGTAAAAACAGGAAAATCATTTGATAAATTACTAGAATTAGACTATGGCCATAATAGGCCAATACCCAATAGGCTTGATTTTTGCCTCTCTCTCAAGACTGGTCTACTTTCCTAGTTCAGGCTCCTTTACCAAACAGAGGCTAGTAATCCAGCCAACAAACAAAAGTGATGTCATGATTTACACCATTACCCCGTACATCTTTCCACCTTCCTCCCAATCACAAAATGATTTTCCATCAAAATTATTCCTGAAGAAATTACCATGAGGGATGTAACATTGAAATGCAGGAAGTGACTCTGTAAATGTATGATTACACAAATGCTGTTCTTAACAAAGTTGAAATAATGAGTTTTTTTAAAAGACCATCTCGTTCTTAGACTGTGAGCAGTCGCTCCTTTGCTCAGAAATCCGAGGGGAAGAACACAAACAAGTGAGCGTGAGAGCATAACTGTGAGTGGGGACGCCAGGAGCCACGAGAAGCGCAGGTGTCAGAAGATGAGTGAAAAGAGAGACTACAATGACTTTATACAACATTTCTGATGCCCCTTTGACAGGTCCCATCAATGACACCTCCACCCATTTGCTACAATCCGGTGTCCAATCTTTTTCTGCGAGTCAATTGAAGCTATATTTGGTGGGATGTGATGAATGGTTTAACACTAATGAAGCTTGTAATGCTCAGGGCAAGACACTGAAATTCCTATCAGCCAACAGTATCTACTTTAAAGTTCTCCTTACAACATGGTTTAAAACACGGTAAACAAGCATGAAGGATATAACTAATAAAGGTTTGAGAGATCGAAACCCAAAAGAGAATGGCCAATGTACCGAGGGCATGAACTGTGGGAGTTAAACCGTATGACAATATGAAGCATGTCACTTATAAAGACTACTGACAGATGTGGGCCATAACTTTGTAGATCAACCAATAGAATTACTAGGTCACCCGAGTTCAGGGCTTCAGAAATGCTGTATGAAACCATTGAAATCTCTCTTCTCGCTTGTCTTCCAATGCCCTGCTATATGCAGATTTGTATATCACATTTGCGTGCTCACAACCTCACTGCTCCCTTGTGGTGCGTTCATCTTTGCATGGATTTTCAAGGAAAAGAGAGGCTGCTCATCCTTTGAGCATTCCATCTACTTTTCGTGAGAATGGTAGTTTTGAGGAACCAATAAATTCTCAGAGACTGATGTAATTTGTCATGAAAATCAGTCTAACTGTATACCATTTTTAAGAAATTTACCTTATCAGAAAGGGTGGATACAAATCGTGTGCATTCTGAGTCAGAGGGAAACTGATGGACATGCTTAACAAGCCATTTGACAACTTTAATGTGGCCCTTTCTGAATGCTGCCATCAAGATGGAAACCTTTCTGTTGTCTTGACTATCAACATCTGCACCATAACTAAAGAGCAGCTGGCATACTTCCAGATGGCCCCCTTAAGAAATAAATATTCTCATATTAATCAATGACGACTTACAAGCAAACAATAGTAGAAATAGCACTGACTTTGGGCAGCTGACTAATGAAACCTTATCTTGGCCTTAGAAAACATCAAATATCTTATAACTTGTTGTAACCATCCACCATCACAAATATCAAGATTTTAAAAAGATAAAACATCTCAGCTACATACCATTAGCTGCCAACCAAAGGGGCGAGTTTCCTTTTTTATTTTTGACATCCACCATGGCTCCACGTGAAAGTAACAGGTCGCAAAACTTGTAATGTCCTTTGTCTGCAGCTATGGTGAGTGCTGTGTCCCGAGATGATGGAACAGGTGGAGCATTAACATCCCCTCCTTTATCAAGAAGGATTCTACCCACCTCCACGTACCCACCAGATGCTGCTTCCATAAGAGGAGTCAGACCAGTCTATAAAATAAACAATCATGCAACAGGCTTTGCATCAGTTTTCTTACAACCTGTGAAGATCCATCCCTGCAAAGAGCCAATGCCAAATACCCAGCAATAGTTCATTAACAGAAATGCTACAATACAGTGTGCTCTGAAATATTAATTACCTTTGCACGGTGTTCAATATTTGCCTTCCTTTCCACCAAAAGGTTTACAACCTCATGTCGCCCTTGAAAGCATGCCAAAGTCAGAGCAGTGTTTCTATTGGTCTCGATCTGTGCATTGATGTCACTTCCCATATCTAGCAGGAGTTTAACAGCTGCTGTGTGGCCATTCATTGATGCTAACATCAATGGCGATATTCCAAGTTTGCTTCCAGTACGAGAATTTATTTCAGCACCATGGCTCAGCAGAAGTTTGATGATACCAACATACCCTCCAGATGCAGCAAGACTTAGTGGAGTGTAATCAGAGACATTGCGGTGTTCAAAGTTTGCTCCTTTAGCAATTAGTAACTCAACGACCTGACAGAAAAGATGATCATAAGAGGCATATTACTTCATAGAAAGAATTCATTAAGATTGTTGATTGCATCCTTGTCATCTAAGACATTTAAGGCAAGCATAATGAAATTAAGCACAATAAATATACTGATACAACCTTCCTACATGTACATCTTTTTATTTCTTCTTTCTGTAGTGCTGAACACAATTTAACAACAACAACAACAACTTTATTAACAGAAAATATGCACAATGTTTTGAAAAAAGAAAAATATATATATAATTAAAACAGAATATGGTAACAACACTCAGAAAAACTAAAAAGCTTATCGAGCTGAGCGAA
>Ga0126337_10001789_pt1 | contig 13271 bp, 12 predicted proteins | sample DipCmetagenome_FD_92527 | JGI IMG/M metagenome (GOLD analysis project Ga0126337, IMG submission 92527) | Coral microbial communities from La Bocana,Puerto Morelos, Mexico - Diploria C A metagenome | ecosystem: Host-associated > Invertebrates > Cnidaria > Coral | place: La Bocana,Puerto Morelos... | reverse complement strand
ATCTAGTACAAAATGGAAACCCCTAGGAAAGCACAGCTTTTGATTTAGTGATGTACAAAATGGGGCTCCTAGGTAGACTCTTCTTCCAACCAGTGCCTTGTACAAAATGATAGCCCATACATCGTGAAAGCTAACTTCTGTGCAAAATGGGTCTGATTTTGGGACCCTACGTCCCTCATAATGCACAGGTAATTGGGAGCGGGATCAAAAAATAAGGTAAGCCACACCTTTTTATTTCCACGTCTTTCCACCGCTGCAACAGCATGAAGTTTTTGTTGAGTCATGTCAGAAGCAAGGAATTTTCAACGCATCCACATCTCAATATCATTCAATATATAGTGGGGGAGATCTGATGAGTCACATGTTGATTCAAAAAACTAGTTGGTGGTTGAACCAACCCATCTGAAAAAAATTGCTCGTGAAATTGGATCATTCCCCCAATTTTCGGGATGAACATAAAACGTATTTAAAAAAAAACAACATCCGCAAATCAAATCTCCTTTTCCTCAAATCAAGGGACCACCAGTCATCACCTTTTCCACACGTCACGTTTTGCGGGCCTTAACTGGGACCAACAATTCTGAATTTTGTCCCAGTTATAACGCCCTGCAAAGCTTGACCTTAGATCAGCGATCGCCAAGGTCATGTCATAGGAAGGTCATGGTTGTTAGATGCCATATGTGGTGCCATGCAATTGGAAGTGTCATAGATTTTGCTATAAATTATCTAAGCTTCCAACCTTTATGGACGAAAAAAAGTGGTGTTTTGTAAAGAAGCGGTGATGTGGCTTCATCTCTAAGCAAAACAACTTTGTCTTTGCGAACTGTTGGAATGAACATAAAATCTGGAACGGGGTGGAATGAACACACAGGAAACAGCCATACACAATCATTCACGTCACACACACACACACACACACACATACACACACACACCAAAATGTCCCAGAAAATCTCAAAGTCGTCGAACATTTTTCTCCGAGCAGCTTGGGATACTGAGCAATCAATGAGCTGGCATTGGCGATCAAAGCGGGCCTTTCCTTGCGGGACTTGAAGTGGTCAGTGGTCACGAAACAAGTGCCAAGAAGCAAACAGGAAGTGGAAACCGACCCAGTCGTTAGTCGTTCAATCGTCCCTTGCAAGCCTTGGATCCTATGGAATCCAATTATTGTATTTTTGGGACGAAAAAGTACCACAAGCCATGCAGCATCCCCAGGTGTTGATGGAGTTTTTTTTCATGCATGAAAGATCTAAGGTTTGACGGAAAGACAACAACAAAAAAATAGAAATCAAGATGACAAACACAAGCTCCAGTGATACATGGATGTTATGATTTTGATGTTGTTTGATTGTTCTGTGTTTTTCTAAAAAATGTATTCTTCAGACACAAATCATTTCATATGTCAAAGTCTCTTGGTGAAGTTGTTAAGCTGTTACATCATGGAAATCTGAACCCGTGTAACACTGAGACAACATCTCTGGCTCAATGCTTCACAGGTGCAGGAAAATCTGGAGACCAATTCTGGAGATACTCACAAGCAGCAGAATCCCAGTAGAAATGCAGGTTGTTGGCACCACATGAACTTACCACAGGGATCCTGTAGGGGGCAGGATCAAAAAAGTGCTCCAAATATATCGGCAAATACACATCAGTGGGGTTCGTGGCAATAGAGGGTTCATTAATATGAAGCCAACTGGGCCAGAATGCATTCTGAAGATTCGAGAAATCCCTCACACAATTATCAAATCATCAAATTTGATTCCACTAAATTTGGGTGTCACTTCATGATGAAATTGAAATATGGGTGTTTCCAAAAAATTAGGAATACCCCAAAATGGATCGTTTATAATGGAAAACCCTATTAAAATGGGATGATTTGGGGGGATTTTACCCACCATTTTAGGAAACATCCATATCCCACAGGGACCAAAACTTGCCGGGAAGTTTCATCCCACAAACCTGTTACCACCTCGATCACCATAGGGTAAATAGCCATGGCTTGCATCGTTGAAATAACCATTGGCCGTATGCAGTGGTTGGTGTATATCACCTCAAAGGCGGCCAAGCGGTTAAACGTTTTCCACGGGAAAAAAACAACCATCTGCAGAGTTGGGTCCCAAATGACGACGTTGGAATGATGTCACCCCCAAATTTGACCTTAAAAACTTCACACAAATTCTATACCTTCCATGAAAAAATCCTACCTTTGAAGATGAAGGGAACATACCCCATCTACTGTTTAAGCCCAAAAATGCCGGGCCGGCCGGCGAAAAAATGTGGCCAAGATCGCCACTGACTAGCAATGTTGGAGTTGAAGGGAAATCATCAATCTTGGGTACCCTAATTTGTAAAACCTTAAGAAATTGCGCGTTTTTTTGTAGGCAAAAGAAACAAACACCCAAACAACCAATTGGTACAAGTTGTGCCACCCAAATGTGATTGCCCAGTCACCCACCAAGTGAAGAACCTCGTTGGCGGTTTGTGGGTGTTGGCATGGTGGTGATTCCTATCCCATATGCTCCACGTTGGTATATTGACCTACATTTGGCATAAATTTATGGTAAATAATGAAGGGAAATATACCATACCTCCAATATCCATGCTGAACTTTTTCCGAAGATCCTACGTTAGTAACCCGTATTCAAAGATGTTCAGTGAAATCCAAAGAGAATTGCCACAACAAAATCTGTTCTTTTTGTTGAGAAAGAAATTCATGGCCTTTCATGCAACCCAGGAACCCATCGCAGCATGAAATTAAAGGTAAAACGAGAATTGGAAGAACCTCAGGTGTCCAGTCGGTGCTTCTGTAAAGAGGTAAGGTTAAGGTGAACAACACAACCCGATCCGGAAAACCGTAGGGATAAGTGGGAGTTACACCTTGGAAATGATTTGTTGCTATTTTTTTGGCTATCAAGTATCAATATAATATATATATATGACTGTTTCTGCACCTATTCATGGAGTCGAATGGACTGTCCTATCCTACATATAATCAATATGGCCAGCTAATATGTGGTCAATAGTGGATTGATAAAAGGAAATTAGTAATGATTGTTTTGATTTCTTGTGGAAACATGTGAATGAAGATGAGGATTCAACAAGGGCAATTATGACACTAAGCCCACAAAAAAACTGACACATGAATGGGTGTGGGATAGACGTGGAAAAACGTTGAAAGGAAAATCCAACATGACAAAATATTGCAAATCTGATAAGTTCTGCGACACGCCCAAACAAATATATTTGTGAAACTGTCTTTGGATATATAACAATCAAATATTCAAACCAATAGCATTGTGGAAAATGGTTGTGAATAAGCCTGGTAAACAAACCGAGTTGTCTCTTGCAATCTAACGTTCCTTTAAACAATGGCTAAGCTTGTTGAAATATTGAGTCACTATGTTTCTTGGAAGTGTCATGAATATGGTAAAAGTAATTTGTGTGTTTATTTTTCAATAAGAGTAAATTTATGTGCTTATTCAACATAGGGTAAATAATGTGGATGATAAGGAATTGCTTCATCTCCTAAAATGTGTCTTTCGGAAAGGCAAAACAGTATTCTTCTTGAACATATCAGCAAATCAATGCGGTAAAGAATAGTGTTGTCTCTTAAAAATGCATATGCTTGTTGAACGTGTTAGTTGATGAATATGATCAATAATCGTTTTATCTCCTAGAATCTGTGTTTGGAGAAAGGCAAATAAATATGTTTTTTGCAATATGGCTCTTCAAGAAACACAAATGAACATACTTTCCTTACATCATCATATGAGCGGCGGTCAAAACCTCTAGTACACTGAAAGGACATTAAGGGTTGGGTATCGTTTTTTCTTGTGGACCCTATCGTTCTTGAGGGTTTGGACTAAATTGATGATCCCAATGTGAAGGTCATGGTATGTTAGGGTAGTGGTCGAATCCTTTTGAGAATAGCTTCTACGAAAATAAGTCTTTTCAAGGGCTGTTCGACCAGGTCATTCCAAGGGGAACTTCTGCAAACTTCTGTGCACCTGCCCCAAATGGTTTTTAAAAGGAAAACAACTTCGACGAGGGGGTACTTTTACGAGGTATGGTCTTGCTAACACAAAAAGGGTCTGATATGGGTATCGTTTTGGTATCGTTGCGAGGTATCGTTTTGAAGCCCTCATGGATATGGAAAAGTTGTAATATCGACCTTGATATAATATCTGCTAGTGGACAGCTTTCATGCGTATGAGGTGAAATGACTCCTTGGAGCGGCACTTTGGTATCATTTGCGCCTTTCTCGTTTTGTCTGTGAACTCTTTTTTTCATTCTTTCTGCAATCATGACAGTATGCAACATCATGTGTATGCATCTCACATGTATACATATATACGATATAGGTATCGTTTTTTTGTGGACCCTATCGTTCCTGAAGATTTGGATACACTTCTTGATACCTGATGTCCACTTATGTAATAACTAATATTATGTAGGTTTTGAAAGTTGCTCATATGTTTTGTTGCTTCCCAGACTCATCTTGCTGGCCAAAGGGACTCATTGATACCATTGCGGAAGTTAAAGTGAAAGAGGCTGAAGGATTTGGCATCCACTGATCAGTACAGTCGGGAAGTTTCAATCCGTCAGGATTATAGGGTCGTTCCTTAGGAAGGAACGATTTCCGTGTTGTTTTTTTGCGTAGTCTCTACCGCAAAAGTTGGCCAAGAGCAGCTGGATTTGGCTGGGTTCGAAAACCAGAAGACAAGCGAAAAAGGATATGGATTTGCCACATGTTGATGTGTCAAATGTTGCACTTGCAACATGAACTTGAGAAGAAAGCCACTATGATGGGTAGCACCGTGACTCCTTAGAAAACCCAATGTCACAGCTGCGCGAAAACCGGCACATCCGATTTGTTGCCAAGTCTCATCAAAGTGCCAAGGATCAAAGAGATGGATGTTTTCTAGTTGATCCTGCAAGTCAGAAAATATGATGGGTGCCAAATGGTTCCTAAAGGGTGTCAATTCACCTTCCCTTAGGGTTTAATTGGCACCCCTTTGAAGGTGCTGGTAGAACCCATCCCATCCATGGGACGAATGGTATATTTGCCTACTTTTGGTTGTTTTTTATGGTAAAGGTAGGTAAATATACCGTTCGTCCCATGGATCCTATGGGGAAGCTAACAAATTAGGAGATTCACCAAAAAAACAAATACTCTTACAAACCGCTCCATGATCCATATTACATTTCCTTCACAACCAATCAAGCTTCTTCATAGATCCAAGTCTACGAGGGAACAAAAAAACATCTGCCCGGCCCTTTTTTTGACAAACATTTGCTAGTTGGTGGTTGAACCACCCCCTTGAAAGATATGCAACCGTCAACATTGTGTTCATATTCCCCAGGGTTCGGTGTGAAAATTCCAACAAAAAACTTTGAGTTGGCAACCACCCAAACAACTCGTTTTTATGGGGTCATGACTCGTCATGAAACCCAACCCAAAGAATGCGATTGTTGGCAAACGGGCTTTCCTCCCTTTCCCCCAAAAAATGACGTTTTAAGGGGCGTCAGTCCCGAGGGCAGATGGTACTGTGGCTGCCACACTTCAATTGATCGGGCCAAACTGCTGCCGTCACCAAATCTGAAGTTCCAGGAAATTCATCCGACCAATCCTGGAAGGCTTGGAAGTCGTCCAATGCGGGTGGGAATTCTTAAAGAATGGTAGGTTTGTTTCAATGGCCTGAAGAACAAAGAATCCAATCTGGGATTTGACACATTAAAAAACTCTTAAAGATCTCAAAGTATCATGATACTGATTATGCATTATGAATCATGATCATGCTCAGCATCATCATCTGTGGTGTTTCTGTGGACATGTTTGTGGGTACGGGGACAAATATTAGCAACCCTAAAACACGAGGTGGCCTTTGCTCAATTTTGGTCAGAATCAAAATACAAGATGGACCCCGAGCCCATCGTTGTATATAAATGGAGTGACATGGGGCCCCTATACATATACATGGCCTGCTATAAATGGGTTTCACTGGGATAAAAAGAACCATGTAAGTGCCCTTAGCCCGCTGTGTTTTTAATCGCAACGTGTTACCTTGAGCAACTAATTTGCCATCACATCTTGAGTACACGAAATCAGGTCACCTCAAAATCCTTCGCAAAAGGAAGTGTTTCATGGTTTCATCTTGTAGGCAGTACTCACTACCTCAAATCTTTGCACAAAGCAATGAAAACTCCTCATCTTTCGTGGTAGATAGCCCATGAATCCAAAAGAATAGATCTATATATATATATATATTATATCTAAGGACATTTCCGCTGCTATGTTGGACTACTGGAAATAACATGGTCGCCATATTCCATGGAGCTCCTCGAGAAGGCCGTTGATGATCTTCACCTCATTCTCGTTCAGCTGCTGCCGTGCGACTTCTGCCTTAAAGATTTGAAAGGTGAGTCTGACTCGCTTTCCAGTGATTTTGCATCACTTTTCATATCTCATGGTAAGCACAACAGGTATCAACAGGTCATTTTTACAGGTCATGCATTTGAGCGAGTCAGCTGCATCTTCTCGTTGTTTTGTTTTAAACATCCACGCAGACCTTCTAATGTCCAAAGTGCAACGAGCATGTGGCCATTGTCCCACCAAGCCCATGCTAAAGGAAGAGCGGGAAGCAGACGCCACATGGTTCCGGGATCAAACTCGTTGGGAAAAGCTCAATCAATCACTGCATCATTCACTTAGTAATGTGCACAAGCCAGAACCCATCTTGCTTAGAGCATAGAAATCTGCTGTGTGACCAATCTTCTTTGAATATCCTTAAGCATATAGTAATTCTCCCATCAAAATTGTGCCAAACATAGATATTATATGATATTATGGGAGGCTTCCCTCTCTGTACCATTACTTGTAGTGCGGTTTCTGTCTCTATCCCTATAAAAGACCATAAAAGACATGTATGTATGTTGCTATACTTTTCTAAACGCTAAAAAAGCTGGCAAATGCCGGCTGTTCCTTTCGACAAGTTGGGCTTTCGCTGCGGGGAGAATCCAAACTCAAAGTGGCAGTTTTCGAGTTGGCGTAGTTTTCATTAAACATCCTGATGTGGATCCTGTTTGACTTTGATATCACTTATATTTCGTTCAAAAAGCTAAGCTTGTTTTTTTAAACCAAAATCTCAGAACTCACTAATTATTTTCTCCAACAACATCTCCGAAGGATCAAGGTTGGCAAGTCATCATTTCTGGCGTTCCTTTTCGCCACTACCAACGCGGCATTGGGTCTTGGCTGTCACTAAAGCCAGCGACGGAAAGAGCTCTGAAACAGACGCAGCGGCAAAGCCATCTGGTGTTTTCTGGTGCTGTCATGACAGCGTAAGCACGAAGGTTGCTCAATGTTTGCCAACCCACACTCCATCTACTTTGTACCTCTTCACAAACAGCAACACAAAAAACAATCAATTACTACATTCGGCCAAGCTCTTGCAACTTAGTGCTCTTGCAACGGCACAGCAACCGAAAACGACCGCAGGCTTTGCTCTCGAAAATCAGCAGAATTCCCAAAGAACAACTGCTCCATCGTCTCCCGCCTTGGACGAAGCAACATGATTGCTGCAGTTTCACGGATGGGAGCATTTTAAGCTGGTGTAAAGGTACTTGTACACAGCTCAAAAATAACATCGGCACCGAAAAAAAAAAAGTTGCACTGGAGCTGCTAGCAATGTGCAGCCTGCAGAAAAGCTCCATTTCAAAACAAAACGCCCTAAATCATTAAAAACCTCGTGTTTTTTTTTCAGTTTAAAACCATTTTCCGTATCCTTGGCAGCTATCATCATGCGATACTTTCCCCACCAGGAGCCCCAACACTGGCCAAAAGATTCTGACCGGACCTTGGCTCGATATGTCATCGGGGATTCCGTTGGGGAAGGGTTTTTTTCTGAAGATTTTACCGGTTGAAAACGACGAAATCCTTAAAACAACTGTTGTATTTACCTTGAGTTGAAGCTTAAATGGTGGGAAAGTAGCAGAGAGAAAGAATTGTGCAAAAAGATTTTGCAGAGATGGTTTCCTGTCCAATGCTGTTGGTTAACTTTACTGCAATCTGAACTGAATCTCAGGCTGTCTTCCAACAGTTCTGTGTCATTTTTCTCCAGGCCAAAGGTAGAGATGAAGGACGTGAGGGGAAGATGCCAATGATGATGTCAAGGAGAACGATGCGGATGGTGATACCGATGGATGGCAAGGATGATGATGATGATGATGATGATGATGATGATGATGATGATGACGACTTGCTGATGGATTTGTTTGGCCAATTTTCCAGGTTTCCATGACGTTTCCGAAAATCGACGAAAACATCGATGTGATGAACTCAACCCTTCGGGCTCCAAGGATGGAACCCGCATCATTGATTCATATAATTTGACTCGTCCCCAGCATGGGAATTTTCAGTTCTCCAAATACCCCATACCATCCATGGGACAATTGTATATTTACCTACATTTAGTTGATTTTAATGGTAAATGCATAGGTAAATATACAATCGTCCCATGGATGGGTCACGATATACTTCTTTTTTCTTAGCAGTTTCTCAGAAGATTTTTCATGTACAGCATCTTTCTAACAAAAAAAACACGTTTTTATTTTTCTAAAGGGAATTTTGAAACCATCTGGCTGTTTCCAAAAAATCGGGGGAAAACCCCTCAAAATGGATGGTTTACAATGGAAAACCCCTATGAAAATGGGGATGATTTGGGGGGCCTACTTGGAGGATCATCCCAGTTAGTAAGTAGTTAGTAACCCCCATTCATAAGCCATGAAACGCCGGAAGGGGATTAACCCTACTTAGGGGACCTACAATCACCATGGGTATTAACCACTTACTAAATGGGATGATCCTCCAAGTACCCCTATCTTTTGGGGGATTTCCATCTTCCACTGAGCACTTCCGGACGAAGTTTGTGGTCCCCAAGCGACACAATTCACGTCGCCTTTGTGAGCCAAGTCCTTAGGGCTTCGGTTTGGGGAAACAGCTTGGGGGTTGGAGGTATGACGTGGGGGCCCCCAAAAACATACCATCCAAACACCACCCTTCACCCCAGGAGGTATGACTGGAAGATTAGGGAATGTGTAACCTGAAAATTTTCTGATTCATATTTTTACTTTCCCCTAATATATGCTGAACATATCTGAAATAGAAGCCAACACTTTTTGAAATTCATGGAATTTCCAGAACAAAATTCACCTACTTGGAGTAAAATCCATTTGAAACCGTGAAAAATCTCATCCCAAATATCGCAAAAAAAAAACTGGTGGTTGCTTGGGCCTTTGACTGCCGCTTCAGCGTAAGTTGGTGTGTGACCAACTCTTTCACATCTACGCGGGGATGACATGCTGGAAGCATGACTCTCCATATCTATGCATCATATGTATAAATAATTGTATAGGACATAATACAACAATTGTCTAGTTGCATGTACAAGACTTACAACTAACAACTATTATACAGCTATTTACTATAGGAAAATTGAAGATATTAGGTGTGTAGTACAATAGTATTTCTGTTACCTCTGAATCTTCACTGTTCCTGAGTTGGCCTCACACTAGCGATGCATTCCCAGTGGAGCAAGGATTCATCCTTCACGAGTCACGAGTTTTTCGGAGGGCGCATCAAGATGGGTCACCATCTTAAAAGTAGCTTGTGAAATGGGGGACCCCAAAAAAGTAGGGTGATAACCCCAGTGAAACCCATTGATTCTGGCCATTTATAGGGATCAAAGAACTCAAGTTATTAAGTAGTAAAGGCCCACCTTGTAGGAGACACCAATATCTTGATGGAAAATTCTTTGAGCCAACAAAGCTGTCATGTGTTCATCTCTCATTCGCCTTTAAAACCGAATTCCAGATCTGTCTTTGAGAAACATTTGATTCTTCACCGTCAACATGTCTTCACTCCACTTCACAATTTTAACGTTTTGACCCTAAAAAATTGATCGTTTCCAAGATCGGAATCACCTTTTCCAGAATATGTTCAGCTGAAGCATGTTAAACTTTGGCAAGGTAATCCTGTGGCTGAAATCCTGCACCTAGTTCATACCTTGGTAGTTTCTTCCCCATGATTTACAGGCTTTTTATACATCCCAGATCATCCCAGGATTTCTTTAGCTGGATTTCCCTTCAAACCATCCAACAGCTATGACAGCTATGACCCCTGCAGCTCTCAACTCTTGACCCCAGACCCCGACCTTCGGACGGAACACACGGATCCGATCATCACCACAGGCAGTCAAGATGACATCACCAAAAGGGGACCAAGCAGCGCTGTAGACCTGAAGAATTCTCTGAACGACAAAAATATGGCCATTTTTGGGTGTTTGTCCAAGCAATTTTTGGGAGATTTGCTTTACAAAAAAAAACACCGAAAAGCACCAAGTCACCATGATTTCAAATAGTCATTTACTTGGGGACATCACTTGAAAAGTCCCAACTTCATTTTTCACCTAAGATCAAACTTTCGCCCAAGAAATTCGGCTGATGAACATAGTAAACACTCATTTTTTGAGCTGTGACGTAAAAATCCGAAAACATCATGGTTCTCTTCCTTGCATCGTGAAGCTTTTGGTGGCATTTTGAAACAACCATGGTCCACGTGTGTCCGTCCACGGATTCCACCATGGATCTTTTCCCGCATGTGATAGGTAAGAACTTGTTATTGACTGCATATCCTATTGATATCCATTGGCAGTACTGAAGCGCGTGGGACTTTTCCGAGCTTTTGAAGGGCTGAGCCTCTTCTATAAGAAGTGGAAAACAAAAAAGGCAACTTCGGCATCACCTAAATTTGTGATTTTTTTTACGACTTTCCAAGTTTGAGACCAACAAAAAACATCAAAAAACATCAAAAAACATTATATAAGTCAAATTAAGTCGGCCACCGGGCGCGGATGAAAGTCCTTAAGAATGCTGACCTTAGTGGGAAGCAAATTTTTGGTCAAAAAAAAACTGCAAAGCCTGACGGCAGAAACTCAGACTTCATAACCCTCTGAATTTTGTGGAATGGGTTTTTGTTACCAAAAACCTAAGCTGGTTGGTGGATTCAACCCGTTTGAAATATATTAGTCAAATTGGATCATTTCCCCAAGTAGGGGTGAAAATAAAAAATCTTTGAAAACACCACCTAGTACGTGACTCTATCAGAACAGGTGCTTTCAACCTTGCCCTTTAAAAGGAACGGATGCTTAGAGAAAAAACGTGGACCTCTCAAGAACCTGATGACGCCAGCCAGCCGTCTTTGTTGAGAAGCCCGGCACATGACCAGCTACAACAGGCATCGCTTGGCGTGGACCTTCCGACGTTTTTTGGCATCTTTTTTTTCTGTTGAAAATCCGATGGCTTCAAAGATGGCTTTTCCCCAACCTGGATGCCTGTCGTGTGGACTTCGGAGCTTCCTGGCTTCGACAAAAAAAAATCAACCAAAAATGCTTCAACCCGGCAGATTTTCATGAGGAGGAGATGGTGTGGTGTGTGACTTTGAACATTTACTATTCCAATGGAAAATGACGCACGCATTTAGTCTTTGACTTGCCGAAATTTAAAGTACTTGGAATAAAACGATCATGTCTAAAGTTAAAACTGTTGTTAATTCTGCTTAGGGAATAAAGATCAGCAGGATCTAGATCGATGACTTTTGAAAATTAAAGGAACATATGAACATGAAGTTTCTTAAATATTTCCATGCTGAAAGCCAGGTCCAAAATCATATTTGCTTGTTTGTTTCTCCATGGATTTTCGATTTGTCATCTGAGGAATCGAGTTCTGAAGTTTCCTCAATGTTTTCCCCGTCCTACCTGACTGCCGTTGGTCATGGGTGCAGGAATTTCAGGCCTTGGGAAAGACAAAAAGATACAAAAAGCATGTGCTAAATAATTGATGACCTAATGGCTGTGTCCAAGATGAGGCGAAGTGAATGAGTCATGAATATCATGAATGTTGTTCAGGACTAGTGACTAGTGTTTTATGATGCTTTGTGATGCCACAAATGTAGGTACAGTAACATACGAACAGTTCATGAGTCTTGTTTGATGGCAAGTCGTCCTCGATCACCAAAAGAACTCAGAGATGAGCCTTGACACATAGATGACACTAGATGACAACTTATTCCCATCACAGGAATTACCCTCCCTAAAAAATCAATCACCAGCAAAAGCACCTGAAAATAGGGGAATCCCCAAAAAGAAAATGTCGAAACCCCAACAAAAAACACATTTTCCAAGGGGTAAACTCGCTGTTAAACGTCGTTTTCGGGATTCAACCTGAGTCTGCGACTCTTTGGTTGGGACCAAATCTCCTGGAACAGATTCGGACCGTGATTGTTGAGGGGGGGACAAATGGGACAAAACATGTCCCACAAGCATGTCTAAATGGCTTGCGAATCTTATGTACTTAAATTTGGTGGACAAACATCATGTAAAATGAACATCCTGAGTCATGAATGAGTGAAGTTCCAAGTCTTGGGCAGATCATTCCTAGAACACTATCCTACAGCTCTTGTCAGACAATTGATGTTGCCTTCCTTAGACTTGAACCCAAAATGGCAAGCCAATCTTGGCCTGACCTCGAAACAGTGGCCGTAAAGAAATGGCTTTGACCAACGCAAAAGCACCTGGGATGAGTGGATGAAAAAAATCCTGAAACGGTATGAAAGTCATCATATGTGCATCATACTGTTGATGGTTCAGATATCCTGCACCAGTTGATAGGTATCTCCCAATATTTACAGGGTGTTTTAACATCCAAGGCCGTGCAAGGATTTCTGAACTATCAACAGTATTTCAGCATCGCTTCATATCACGTGTTCATCATATTGTTCATGGAAGAAATCCCGCACCACCTGACATGTATGAAACCCTGTAAATAACAGCATATCTACCATAATCAACTGCTTAGCCGGATTTCTGAACCATCAACAGTATCTTCATCAGTATCTTCATCAATTTTTGTGAGACATGTGCAAACAACATATAAGGCATCTCATAGCGAAAAAACAATCAAACAACATTCCGATTCCAGTGGTCACCACCTAACGACAGTCCGACCAAAAAACGTCGGGTCCCGCTTAACGGCGACTCTAAGTCACCGGACTCAGTTTTTTCGAGTCTTTCGCAGTGCCCGGCACCTGAGATTTGTGAAGAGATTTGTGGAAGCACAGAAACTCTGTTTTTTTCCAATGTTTCCAAGCATAAATATATCAGATCGACCATTCTACTAGTACATATAATCGTGTAATTATGTATATATATATATAT
>Ga0126337_10001788_pt1 | contig 13273 bp, 4 predicted proteins | sample DipCmetagenome_FD_92527 | JGI IMG/M metagenome (GOLD analysis project Ga0126337, IMG submission 92527) | Coral microbial communities from La Bocana,Puerto Morelos, Mexico - Diploria C A metagenome | ecosystem: Host-associated > Invertebrates > Cnidaria > Coral | place: La Bocana,Puerto Morelos... | reverse complement strand
TCTGAACACCGGCTGTAGTTTGTGATCAAGTTTATTACTCAAGTCCGAGAGATGTTTCTTTACTATGTCCGCTGATTTCTGGTCTTTAAAAGGCAGGACAATGCGGTAGATATTCTCTGTTGGGGGCGTCGATCTTGTGTCTGGTGACATCACTGAATTAACGAAACGGGTGATGGTGGAGTTCACAAGAGAGATTTTTAAAAGAGTTTTTGTACACTCACTGATGTCGATAAATTTTTCCGAATTTCGATTTCGTGGACGAAATTGGATTTTTTCCCTGCATTTCTAACATGACTTGCTGTGACCGAAACCTTTCCAATGCTGAGTAACCTTTATTCGCACGGGCCAGGCAGGTATGTCAAGCATTGAATCAGCAGCTTCGCATTCGCGTGCAGCACGACTTTCTTTTCCCAAAATAAAAACTCTTACAAAACGAGCGTGATTTTTGTGCAAGATGGCTAAGAATTGTACTTCGTCGCACGTGATCCAATTTGCTGAAATGTACATATTTTCCCCGGGATAAATGAGTCGAAACCCGAGGAAATACTTGTTCGAATGCGTCATGTAAAAGATGTCTTCGCTGCACTGCGCTACTTGCAAAATAGTATCACATTTCAAACTTAGCCTTTTGTGAAGTCTTTGGATAAAAGTTCGCTCTCACCTTTAGTTATTGTTATTTGCCCTTCAAATTCTATTATTTAAGACGAAGTGAACTATCTAAGATAACTTGGTTTGAAAGGTGCCTTTGTTTGGGAGAGTACCAAAATTGTTAAGACAATCGAAGGTACTGCGGAGATAGACCTCCTCCATGGAAGCCGGTGTCGTTTGTTGGTAATGATAATTTCCGAGTAATGTTCTCTAATGATTTCTTCCAAAGGAATACAGTTGCAGTGGTGTGTAATGTACTACACACTATGTCCACTGGTGATGCTTTAAGTTTATTGATCCATTGACAGAGCTAAATAAGAGAGTTGCAAGGGAGGTTGGGGGCTGTACCAATCACGCATCACAGAGATTTTTCCGCCAATCATGCGTGATGGTGCAAATACTTCTCTGGTTACAGTCTGATGCACTACCATAGTGACACGCTCGACAAAGATAACACTGAAGGTCATAATACTTGTGTAAATTTTAACAATATTGTCTATATCAACTTATGCCTATTGTGATCTATTGTGTGACAAGTTTTTTGGACCTACCACAAAGTTCAAGGACATCAAGGATGGAAAGACCAGAAAACGGTGTTGTCTGTGTCACGGCTTATTTATCTTTAATTAGAGGCTATTTTCTTTGACTGAATGGTATCTTTCTAGGTCAAAGAATGTTAACTTCTCACGAAAATCTGCTAAGAAAAACATGCTTTGCATGCTTGTAAAATCACGCATCATACTGCTTGCATCATACTGCTAATTTGGGTCCATCACATTTCACGCTACGAATTTAGGTGCCATCACGTGTCACAGAAAGACCCTTTGTCACCTTCAAATAAGTGTACAGATGTACCACCGAGCTAGCCCTTCTACAGTAGGTTTCGAACCACAAGGAACAGGATAGTGTCTTGAGAACAAAGTATCTTCTGATCCTTAGAACTGGAAATTTTAAAACAGCTAACACCTGTTTTAAATCACAATTAGAACACTATGGTAAAGCCATACTGCTGTTGTTCTTGAAAACTAAAATAAACGCCCAGGCAATTTTTGTTTGATGATACATATATCTGTTGTGGTTCAGTTTTTCCTTTGTTGGAAATTTTTTCAAGCAATTCGATATTTTTCTCTTTATATCATACTGTGATAATATTATATTCAAATCAAACTAGTTTTGAAAATTGTAAACCAAAGATAAAATTGAACCACAACATAAAGATGTACAAGTCTGTTTTAATTTTTCTTGAATGAAACAAATTTGCATGTGTATGTGAAGCTGAGAACATCAGTGAAAGCAATGGGACTGATTTAAGCACTTTGTTGCATTCACCACTATGATTACATTTATCTTGGACTTTATGAGCACGTCGATGTTTGATGTCACTACCTGCTGGTCAGTTAACAACCAAGAGCTACATGTAGTTGCCAACACAAACATGGGTTTAGTAGGATAATAATAATTGTATTTTCTTTTATAATACAGTGTCTATAAATGTGTAATGAACCAGTGGGATAAAATATTGAAATATAACTGATTTAACATCTTAAAAACTTGTTGAGGACTTTTCTTAATTTCACGCGCGAAGTGTTTGAACTCCGTATCAGAAATGCTGTGGTCATCAAGCGCTTAGGAATTGATACAGAGCTATTTCTTGTGTCATGCTTTGCAACGGCAAGAGCGCAAGATTGTTAAGTGCTTATTAACTTTCTGTTTTAACTTATTGTGGATGGCTGTCAGGCTGGTGGAAACAGCATCTGATACAGTTGCAATCGACGCGACAGGCACTACAACCATGCCTGATTTTCTTTTTTAGATTGACCTGCATCTAAAAGTGTAGCTTCTGTCCTTTAAAATCAAATGGCTTCCCGTCTGTATCTTTAATTGATATCGACAAACTTCTACATAATCGCTTGTCGAAGCGTCACGATAGCGTTGCTGCTCCTTTTGATAGTGAGCCAGTTTTCGTATGCTTTCCCTCTTATGTCAAACTTTCCAAGCAGGGTTGATGCTTTCCCGTTTATTAAATTGCAAACGGGGTCAACCAAATCGCAATAAGCAAAGTAAGTGCTGGGTACTGTAAGTTGTTTGTGGAATGTTACATACGTCACGGTCAAGAAATATTTTGCTACTGTGTTCAGCGCTCTAGTGGGTTGAACTTATTTCGGTGACTAATTTTACCCCATCTTTTTTTGTAAAATGTTTTTTAATTCTTTTGCCATTTTTTAAAGGGTGTAATGCCCCTGAGCAATAATCTTGAGAGTCACCTTACCATGTGAATCAAACAATGAAATTTCAAATTAGACTACTAATTAAAGAGCTTCCAGCTTATAGTGATGTATTTAAAAAATTACACTTTTACAGTTTTGTTTTTATGCGTGACCACTGTGAACATTTTATGCTTGAACTAATGTGAAAATGTTAAGCATGAAGTTTAAAGGCAAATGTAAACATCTCAGTTCGATTTTAAAACTTGAAGTTGACTTGACAGTAACTCTGCTTTGGTATTTTGTTTATTATATACTATCTACTATCCACATTTTTTCATTCTCCTAGAACCGCCAGGTCCCCCAAGTATCGCACAGTTAGACATTCAAGCCACTTCACTGACAGTAAAATGGACTGCACCAGCTGATGATGGAGGGAGTCCTATCACAGCACACCGAGTGGTCATACTAAAGGGTAGCACTGAGATAAAGAATGCTAATATAACTGACCCTAGTACAACTAGCTGGCCTGCTGGAGACCTGACGAGAGCTACTAACTACACTGTGAAGGTTTTTGCCAGGAATGCCGTGTTTGAAGGACATGCTGCGGAAAAGAAAGTGAGGACTAAGTATGAAGGTAAAAAAGAAATGTGTGCGATATCTTGCTCTCTTGATTTTCTCATTTTAAAAGATGGTTTTGAGTAATCTTCAAAATAGCTTACTTCAAGCACCTCTGTATTTATGTAAGACCTTTCTCCGCATATAACAATAATTTTTACGGGTGTTAGAGTTGTCAGCTCGTTATAAAAGCTGATTTAGCTTCATAGAAATCCAAGCAAAAAGACCTCTCATGGTTCATGCAGAGAAATCAGATCTTACAATGCTGGAAATAATTTTACTTCATCTTAAACAGGAAATGTGTCGTTTGAAATCTCTATTTTGAGTGGACATATTATCAATTTGGTCAGTATTAATTACATAATTTACACACACAAATAAAAAGATGACATCCGTCTATAAGCGAGCAAGAAGTGATAACCTCGCCTAGCAATGCATTATGAGTCGATTTCTAAAACAGATATTCGTTTTTGTAGAGTAAGCTAAAAACTATTCCCGCATTTTGATTGGTTCTCGCCTATGATCTATTAGGGGACAGAGGCACAATTCACCTCATCATTAAAATGTTTTTCCCTCTGTTTTAGAATGGCAGAAATATTAAAATTCAGCCTAACACAGTAGACCTCAGCACGAGGCTCTGTGGAATAAACCCCACATACACTGCAGTTATTCCCCGGGGCCTCATACTGAGGTCTATTGTTTTAGGCTGAATTTTAATATATCGAAATTGGTCTATTGAACGAGGTTGAAAAGTGTAGCTTCGTGCCCGTTTCGTGGGCGATATCTGGAGAACTCAACAACTGTTCAACACGAACACAAAAATATGATCCTGATATGGTTTAAAACGTTTGAATGGTGATGAAAACGAATCATTTAACGTATGCGAAAAAAGATCAGCGGGTTTACACCCATTATTTTACACAGGAAACGGAAAATGCTCCCTTGCAAATACATTTGAACTATCAAGTCATGTGCTGTGTTGGAAAGTAAATAAGGTACCAAGGAATTATCTTTCTGCGCTAAATTATCACTACTGTCAAAGATAGAACATTGCCAAGCAGCTGAGGCAAGCTTCCAAGTAAAGTAGCTATACGACGTTGTGTGGATATTTCAGATGGTAAAAATTTCCTGTATACTTTATGCTTGTAACTGTGATCATAAATTGTATGTAAATCAACATATTTTTAACAATTATTTTACATTAAATTACAACTGACCTACAAAGAGATGTTCTAGAGAAGAATGTCACAGAGATTGTTCTTCTACATGTAAACATAAACCCCAAGCCTAATGTCTTCCCAGCTCCTTCCATCCCAGGTATGATGTAACTTTTTTTCTATTTATAAGGTTATTATTAGCTTCAAGAGAATGCGTTATGCAAGTGATAAGAATACATTTTCATCAAATACCAAAAAAAAACATGGATTTTAAAGGTTTCATTGACAGCATATTGACAATAAATTGATAGCTTTCCATGGAAGTGGAATGTATTGGCAGAAACAGATTATTGGATGTTCTTACAAAGGTAAGGGAGGATCCTAGTCTGAGGTTTTAAAAGTCAACTAAGACTCCACCTAGTATTCACCAGTTGAAAATTGCAGTACATGTTCAATCTGTATTTACCATAAGTAAGGTGATTCTCACAATAAAACCATCGACCCTCATCCACCTTTTAAATCCTGTTCAGAAAGATACAATGTGGTAATATACATGGAGCTAATATCATAATTTATAAAAAAAAAAATAATAACTACAGATTTTCCCAGGGAGAAAGTTTTTTCAGCACTCTATAGTTAGTGGATAAAACACAAAGAGCGGGTCAAACAAACTACGACTAGACGCTCGAAGAGCATTCACTCGGGCTTCGTATCGAGCATTTTGCATAGAGTGACTGCGCCCGCAAAACGAGCAGCAGACCCAACTTAGCTGTCAGAGCATAGTACACTATTTTTACCAATCGGTTTAGCATTAGTGAGCGACACTTAAGTGAAGAATGTGTCAACTCTATACTGGAGGTGTTTAACGACTACAACAGAATTAAGATTAACCACCTGACACCTGTCATTACAAGACAGTGCATCAACTCGTTTATTAGTTAGATCATCGCCTTGTATTCTTGCTAATATCTGAAACAGTTCAGGCCATGAGCGCGAGATAATGTCATAAACCATGTTGGAATGGCAAGTTGTTTTACCTTTGTAATTACTTCGTACACGGGTGTATTTGCCTCTGAAATAAATTTGCTTGATCTTGGCAAATAAGGTTTAGTAATCTATGATGATTGGAGAAGCAGTAACAGATTGCCCATTAACTTTCTTTAGAGCAATATTTATGCTTTCTATATTTGAGTTATGAATTGTGCAAAGAAAGGTATTCAGGGTCTGTGGTAAACCTTAAACATCCCGGGGGGGGGGGGGGGGTACTCCATATAATGGCCTATACGTGGAGGCTCCGCCCGAAAGGGGTACCTTTTTCAGGCTACGGGTATATAAAAGGGTAGGGATTTCACAAGTTTAGGTATTTGAAAGAGTAGGAAAATCTTCACTTGGGTGTTAGAAAGGGCCTTTAATTAATTATTACGTGCTACGTGAAAAAATGACAAGAAGACTTCTGTTTTAACGATTTATTCACAAGTCTTCTTCAGAAGGTACATTAAAGGGGTGCCTTTTCCCAATGAAAAGTATACGAAAGGGGTGGCTTTTCTGAAAAAAATTGTGTATAAAAGGGTAAGGGCGGAACCTCCCCATATAAAACGTTTTTCAGTACCCCCCGCCCAGTTCCACATTAATGTCGGAGTCTAGCATTAAAGTATTTCACTAGTGAAATTGCAACTTGTTCTGATGTGTACCCATATCTGGCTTTAGGAAACTGGAAATGTTAGTTCTTCACATTGTTTATCAAGCATAAATGAGACAGGATGTTTGTTTTTCCTGGTGCTATGCTATACATATAATATACATACTTTGCATAACGAGATCTGATTTGTTCTTTTTTATTGACACTGTAACATTATTATGTTCATGTACATTGGTGATATTGACAACTTTTTCTAGTGGATCACAGTCATAAAGAGTATTCATCAAGCACATGCAACTTCATGCGAAGAGCAAGCCACCATTCATGATCGCTTGTACAATAATAATAGTGATTATGCTTGCAGTACCAAATCGTACATTACATTTGTAATCAGTACGATTGAAGCCAATAAAAACCAATAAAAGAAACAGGATATTTAGCGGAAGACGGAATGATTTCGTGAATAACGTTTTGTCGCTGTTGTTCGTGTAACCTTACTGTTCAAGTTGCTTCGGTCAGTATCCTTATCCAATTCGCAGTTTGCGCCACCTTCAAAGTTGTGTTCACTGGCTTCTTCTTGATCTTTTTTTAGCAAGTAAGGTGTTCGTCTCAGCACCATTTAAGAAATAAGAAACATGTACCGCGCTTCTATCGAGCTATAGAAACACGAGTGAAAGTTTGGGAGAGCGAAAATAGAAGAAAATGGAAAACTTCCTTTTGTAGACCGTTTGACAACAACGAACTACGAACGACAGTGTACAGAAAACCAACACATACCGACTGACTACTCGACCAATCATCCTACAACCCGACCTCCCACAAAGCCACGACTATAAACACTCTGACGAGACGAGCGCAACTAGTGTGTGACACACCAAACAGCTTACGTGACGAAAACAAATACCTTGAACGTGCTTTTCAGAAAAACAATTACAACGCTGACTTTATTAAACGAAACATTTACCGACCTTCTGAAGCTGACGACACGAACAGAAACCCTACACCTGTTACTACAGTGACTATAACTTACATTAAGGGCACCTCTGAAACCATCTCACGGATCCTACAGCCATTCATGTAGCCCGTAAACCTACGACACTTGCTGACACTTGCTACGTTACGACACTTGCTGACAAACGCACAAGAAGAACGAACCATGTTCGTTCTTTTTGTGCTTATGATTATGCTTATGTCGTGGGTTTTCTCATTTGCTTATGCGAGTGTTTCGTGCTTATGCTTATGTGTGTGTATGTGTGTGTGTGTGTATGGTTATGCTTGTGCTTATGCGCTAGTGAAAACCAGCCTTAAAGGGTGATAAATTATTGAATCTTGTTATGACGATACACTACGGCTGAATGGCTCAAAATCGTTTCCAGCTGGAACGCGAAAAGCCTACAGTTTATTTTTTTGTGTGGCTGTCAACAAATACGGAAACACCACATAGCCAGTTCAAGTTAATGACATAAAAGGTTTTCAAGTTGTTGCTGTTCTTGTTGATCAAGGTAAGTTTTTTTTTTGTTAGGAGTCCCAGCAGCAGCGACAATTGATGATCTACCAAATGAAGTAACAGACGATACAATTACTTTGAAGTGGAGTGAACCACAAAAAAATGGAAGAGTAATCACACAGTACACTGTGTACCAAAGAATAGTGACTGATGGTAAACCAGGAGACTGGATCATGCTTAACACAATTACATCTATTTCTGTTAGAAAGTTGACAGTTGATTTGAAGAAAGGCAAAGTGTACGAATTTGTGGTTACTGCAACAAACGAACTTGGTGAAAGTTTAAAAGAGCCTGGAAAGTTCGCGAGAGTCATGGCGTCAGGGGTCCCAGCGGCTGTGGAATTGAATGACATACCCAATGAAGTAACAGAAAATGAGATCACACTTACGTGGAGTGCACCAGAAAACTATGGGAGAAAAATTGAACAATACACAGTGTATAAGAGAATGGTCGTTGACAGTAAACCAGGAAAGTGGATCAAGCTAGAGACAATTAGAGATGTCTCAGTAAGAGAATTGACAGTTGAGTTGGAGAGAGGAAAGGAGTACGAATTTGTGGTTACTGCAAAAAACATTCATGGTGAAAGTAAAATAGAGGACAGAAACATCAAAAGGGTCATGGTGAAAGGAGGCATGTTTACAGTTTAATATTTTTACTCAACTAATTTAGGTATCTTTGGAACCAGCTTCTAAAGGGAAAACGTACTAAATTGTAGAGGTTCTTAAGTTGTTTTATTCAGAACATAGTACCTCATAATGTTTCCCTAAATATTTATTGGCTGGCAATTACTGTTTCCTTTATATTTGTTTATCTTTTGGCTGTAGTACCACCAACAACTGCCTCAAAAAACAAAGGTAAGGTCAATATTGTTATTGAAGCCAATGGTAATCTTCAACCTGGAAAATAGCAAGGTTCTTCCAGTTACCATCAATATACCCGGTTGTAAACCGTAAGCTACTCGGTGAAAGCCATAATCATAGGTAATATCATCTAACTAAATTGTTTGCACGAAATGCACACGACGACCGTCCCTCCTAAACTTTTATCCAGGCGTCGTACCTTTTCCAGGTGTTCTGCACGTATGCAGCAGTGCCTCCAACAGGCGTGTAGTGGCTTGTTCTAGCATCATTTCACTCATTTGTTTCCGTTCAACAACAAGATTACTTAATAATAGTTTATTCGTAAGGGAAGGGATTGGACATAACACATAAAATGTAAAGTTATAAACAAACGAATTTATTCTCAAAAATCTCATACCGAGCATCCAAACTAACAATCTAAAACACATTGTTTATTTTAGGTTCGTCGTGTAACGAGACAACTCCTCACATTGTGTATAACATTATCATCATTGTGTTGTTGATTATCATTCTCGTTCTGATTATTCTCCTCCGGAGACTGCGCAGTGGTTCTGGTAAGTTAACTTATTACTTTTACGGGAGAAATTGTACTAAAAACATTGATATAGTTGATAGCGGAATAATTTCATGAGATGTTACGTAGCAAAAATTCTTTGTAGAGTTCATAAATGAGGCGCTGTGACTGGATTTGATTGTGTGGTAGTTTTGAATGAGACTTCGTTAACATGGCTATTACGTAACTTTCATTTTCTTGGTTTTATTCCATTTAAAAAATACTCAATCATAACACAGTATACAGTAAGTCTCCGTGATTGTACAAGACGATGGAAATACGCGCCATTTACTAAGGAAAAAAAGATGACTAGTTTTAAAATTGTTTCTCTTTCAGCGATCTCAAAAGGAAATCGGTGAGTGTAACAATCCCTTTTTCGTGTATTGACAAGCATAGGAGATATGATAAAAAAAGATTTAGAGGCGTTCACTCCCAGTTCTTATGTAAATATTTATTTTTAGTTAAGAAAAACCTTTAGTTAAAAATTAGGTAGATTGGAGATATTTTTCCGTCTTTATTTATGCATACCTGAATAGCTAGAAAGATAGAAATACTCTAAGCTCATCACGTGTTTGTTCTATTTCTTCGTGATTTTTTTTTTGTTTCTGGTTGTTTTTGTTAAAATGGGAAAAACCACTAAATGAGCGGATCTATGAAAAGAAAAGAGGGGCCAACAACCAAGAGAAAACTGTAGGCAAAGTACATGTAACTTGCTAAAGTTTTGAGGGAGTAAAACCTGAAAACGGCGCAACTTTCATCAAGATGGATTTTCGTCCCTGATAACTGTTTGCTATTGCTTGTAACCACCAAATGTGACATTTGAAAAATACAAACTCTAATAACAAGGCAACAAAAAGAACGACCGAATGCGGAGGCTAGGACTGCGCACTATTAGTGTTGGTGCAGTTTTTTTAGTCTCTTTTTTTCAAAATCCAACCAAACCACCTCAAGATTTCATGAATTAGAAATTGACTCTGATTAGAGATTCAAGAAAGATAAAATAAAACTCTCTAACACATATTTTTTCTAACTGTAAGGAAATGTTAATTGTTACCTTTTTTGAAAAAAGTGGCTCAAAAATTGTGCTACGGACTTCTTTAAAATTTTGGCTCCGGACTCGATTCACCAGTTTAAATTTATTGTGAAAGCTTCAGGCATCATAGTTTGTACGGTCGGTTTTCATAAATTTTGATTCAAAAACACGCTTTACAACCTTTCACGTGAATCGAGTGCGAACGCCTTCTTTTCACGCACGCCCCTTGCATCGCATGCGGGAAATTGAACGTTTCTTTAATTATCTACCTTTTCTGTCCTATTTTTTTCACTTCTAGTCTCAAACACTGTTTCTTCAGCTAACCAAACACCTCTAATTTCGTCAAAAATATTTTGCCGAGCTTCGTATTTTGAACTCCTTTCTAGCTGTTTGGATATCCAGATGAAACACTGTCTCTTAGACATATTATTTGAATCAACTGGAGACGGGTGTTACCCTGGATGAAGGGTCACTCTCTTTGAAGTTAAATGTCCCTATGGGCGGGCCGACGCTTTCTAACGTACATACTTTGGATATTGATGAGTGAATAAAAATGGTGAATTTTGTGGTCGGTAATGAAATGTGAAAGGTGAACTGATCAACATGATACGAGCGTGCGACAAAGAAAAAATCTGAGTTTCTGACAGGAAATGAACGCATGACCTCCCGAAACCGGGAACTCAGAATTTTTCTTTGCCTCACGCTCGTGTCATGTTGATTGACTCACCTTTCACATCACTTTGGATATGTTTGAGTCACCTGCCATGGAGAAATTGAGGTATATAGAGCATGCGCAAAACCGAGAGGGTCATACTTGGCTTGGTTATTATGGAAAACGCAAGGTTAAGGAGTTGATAACCCTTTTACAGGGCTAACTCTTCTCCATATAAAGAAGTTCTAATTTTCACTACATTTACTCTAACACTTATGAACACAACTTCCTATATTGCAGTCAAAATATATGTGTGGGATGCGGCGGAGAGCTTGTCCTGCTGGTAAGTTAATTAAAATGTAAATTACACAAGGTGATTTTCCTCCAGGGAAGTGTTGAAAAACTTTGTCTATGCATAGTGTAGTGGTCAATAGTTTTAATTACAGCGAAAGGAAACCAGTTTTCTTAAGACCACAGTTCGCCATATTACCTCAGTTGTGTGTTTCTCGAAACCTAAAGATAGCAAGTAAAAGAAACTTGGCGAAAAGTCGGTTTAAAAACGAGTTTAAAACTCAGAAAGATTCTCGAGAAATAGAGAACAACTGTTGAATTTAGTTAGTCTTGTGCAACTTTGAAAATACCGACAGAGACAAAACCAACATTCATTATATTACATGTTATGGTCGACCCATAGAGTAAAGAAACAAAACCGGTTATAGAAACTTAATATACACATTGTCAATACTTGTGCTACCTCAGTTAACTGATAAATAATAAACGGTCAAAAACCAAAGGTCATTATTTTTCAATAGAATACCATGCCTACGGAAACTACAAAACAGTCCTCCAGCACAGTGCCGCCGGGTGACTCCAGGACCTATTCCACTCCAAGCAGCGGAGACTACATGGCTCTTCATCCGTCAACACGAAGCTGGGAAATTAATCGAGAACAGGTCAAAGTTCTTAAAGTAATTGGTAAAGGAGCTTTTTCTCAAGTTGCCAAGGCAACAGCATTGAACATAAACGGTGACGAGGAATACTCAACGGTCGCTGTGAAAATGCTGAAAGGTGCGATTAAAAATCCAAAACTCTGGAGAAAATAAGGAATAAAGGAATATTTTCTGATATTTATTTTGTTTTGTAGCGAATGCCCCGGATTCAGACAGAAAAGATCTACTGTCAGAACTTGAGGTGATGAAAAAACTGAAGCCTCATCCTCACGTGATCAAGCTGGTGGGATGTGTTACTGAGTCGGGTAAATGAAATCTGATGAGACATTATTACATGACCAACTGGTCCAAGAGAAAGGATAATTAACAATTAGAACCGCAGCCCGCAAGGGTTACGGGTCAATAGCCCATGAGGCGAAGCTGAATAGGCTATTGACCCGTGGCCCTTGAGGCCGAAGTTAGCAAATGCAAGTTTAAGAAAGATTTATTTGGGAATAAAATGAAAGAATTTCGCTACTCGATGGCTATTCCTAATAGTCCTCTAGTGGCGTAGCCAATCAAAATACAGGATTTGCATTAGTCCACTAGTTGAGTGATACTCATTCTGATTATTAAATTCTCAACCTCGGTCTGAATGCAATTCTAGCTTTCTGAGTGGTTCAGCGGAGACCAGCCATTATACCCGCGTTTGACCTTATATGGAAATGAATGCGGCAAATGCCGCTCAGCATAAATTTTTTCCCGGGAAGCCAAGTTTCGCCGACAAAAAAAATGGATGAAAAAAGCAGATTTGGTGAGCTATCCACGGAAGAAACACAAGAAATTATGGACAAGGCTGTCCCAGAAACAACAAAAAAACACAAAGTTTGGGATGGGATGAGATTATTTAACGGTACGTACCCGTTAATTTTCAATTCAAAGTTGTAAAATTTCAAATATGACCGTCGAGATTTTACGCATCCGTGAAGGTTACGTAACAACAACAACAATATTAACCTTAATGTTACACTGAGAATGGCTGGCTAGTCCTGGTGGCACCACATTTTCAAAACCAATACAAGAAATGTCAAAAGAAAAGCTGAATGTTTGTTTAAAGTGCTTTTACACGCCAGCGAAGAAGAAAGATGCCACGTTCATCCACGAAATCCATAGGAGCCGCCATTGATCGTTTTCTTCGCTTGCCGCCACACAACAAACCGTTTTCCATAATCTCTGACTCCGCTTCCACTGAGGCAAATAGAGTCTTGGACGCTGTCGTGAAAGACCTAAGGAAAACGGGAAAAATAGCTGGCGTCGTTCACAAAAAAGCAATCTCGAAAGAGCAGGTGGAGAAACTATATGAGAGCGGCGAACTCGGCCCAGCCGACAGTTTGAATCCTGCCCAGTTACAGAGGACGGCTTGGTTCTACCTCGGCCTCTTTTTTGGAAGACGGGGACGTGAAAACCAGCGAC
>Ga0126337_10001786_pt1 | contig 13278 bp, 5 predicted proteins | sample DipCmetagenome_FD_92527 | JGI IMG/M metagenome (GOLD analysis project Ga0126337, IMG submission 92527) | Coral microbial communities from La Bocana,Puerto Morelos, Mexico - Diploria C A metagenome | ecosystem: Host-associated > Invertebrates > Cnidaria > Coral | place: La Bocana,Puerto Morelos... | reverse complement strand
TTTCAACTTTCAAGCTTAGTACCGATCTCGGCTGTACATCTGACCAGTCTGTACGTGTCAGAAGCACGATAGTGCGGGTGGATATTGTATCCTGAATACTGCAAATCAAATCAAAAAACTATGTACATCCGCTGAAATGTCAAAGCCGATGGTAAGGATGTTTACCCTGAAGAACGTCACTGAGAGATCAAGGGTCTAATCAAACAAACTATGAATTAGTGGTGAAGATGTGTTGCGTCTTCGACCATTCTCGGGATTGAAGTATTTCCATAGCCCTTGAAAAGCAATGTGCTTACAGGCTAGTAGAGGTCTCTTATTCAAATGTGGGCATCTTAAAGAATATCCAACATGGTGAACGGGTGCCTTCACACCCCATGCCAGATCAATGCTACAAATCTTGTACTTCAGTATCCATCTCCAAGTTGCCCACCAAATGGTTGAGAACCTAGACAAAGGATGACCTTCAAGTCCCCTATGTGGGTTTAAATCGAGAAGTTCCCAGCACGCAATGTCTCCCCGTTTTTTGAAATTCAGGGGTGCATCACTTCGTGAAAAAGCCACATAATCAGCATACAATTCCATGATGGAAACACCAGGAGTAGGGAAATGCATTGGTGACTCCGTATCCCAACACAACTCAGCAAACCACTTACACAAACGGTTATAGTACTCTTGTCCAAATGGGAAAGGCTGGGGGAGCTCATCATATGGACAGAGTGTACCTACATCTTTAAAGGTCGTGGGGACCCATCGATCAAAGCACGGCATGCATGGTTGCTCACGCACAATGTCTTTCTTTTGTTCTTTTAATAGTTTTTCTTGCTGGAAATATGCGTGGGAATGTTCACATATGTATGTGTGATATTTTCCAATGTCACTTTCCAAGTTCTTATAAACACCGAACTGCTTTGCCAAACGGGTGAATTGTGGATCACTTTTGACACACTTTTTGGCTTCTAAGTCGGCAAAATCATTTCCAAGCGACAACCACTTGCGGTATGGATCAAGAATCAAACTAATGTCTTCGTGGGACTTGACTTTCACAAAACGTACCGCATCGGCGCTGCGGGCTTGCAAAAGCCACCATATTATTTCCCACAAATCATGATGTTCAACGACGGGCATGGTACCCCCTGCAGTGCAGTGTTGCATCAAACTCTGTGCTACATCGATGGCTGACTGACAATCAGAGTAGATGACAACCCTGTATGAATGAACTAATGCACGGATGATACCGCAAACTTCACCCCGAAAGCTATTATGTTCACTCATAGGAAGGACACCTGACTCTATGATGGTAAAATCACACTGTTTAAAGGATGCCTCGACTACAGCATAGCTTGCTATTGTCAATTCCTTATACTCTTGGTGATAAGCTGATCCATCAACAAAGAAATGCTTTGTATTTTGGTCATCTTCTGGTCTTATGATCTTGTCAATGTCAAACCTATGTGCAAATTTGGAATACGGCTTATACCATACAAGCTTTTGAATGGTCGGAAAACCAAGCACCTTTGTAGCAATAGGTTTTTTCCTGAACTTGTTGACAATACATTGGTGCTTTGATCGAACCTCTTGGAAAGCGGAACAATGAAACAAACGATGCTCTTTACTATCTGCTTGCTTACAAAATGGGCAGCTACCATCAATTTCAGCAATGTATTTGGAGAGCAAATCGAAGGTTCCCGTCTTACCAGACAAATATGTGTGTAGTATCCATCGGTGCTGCTCTGTACGATTAGCCAAAGTCCTATGAAGCATGGGAATATGTGAGAAATGAATATCCCAGTCTTTTCTATGTTGTACCAACTCTTGCATCCGTGTGGACCAATGAAGTTGCAACATATATTGTAAATGTTTTGTGGAACATTTGATCCAATGCACTTCAACCCCTGAAACAAAATTTTGAAGGGTAGTGCCTCGGACAACTTTCCATTTGGCATCATTGAAGGTACGACTCAGGCAAGCCATTGGGCCTGAAACACATCGCCCTTGTTCGCTAAGGTAACCTAATGCTTTCTGCTGCCAATGGGGAAAGTATCGGAAAAACCTTCTCCAAAATTGACAAGCATTTTTCAAATTACATAGCTCCGGGTCGGTATTTGTAGCCATGACTGCCAAACCTGATGATGCACCAGATCTAGTCAACCCTAGAGTCTTTGCAATGTCTGCCCTAACCGTTTTCCACGTAGATTTGGGGGTATGATGCAAATTACTCCCGTAACTGGCTATAGGTTGCGATGCTGTCTTTATCATTTTCACTTTGAAACTTCTAGGCACTTTGGTGTGTCGAATTTTTCCCAAACTCTGCTTAGCCTTGGTCACACGTGTTTTATGCTTCGGCTTAACTGTTTTTCGGGAATAGTTTATATCACACCCCAGGTCAGAGAAGTTACATACGACTGGAATGTCATGTCCACTAATTTTGAAACCTTTTAGGCCACGACGGACAGCTGGTGTTGTGCCCCATAGCCACGATTTCTTCCCATTGATGGTCATCTTTAATTTGGAAACAAAATCTTCAAGGACTCGTGTGGCTGGCAACAAGTCACGTGGAACAGCCGTTACCAGGTTCCAATTGTCAGCATACCCATGTGGGTCAACAAGCGGATAATGAAAAGTGACGACCTTTGCCTCCCACCAAGTCAATGCTGCCATCCCAACTACCGACATCCCACACCCTTCCGGTATGCCCGTGTAAGAAGTCATGGGGTCCCCTTGGCTATTTCCAATGCAAAGTGTGCGACGAAAATGCCTAAGCATTTGAAACCAAGCTTTGGTATATTTCCTAGGCACCCCCATTCTGGTGAGGGCTGCTTCTAACGGTGGTCTGGGCACTGTATTGAAACATCTTTGTAAATCCAAGCCAAATCCAGCAATGGGTTGGCCAGAATTGATGCTATCCTCGACCTTCAAAGCAACTAGTGCGGCGGCTGCTTCTGCTGGTACACGATTGGTCGCAAGTGCAACCTCTGTCGGCATAAATTCTTGGAAGTACTTGAGTATTTCTCTTGATCTAAACCTGGACCACTGCCGGTACAGGACTGACAACACTGTTATCGGCCTAGTATCATAAGGGTTGCTTGGCTGATTACTCTTGGCCAGCATGGTAACACGTGCAGTTATCCAATTGACTGGCCATTCCATCCCAGCTTCACAAGCATCCCAAATTTCAAACAAGGCTTTTACAATTTGGTCAGGGAAACGAAGTAATTCCTTCACGCTATAGCCACACCCCCCTCTAGCAGATTTAACTTTCAAGCCCTTTTTATGTTTGTTCCAATCATCCAAAGTAAAGGGTCTAAAAGCTTTCTCTGGTCTCCAAGGTATGTGGCTAATCAATGGCATTACATCATCCCATAAGCCGTCATGGCCTCTTGGGTCGTCACGCTTCCAATGCATGTTCCAAGCATCGGCTGTGATTTGGTGCATCTCATTATTTCTTGCTGTGGCGTATTGCTGGCTAATTTTGTAATTTTGTGTTTTCAATTTTAAAGGTCTGTCAACAAATATGCGATTGCCCTGTTGCTTGACGACGAAAGCTTGTTGTCCTTGAAACATGATCGGCTGTTGCAAGTCAAACGCTGTGTCATCAATCAGTTTAAGTTGATTCAAACCTTTTTTTGTCCATCTCATAGGGCTGACCTGTGACACTTTGGATTGCACCACATATGTCAAAGGCAAGGCTGGTGCTTCTCTGATCTCTTGATATGTTTTGGATCCTCCTTTGGCTAAGTCAAGTGCTATGGATAGTTTCCTGGCTCTTCTCCTCTCCAAGAAGTACTTTTGAAGGTTCTGGGTATGCCATTTATGAAATGCATCCTTAAGCCCCTCCAAGTATTCAATGTTTGGACATGCACAAGGAACGAACCATTGCAAATGTTGTCCCACCCAAGTTGAGAAACCTTTATGGAAACCTGTTGATTCCCTTATGGATGTCCATAATTCAGTGCATTTTTCCATCTTATGTCTTTGGGGATCACAATTATATGCTTTGACCTGTGCACACAATGTTTCAATTCTACGGAGCTGTCTTGTATGCCGTCTTTGCTCAATGTTCATCTGTCCTATTCCCGGTTCGAAATCACCCTGACGAGCTTTTCGGGTAGTGGGCACCGAACAAAATTGGGGTCTCAAAAGTTTGAAATTATCTCGCTTAAGGTACCCTGCTTTAATGGTTTGAAGTTCACCTTCACAATTCACACATGATGCTTTCCATGTGTCTTGAACCATGTTTGCAAAACACTTTGCAACCCTGTTACTGTCATGATCCTGAATGGCTTGATGAAAGACTTCTGAATGTTTACTGTATTGCTTCTGCGCTTGAACCTCAGCCACCGCGTCATCAAACAAAAAGTCATCAGTAGTAGGCGGTAACACCCACCGTAATGTAACTTCTGTGAGAGTTGGCAATCTGAACTGCCCCAATAGCAGAGGGTGAGCACTGAACAGATAATCTTCACAAGTTCTACACTGATAAATTGCATCAACCATCTTGGGGTTAATCAAAATGAACGACTTACGTGTTAATTCTTTACATGTAGGTTGCATCTCCCTACCAAAAAGAACACTATCGAGATAAGCAGCATCTTGCCATCCCTGTCTTTCCATGGATTTCCAAACATGTATTTCCGTCATATTGCAATTTAGATCACCTGTGATTACAGCTGGCCCCTGAAAAGTCAGGGCCCTTTCAGCAATCTCATTGAAGATACTATTGGTTGCATTAATCGGGTCAACGTAAGGGTTCATATGTGAAATTCCATACACTGAAGCAATGTACAAAGCAACGTTGGAATGGATTTGTACTACACAATCAACTGCACGCTGTGTGTCAGCGATGGGTTGTGACATAGGTTCCCAAAATGGTCTAATTGGAAAATTAGCGATGATTGCCGTACCACTAGCCTTGCCCCTAAGCTGGGAAATCGAGGGCCTACGTGCAGGTACGGGATCGGAAAATGCAACATTGAAGCCTGCCTTCTTGAACGTATGTCGTGAAAGTCGCTGGGCTACTAATGTTGAACTAGTTTCCGAAGCACAATAGATTCCACGACCCCATTGGATAACGGACTCTTCTTTTCCATACAATTGTGTGGGATTAAAACATCCAATGTCAAGATATTCATGGTTCCCATCATCCTGTTTATCTGAAATATTGGGAGGCCCCGGGTTCTTGGCTTCCCCTACCCTAACCCCAGCGTATCCCACTGTCCAAGCACATTTCTTGCACACCCAAAAATGTCTTGTGCATGCCTTGGCAATAGTGCCTTGGGACTGACGCAAAATGTTATGACCGATCTTGCAAACCAGCCGCATCATTAGAACATACCTTTGGAAGTCACCATTTTCATGAAACCAATCTTGGAAAACCCAAAAACGACAAAAACCTTTAAGGGCAAACCACCATCTTTCAGCTCCATGTTTGGAATCCAAAAGATCTAACGCAACTTTCCATTGATGCGTCTGTTCTTGTGATGAACTCTGTTGGTTACCACATGCGAACTGCCACTGCTGCGCAAAGACAAAGCATGACAACAGGAGTCCTGTCATGCAGCCTTGCCATGCTGCTGGGAGGAATCTTGCTGACTGATATGGATGGCATTTTTTACCAATGACGTTTGTCTTAGTAAAACGCCTTTTTTGGCCATAGAAGGAATGGTACTTCTGAACAACACTGTTATTGAAATAAAAATCAAAACATCTTGCAGCATGATTCCTACACTTACCGTGGTTCCTACTACAACGTCTGTAGCTACAATTCTGGCGAGTGTTGAAATCAGTCCTCAAACTGTGACATGGGCAGCGGATGCGACGAAAACTGGGTATCACGATCCCTGCAAACACAGTGCCTAAGAACACAATGTATATCCATTCACAATTGTAAAAATGATAGAGGAGTTGCAAAAGGAATCTCCAACTACCACATGCATACTCGGTTACAACAGCTTCAATGGTGACCAGTGGATCCCTGCTGCTGTGAAAATGAATTCGAAAAAAATCGTTCTTGGGAGTGCAATCTTGCATACAAACGAATATATTCATAATGCATAACAAACGAATTATGATGATAATGCTTGCAAAACTTCTCTTCGGATTTGGCATCTGATCGCAACCTAGCTGGATGTCTGCTTTCACCTGCCAATGGACAAACCACTCGCGAAGTGTCTGGATGTGGCAGTGTGTTGCATTCTGAGCTGATGTAGCCCATTGAGACAAACTAACCAACCCGTATCGGCAAAGCAAACAACCAAGTATTGATATCCATAGGAGGTATCTATAACACTGGCTTCGAAAACCTGGATCATACCTAACATGTTGTTCGGGATCCACTTCATGGTCTACGCCTAGTCAATAAGGCGCTGCATCAACTTTCCTCTGTCTCTTTGCATCTCCTTCCAATGCATCCAGTCGACCCATGAGAGTCGTGGTCATCGTCTGCAACATGCTATTCATTTGCTGCACAACTGTCTGGCTGATACCTCCGACCTGCTGTTCAATACCACCCAGCCTTTCCTCTGTATGCTGCTGTTGGGCTTGAACTTGTGTGAACGAAATGGATGTTGTCTCTTCGATCTGTTGCAGCTTGGCATCTTGGGCTCGGATAGCCTGCTCCAATCTGTTCACATGGTCTTGGGTATCCTGCATTCTGGTTCTGACTACTTGCTCTATTTGCTCTGACATCTCAACCTTGATCTCATCAGTGCGACTTGGAATGGTCGATTTGTCCATGTCTTCATCCCCCAATGCAAAACGATCAATGTTTGTCGGGGTGGACCTGACAGTGGGAAACCCATGTTGCACACATGATGCCAAAGTCCTGGTTTTGGCACCTCCTGCCGGTACTGCTACTGCGAATGCTCCATTGATGAAGATGTGGGGAGACGGTGGCTTGGTCTGTGCCGATACACTCCACGTTGTAGCACTGTATGGCCTTACTGCTACTGCATCCCACCCCATCTCCTTGAAGGCATTGGTCAGTTGTGGACCTGCAACATCATTTGGGACATGCTTCACGACCCACATGCTATCCCCTGGCCGGGGTTCACCTTCTTCAGCCCACACCGCATTGGGAAGGAGGACCTTCCGAGCTTGAATCACATTCTCACGTTTTGCACGATATGCATATCCATTGCCATACTCAACTACTCCTAGCGACACAGCATGTTTCTTACACTGGGCCACCATCTTCTCCAATGTTTCACCACAAGAAGGGATCACAACAAATGCCGGGTCAGGTCGCTTGTTGTCACTTTTGGGCACCAGAAAAATACCCGACTTCCCTGATGACTTCAAAATTTCTTCCAGTCGTTCATTTTTGATTCGGAGGTATCCATGGTAATATTGCCCTTTGTCATGTGGAACGACTTGCTTGCTAGGGCCATACGTCTTGAATGCAAAATGTGCAACCAAAGCTCCATTTGCAAACCCATTCACATGTTTGCCAATGTACTGCACCGGGTCCTTCGTCGATCCCCAATCCTCAACCAGGTTACGACGAATGACTGTTTCCACCACATGTGTCACTGTCGTCATGGCGGATGCTTTGTTCTTGCCTGGAACCAGTTGAATGTTCACATCACCGAAATTGACAATCTGAATTGGCAGTAAAATCGGCGTCGAATTCTTATCCAGTGCTGGTAGCATTTGGACTTGATCTGCAGGTGTATCAGGCCCAGCAATGACTAAAAGAGCCAAAGGTTGGACTGACATCCGCTTGACTGGTAAATAATGTGATGCTTCCTCAACCGTCATCAAAACCACCCCTGTCTTGTCTTGCCCAAATTCTTCCGGCGATAAAACTTGCAAAGGAGTCCGGTCATCGGCCTCCAAGTACATCAGCTCAATCTTCACCTGGGCAATGTCAATCTTCGGATGTGGAGTCTTGGTAGGTTTGGACTTGGCTGAGCTCGTGCTGGCTTGTTCGGGCTTCTTGGCTCTCTGCTCCTTTTGATGCAACTTCAATTCCCCATTTGTAATGAGTCTCACACGATGTTCTGTTGCAATTTTCTTGAGGCCCTGCCAGAACGTGTTATCATCATCCTTAGACAAAGCTTTCAATTGATCAGCTGGTATTTCATCCATAATCTGTTTCACTCTCTCATTGACATTGTCTTTTGGAACACCCCTAGTCACCAATTGTTTTGTGAGGTGTTGTGTCAAATCCTTTTTTGCTCCACCTGGCAAAGGAACTGCACGAAAGCTAATCACATCTTTTTCACATGTCTCGCGAATTGTCAGGTGAGGATCAACTGTGCGGCAATTGGATGTGACTAACAATGTTTGGCATGCTTCGGACTGACAAAAGAACGATGCTCCAAGCTTCAAGAGAGTGCAATCTCCCGGCAACTTGTATTCACAACCATGGACACGGAATGGCGATCGGATATACCTTTTGAAAGGTGCCACCAAACTGCCAACACCCCAATCAACCTTGTTTGGATCAAGACATTGGGGAACGATCTCAACAACCAAACGTGGAGTAGCATTCATGTTGTTCAAATCAACCATTAATACTTGTTCATGTGCAACTGCTTGTATCTCAATGGTTGGATCGACGATGCATGAACCTACTTCGACAATTGGATTACCTTTTGCGATGTCAGGTACCAGTGTTTGAATGGCTCTTATGATGGTGCATCGATGGTCAACTGCAATTGTTCGGATGCTTTTCCACAACGGGTGCACAACTGCCAGACGAATCAAATTGGACGATGCTTCACCAATCCGATGCCCACTCTTGATCCCAGGGTTAGGCCATGTGGTATCTGACTCTTTGACATGCAGGCATCTCTTGGGACATGGTTGAATCACAGGTCGCCATCGAATGCTGAAACTGCGATGGTCACCACATTCCAACACATATGCATCAACCACCATTGGTATACCATCCCCCCACAACTCCAAAGACATGGGATCAACATTCAACCTACCCGCAAAATTTGCAATCCATTGGGAAACAGTGGTGGTCACATTTGCTTCCTCGATGATGTCTTGCTGTGCAAACTCAATACGTACTTGGCATGCTACATGGACTGGACGAAACCGTACAATGTGTGGGGGGTGATCATTCAGGACACTCCTCATCTCAACGGCTTTGCCTCTCACCTCAACTTGATCAATTAACCCATCGTTACCATGTGGTAAGGCAAAATGGATTAAACTCTGCACTTCAACATTTGGGGGACCCCACACGATCTGGACCCACCTACTTGTCTTGCTCGAGATAGCTGCTGGTTGAAAAGTCCTTGCTTCGTCACCTATGTCAAGTGTTGCAACTTCAACCAACATACGATCAATCTCTACATCTTGTGCAGCAGGCAGGAACTGGACTCCTTGCCATCTAACACTCTGTCTTTTGTCTGAATCATCTGTTTTCTTCTCAATATCTTTTGGACTTTCCACGGTAAATGGCATTGTGGGGGACACCGCATTACTGTGGATTCTTGCACGTTTACACTGATGCTCTTCTTCTGGATTCTGATGCTCTTCTTCTGGCTTCTGCTCAACATCTGTGATATTGTTCTGTTCAATTACGTTGGCATCAGGAATTACACCTTTTTCCACCATCCTACTATACCCATTCCCGCAATCATACACTTGCTTATTGGACAATCGTAAAGATAACCGTTGCATTTTTCGACACAGTGTTGGCAGGGACGGGACGGATGCTTTGAATGGCGACATCGTACCCAAAATGGTGTGAGCACGATACAATTGCAAGACTGCATGGGCTGTGCTCAACGAATTGCCTAGGATGTGCCATGCCAAATGGTGATCATTAGGCAGTGTTGTGACGGCTGGAAAACCCAAACATGCAACTTGCTCCCATGGACTAACATACCTATGGCCTTCAGGGGCTTTCAGAACCATCGTATGCAATCCCTTGTCACACAAGTATTGGTAGTCAAATTCATGTTGTCTCCCATAACTTGCCACCATACCAATCAGGGGACCTTTCGGGGAAATGGTCCTTGATTTCAGGGTCTCCTCCGGTGTAATGGGCTTGGCCTTCCACCACGCTGGAATCAATTTTGTATCCTTTAGGTATTCTATAGCCTTGTGATCTGGTGTTAAAGCATCACATTCACTTTTGGGAAGCTCATGGAAAATTGCATCACAACCCCTCATGCCCCCTAAGAAAAGGTCTTCTGGGAAACCAACTTCACGGGCAAAACGAATGCGATCCAACGTGATGTGTTCAACCAGGGTAGCTTGACTGAGGAAACATCCTAACCATCGGCTACGGCTCAGCGGAAGCACACCTGTACAATCATCTACGGATTCCTGAGCTCTACAAAAACGCATCTTCTCAGCAAACCTCATCGTGTCTTCATAGTGTGCATGAGTTCGGAAACCCTTCACGTTCTCCAGATTGATGGACTGTACCCCCAATTTGTTGCCTAAGCAAAAAGTCGCAGGTATGTATCGCCCTTCAACTGTTGATAGGCCAGCTTGTGTCGCCATGCTGGACCACGGCTGGCATGGGGGAGATCCCCAAAGATGATCAACCTGAATGATGGATAGAAGCATCATGACTTTGGGGTCAAAGACATCAGCAACCCAAATACATCCAAGTTCAACTTTTCCAGTCTTCATGAAATTGTTCCAAACTTCATTGATATCCAAGACCGGACATCCATGTTGGACACCAGCAGCCTTTGCGACTGCCCCATCACGCTCTACCGATATGACAGGTTTCGTTCCCATCAATTCACCTCCCATCGCCCAGCCCCCAAATCCAGCAAACAACTCAACTGCATGTCCAGTCCGATGTTCGTCATTCTCCGGAGGCCTGACTACGATGGTTGCACCCTTGCTTGTCATGGCAGTGATCAAATTAGGCTGAGTCTCTTGAAAGCCCCATACCCAAATCGTCTGACCCACTTGCAGATGCTGGCTGAAGCTCTTGTCGAGCCTGATTACCACGCATCCTTTCACCAAATCAAAACCTTGCCACCAACCATCTCCCTCACCACCCAAATGACGTGAAAGTCGGATGGTATGATGAGGGTCATTTGCAGGATCTAGTGATGTTAGCCACGAAGACATGGCGAAACCTAAAGATACCACCCAACTCTGTAGTGCCTACCCTCTACTGGGAAGCTTGGGCATCATACGGGCTACTGTAACAGTAGATGTAGTGGATAGGTTTTATTTTTAACAAAAATTGGGCTTGTCGGATGATCAAAAGACATGAATGAATGGATTGATTGTAGATTTTTATGGCTACGCACTTGAGTAGAGGGATTTTGGCAGGCCCCTAATTTCGTGCTTATCAGTGTTTTTTTAACTCTGCGGATGATGTGGTTTGAAAGAAGTCTTGGCATCAATTAGCTTCTCATATTTCTCATAAGGCATAAGGAGATAGATATTCCATACTTTCTACGTTTGCTCCAAATCCTTCATACTCGTAGCCAAGCCATTGTTCAGACGGTTTTTGCTGAGCTCCAGTGCTGTCGCAAAAGGGAGTGTCCTCGGTGAACTTAACAAAAACACCGCTTGGGTTGGATTTTTTTCTTCCAATGAATGCTGGCTTCTGCCAAGTGGAGTTGGTCCTAGCTAGCGGTATATGTGCCCTCCCTGAAACTGACATTTTGCACCTGAAAATAGACTCCCTGGAGTCCAGGAGATTCCGAACTTGAAAACCCACCATTTTTAGGGGATATGTCAGTTTTAGGGAGTGTATCTTTTTTGATAAATGCGATAATCTTGGTGGAATCTAAAGATGCTACGTACCTTTTCTGTTTTACCAGTTCCTTCAGATCTCAAAGGTGGTTCGGTGTATGTATTTATAAATGTACGTTGACAACTAGAAATCAAACCAAGCACCTGCATTTCCTATATATTGCTTCCGGATTTGCTGAACAAATTCATCTCAGCTCTCACCACTTCCGACTGATCACCTTGCAAAAAAACCATCCCCGGTGTTTCCACAAACGACTTTTTTTTCCAGCCCTTCAACACGGCTGACATGGCCAGGCCTGGAGTGGATGGTTTTGTCAAGCTGGAAAAAAAACCCGGGGAAAAACGGGAAAAGTTGGACCCCCCCAAAAGTCATGGAGGTTTGGATGGGCTTCAGATGATTTTTTCCTTTTGAAAAAAAACAGGTGATTCTTTTGGTTCAGATCTTAGTTTTTCGGGTTCTCTACCTAGTTTTATTTCATGGATTCGAGTCCTATATCTTCATTTTAGGTGACACAGGATTTGTCAGCACCATCCGAAAGAACCTATTCTGCAATGTTAGGCGAAAATGCAGATATATACATCCCAGAAAACTAACATGGCTAGCTGGAAATCTGGAAAATCACCATTTTTAATAGGAGATACATCGACTTGAATGGTGAGTTTGTTAGTTTTCGAGGGTAATTCTGTGGATTTCTATGGCTAGCATCCCTCCCTAAGCTGCCGGAAACTCACCTCAGCCACCACGTGCTTGACCCCAGCCCCACAGGCAATGTTCCTGCCAAGGACTTTGGTGCGCTTCAAATTAGAGACCCCCTAAAATTGTCAATGGTTTCCAACTAAAATCATCCAAAATCATCTAAAATCATCCAAAATCATCCAAAATCATCCAAAATCATCTAAAACACACAAACAACTTGGCTTCTTCCTAAAATGATCTATATCAAAGCTCCACCCACCCCAAGATTTGAATGGGAAATTCTGCCCGATGTGTGTGGACCTGTACTCAGGAGAGAACCAGCAAAGTTTCATGGAAAAAGGTCCGTTTTTCGATGAGACTAGCCATGGAACTCTATGTTCTGCGAATTTTAGTGACAAGCTTGTCCTATCCTCAAATCTCTTCAAAGTGCGTCCAAAAAAACATTGACACCCGTGAAAATCACGGCATATAACCTAAAAATCCACCCATCAATTGAAAAAGGAAAATCATCTGAACCATCCACCTCCATGACTTGGGGTTCAAAAGCCAATGGATTTTCCACATTTTTCCAGACTTGACGGACGACAATTTTGACTGAAACATACATTACATCCAAGGTTTCGGGAATCCTTCGAGTAAGCACCACGTTGAAAGGCTTCCAAGGCCATTCCACGACCTGAAATCCCAACGAAAAACGACATGTCTCATAGATCATTTGCAACTAAAAAGACAACGGAGGGAGAATCACAAACATTAAACATCATAAACATCCAGACTATAGCTGCCACATCGAGTAAAACAAGATCATCACATTGGCAACTCCTTACTTTGCTAGATGATTATCAGAAGCTTTTGTATCTACAGATCTAATCCCTTGTGCTTTCCAAATCGAA
>Ga0126337_10001784_pt1 | contig 13283 bp, 7 predicted proteins | sample DipCmetagenome_FD_92527 | JGI IMG/M metagenome (GOLD analysis project Ga0126337, IMG submission 92527) | Coral microbial communities from La Bocana,Puerto Morelos, Mexico - Diploria C A metagenome | ecosystem: Host-associated > Invertebrates > Cnidaria > Coral | place: La Bocana,Puerto Morelos... | reverse complement strand
TCCAAACCGTATCTTAGCAACGCCGTGCGCATGCTCAACAAGAACTTGACACGATTCGTGCAGAGCCTTTTCTCGGTACAAAGTATATGTACCGTAAGAAAAGGTTCTGCTTGCAGGGTGATATAACAATGGAAGTCATCACAGTGTAGGTCCTCAGGGAAACTCGGTCTTCATCCTTGAATTCCAATTGCCAATTACACGTTCATTTTGTAACACTCAGTCCAACTGATCATCAAACCAAAGCTTCATGCTCCATATCTTTATTACCTGAAGGTGATTAAATCTTGTGCGCTTTAATGTCAGCCTCAATTTTCAATTCCTGGGAAGACAAAAAAAGGGCCATTAAGAGACTTTTGGGTTTGGCACTGTATGTAGTATGTTTTCCTTGATAACGCTTTCTAAAAACTAACCGATTACACGTAGCCCTAATTTAAGGTGAGTGAGTTTGAGTGCTTTATTCCTAAGACGGTATTTTCTGCTTAACCGTCTGGGGTGGCGGTCGTCGCTACTTAAACTGGACTTATCAGCTCTTCTGATTCAGTATCTTTTTGAAGTATCTTTTTCAGTCGCGTCCAATTGTGACCTTAAGCACCACAAGGCACAAATAGTTTAGTACATGCACTAGGAAATGTTTTTTTTTTCTTTAGACGTGAGTATGCATGATATTAAACGCGCGTAAATTTTTTCTTCGGTATATTTTTGGTACAAGTATGCTTGCATTTCACAATTTAGAGAAGTTCACCCTTGGAAAGTGTTTGACGAGGCGTTCGCGCTGCACATTATTTACTTGAGGTGATCATCATGGTATCATTGATTGGACAGTCAATGTAGTTTTGGTTATCTTTTGGACGTATCCAATATTTGAACTGACACTGAACCGACAATGAGCCAACTCTGGACCAACATTGAGCCGACACTGGACGGACACTGAATCGACTCTGAAACGACACTAGATCGATACTGAACCGATACTAGACCGTCATTGAGCCAATACTGAGCCGGCATCGAACTGACACTGAATTGACACTGGACCAACACTTCATCGACTTTGAAACGCCACTGAACCGACACTGAACCGGTACCAGACCGGAAATAAAAGATTCCTTCTAGGCAATGTCTTCGTTTGACCTTACTTCCGTGTTTACATGCCGTGTTTTAAATACCTGTTATAGTTAACAGACCAATCAGAATTTGGATAAATTTTGTCATTGAGGTAATAGCTATTGCAAGTGAATATATGAAAGATCATGTATTTGAACTGCGCAGAAAGATATGAAGACATGATTGATCATCGCAGTTATACACACAATTTACGCAATTGTTTGTTGTCACAACACTGAGGCAACGGATACCACGAACCAATAAAATGAACTGATTTGTGGGAAAACTCGTTACACTTGTCGCTTTGTTTCTAATTGGTTAAAAATACAGCACCTTGCTGGAATTGGCTAACACAGCTTTGGTGAGCTTCCGACATACAATCAATCTGTTGACCTAAATTTATCCTCTATCATATGTACCATAAATATTTAAAAATAATCCGTGGTCACGTGGTGCATGCAGAGCAAATTATCTGGTGATTCAACCAACCAATCAGTGATCGATATTTATCAGACCACTTTTTCCCATTTTAGAAACGCGGTAAGCTTTCGTAATTAGGTTTCGGGTCTATTTGGTTTAGAAATTATCTTCAGAGATCAAACGAATCTTCAAAAAACCGACATTTTTTCCGCGTACTGAACTGTTAGACGGTTATTTTCAAAGATGTCACAACAAAAACGACAACTTGCTGTTTGCGTGCAAGCCTGTTACAAGTTGATTTAGTTTATCATCTTCTTAACTTCGAAATTTAAATGGCCTTTACTTATTTGAAAACAGACACTTTTGATGCAAATTCGGTTGGAAGTTTAATGTGGCGTGAAAGATATCATTAGTGGTTTATGCTTCGGAACGTGGGAAAGGTAAATATGAGTAAACAAATAGAAACAAACAGGAAACGTAGCAGTCAACAAGATCTAGTGACAAAAATCGTTTGAGCAGGTTGTTACTCATGGAGTCATTCTGTTTTACGAAGTGCAGCTTCAAAAAATTGCACCGCGCGTATACAAGTTTCTTACGTTGAAGTCACTGGACCAGGATGTTTTTTTACGCAGCCCATCAGTCAAGATATTCACTTAAAATTGACCTTTCAATTGTTGGATGACGCAAATGAATTTTGGTAATTGACTTCCTGTCTTAGGATATTTAATTGATTTGCAGCTAAAAGTCTTTTTGCATAACAACTCAAGAATACTGGTAGACAAGCAGCAATGCCGACACACTCCAAGCTCCAAGACTGCGAGCGCTTCCTGCAAAAGGAAAATTCTCTCCCTCCAGAATCCGACAAGATCATCAAAAAGTACCTTGAAGTTTCTGAAAGAGGAACCCTGGATGATTTCCTTCTCGTTATTCCAGACAAAATTCGTAACGAGGACTACTTGCACTATATCCTGCGATATATGAGGGCTCATAACCAGTTTGATCGGATCGATCACGAGAGAATCTTTAACAACGTCTTGTTCACAACTGTGGAGCGAAAGGTGACAGAACTTCTGGCAGTTGTCGCACAGAAAGAACCTCACGCTTTCTGGTATCTGGCGCACTCGTTCGAGGCTAAACAAGAGCCTTTGTATCGATACCTGCATGGGCCTATACAATGCTGCGGTATGTACTTTCAGTTTGTTAAAGGAGCTCCGTAAAGTTAACCCTAAATTTTTCAAGTTCGTCGTTTGAAATCCGTATCAATCTTCTCATCTGTGACCATCCTCGTTTCTCTTTGCATTGTTAGAAGTCATCAGCTGCAAAAAATTGTTTTTCAATTCGTTGTTTGGAGATAAAGACAGTCGCAAGCTCAACGATCAACCAACAGTCTGTGTCGTAGAATTTAGATACTTCCGCATGCGAAGTTAAAAATTAAGTTCCTCATTTGCGACAATAAGCATGATGCTATACAATGATTCCGTGCAGCTATAATTGTGCTTTCCTCCCTAAATGTAGATTAAATGATTGTTTTTTTTTTGTTCGTTTAAGTTCCGTACCAAAATCTTTTTTCTTCGCGCACTCGTACATTTCATGGTATTATTATAGTATAAAATTACAGTCACATGTAAGTATATTTTAATAATGATAATATGATTATTATTATTATCAATAAATTTATTAAATAATTTTCTGCGAATATAGTGAGTATCCGCAAAACTCCCTAGGCTTTGAACTAGCGCAATGCTCAAGGGGGATTTCGTGGCTTTGGTGGCGATTACAACGTAATTGAATCAAGAGATCCGGTGGTCCAGGGGTCCAGGGTTCCTTTTCTTTGCAGTGTTTGGGTGATCACTGGTTGTGTCCTCGTTTGTCTATAAGCAGCAAATAGCCTTCTCAAGGACAGTTTTTCTGATTGGTTGCAAGTTTTTGTTCACTTTCCCGGTCAGGGCTCGAACCCAGACCGCTCGATCGGGATCAAGCGCACTAACCATGTGGCCACCACGCCTCCACAGTACCGCATTCAGCTTAACATGGTGGTAACGAGCTCCAAAGCCATTGGCTTCTTCTGGTTATCCCGCACATACCTTTTTCTATTTCTCTTCTCATGTTTATTTTATAATACTGATGTGAATTAACTCTGTAAATAGTGCGCAACAATAAAAAGTTGAAGTTGAAGTTTGCTCTGGACAAGCTCTTCAGCTCGCAAATGAGGTAGTCGTTTAGTTCAATGCATTTTAGACACAAGAGAGAAGCGGACTTTGGACATTCTTTTTGATCCTCTAAACATTTCGTCCACAGTATGCAAAGAAATCAGACAAAAAGAGAAAGACGAGGAGCTACTATCTTCAGGAAAAGGTAACTGCAGATTCATAATATCTATTTTTAAAGCTAACGGTTTCTTAGCTTTGTTAAAAATGTTTAAAGATTTTTACACCACATTACTTCTTAAAAATACGCTAGAACGATCAAATATGAGTGTAGTTTTAATAGAATCGTTTAAATTACCTTTAGAAGTCTTCGAATGTTGTTTAAGACTCGTGAAAGAGATTTTTTGTGGACATTTTGAAAATGCTTATTCTCAATATTTTGAACATAGGTGGTCTGTCATGAGTGGTGTCTAACCTTTTTATGGACCATCCTTTTATGATTTTATTTATAATTTTATTATTGTTATTATCGTTGTTATCATCTTTTGCTTTCCGTCACCATTTATCATTTAGACACTAGACATCCAATTGTAATAAAAAATTAAAAACCAGTTTATTTTGAAATGCTCGTCTTAGCAATACCCAATACCCTTTCTCGCAGGTCTGGAGAATGAAGTCACGGTGTTGTCTGCAGTAAAGAACGCTTTGAAGGAAACGATCAAGGAAACAAAAGAAAAAGTGAAGAAAGTAAAGGGAAAATGCAGCGAAAAGAAAAGTGAGTGAAAACTGGGCACTGCTTTGAAATGAGGGAAGTGCACAACCTCATGTCCAGAATCCCCAATACATTCCACCCTCTAGAGCTTAGAGCGAGAAAGAGGAAAGGAAGCTGGAAACAAGGTTGTGAGGTGTGATCGATAGATAACGATTTCACATAGAGAAGTTTGATCCCCCCTCCCCCCATCATGACGGTTTTTCTGATATTTCTTCAGCGAAACATTTCACATAACGTCTCTCTCAAATTTTTAAGTATAGGGGGTTGGGGAAGTGATGCTAAGGCAGCGAGAAGGCTCATTCCTGACTGGAAAAGGTTAACATTAGAAAACACACTACCAGTTGCTGGGGCGTGTCGCTCCCAGGGCTTTTCGATTTCAAAGGAAATATTTCTGGGAACGAGGTTGAGGCGTGTGTGGTTTTTGTGTCCAAGTTGCTTGCATGAGGCAAACTAAACCTCGTGCGGCAAAATTCATTCTGTTAAGTTCAAAATGAGACAAATACGGCGCAAATCAGAGATTTTTGGAAGGATTTTCAATTATTTCGATATTAAATGCCTCAGTAAATGTAAATTAAATTCCAAAATGAAAACCCGAGATTTCCAAAGACAAAATATTACTATTTTTTCTCAATACTAAACGTGTTATCGACCCGTCATTGTTTTCCGATCTGGGAATGATTTTTCTGCTTGTGTAAAACTAAAACGCTGCAGGTAGAAACGAAGGAAAACAAGTACAGCTTTCCTTCAAATTTTGATCAAGTTATTGATTCCTGTTTTTTTATATTTACATAATACCTAGATGCTACAAGTCCAAACACTGTATGTGAAACAGAGGAAGGTGAACATGTCGATTACTGCTTGGATGAAGCTTTAGAACCTAGCGACAAGGACTGCACAGATACGGAGGGTGTGTAACACAAGAAACAATTATTATTATAAATACAGTATCATATTTAATTAAGGGGAACAGGGATGGCTTAGCGGTGAGAGCAGTGCCTCTTACGAATTTAGCCCGAACTCTATTCCGGCCTATTATGAGTTTTTATGGATTGAGTTTGTTATCAGCTCTCCGTCAGAGCAAGGAAGGCTTCCTTGCTCTGACGGTTTTCCCTCATTACTCTATTTTGCCATTCCCTCGAAAATCAACTTTTCCATGGAGGACCAACATAAACACCAGCTAGGGCTGATGTGTCTTCCACTCTAAACACTGCCATTTTTATGAAAAGTTGATGAGATAACGCGCGCTCCAACTGGTTCCGTTGAAGCCGTTTTGCACACGCTTATGATGTTTTGTTCCTTTAATTTCCTCGTCAATTTAATCTAGAAACAACCGAAGGAAAACTACATATAAGAGAATATGAGATCACTGAATCACTAGGATGTTAATTTGTTGGTAATGAGTAGAATACACTTGGTTCATCGCTAAAGAAAATAAACCTGCCTCATTATCCATCTTTAAACATCGTCTACGCATAGTCACATTGTAATTAAATCTTTGTTTTATCTCCCATCTTTTATTATGATTTCTTTTTTGTCCGTGAAAATACTATTTTAAATGTGATGTCCCTACAACTATGGGGTTACCAATTAAGTGGACCATCCTGTAATTCGGTGTCGTCGATAAACGTTTTTATCTTTGGCACAGATCTAGAGTGTGACGTACCCGTGTTGTCAGCCATAAAGACAGCTATAGAGGAAAAATACCTATCAGCTGTGGCAGCAGTGAGAAACGTGAAGGAAAAAAGGAGGGCACGGAAGAGTAAGTGGCAATGTTTTGAGTAATGTATCCAGAACGTAGCTGAGGCAGATTTACAATATTCATCCAGCGATAATTGTCCGTTGTCCCGACCGGGTTGTCCTAAGCCTTTAAATTCGGTAATTACTTCAAGAATCGTCTTGATTCCATCCATCCATCCATCCAGAAATGGGTGTGGCGGTGGGAGGAGAGGGGGGAAATGTTTCTGTCGATTGTTGAGGGTACAATAACAGTGTTAATTGTTCAATTAATCTGTTTTAACAGGTGCGACTAGAACAATATCTAGCTCAAGAGACGTTTCCCACGTCAGCTATGCTTTGGATGAAGATGAAGAGTCTGGAGATGAGGACTATAGAGATCCTGAAGGTGTGTATCATTAATTACGACCACATTTCAAGCGCTCTGATTGGCTGGCTTTTGTTATGGATTATTCTTATTATAATATATAAGTTGTTTTGTTTTGTTCTATTTTATTGGCTTATTACTCTAATTTTTCGTCTATATAAACACGAAAGGAAGTTTGAGAGAATTTGAAAATACGTAAATGCGGGTTGGTGTGATAGAAGAGCCGAGCTACACTGGCGAGATTCATTTTAAATACGATGAAGACTCACTTTTCCAAGCTAAGTATTACAACAGCCGCTGCTCCAACAAAGAAGGGTTGAGTTTGATTATGAAAGCTTCTTTCTTCTTAGGCGTACCATTAAGGAGCATTGCCGATGATACATGTGAACCCAAGAGAGTTAAAGATGACGTTAGCACCAAGGATTGGCCAACAGCGGCGTTAGAACAGATGCTCAACGCCATAGCGAGGCGCAAACTAGCCTACAAAACTGCCTTTATTGCCTTGTCGGTGGTCACTCTGTTTACCTTCTATCCACTGCCTCAGTTTGATTTTTTGTTCCTATTTATTTACTGCAACTTTTTAATCATATTGATCACTTTTTGAGTTTGAGCTCCCTTTTCGGTTTTTTAATCAGCATCTCTTGCTGTCCGATTCTTGTTCCTAATCTTCGTCTCCTGTAGCAATTTTACTCCTGTAAGTGATACTTAATGCTGCACACAAGTAGCATAGATTTGTACTATATAGCTCTTAAATAATCGTACCTTTATCTTCTGTTGTAGATGCATTGAAAGGAAAAAACTAGGAAACTGTGGTAGTCTGAAAGTTTACTTGTGGACGCGGTTATGTTAAGCTAAAATGTTCTTGGAGTTAGACTATAATTATTCAAGAACTTACATATATGATTGGCAAAATTTCCTCTTTGTTTACCTTCGCTCTATGAGCGAAGTGATTAATATCATAAATTTCCAGTGAATATGACATCAGTGTAATTTGTCATAGAGTGGACTCTGGGATTCTGGCAACATTGTTGTAAATAATGTACTATACACTTTATCGTTGATAAAGGCGAATCATTCTCATTCTCATCTCGTTTACTCTGATGCCTTTATAAGGCATCGTATTTTGCTTTTATGTATTGGGGCTGAAACACGCCGTTTTTCAATGAGTTTAGAGTTGAGCTCTGCTACCAATAGGAGAAGTAGATTATGTTTTCTCGGTCAGTCAGTTGACAAATCAAGCCAGTAAAACAGATGCAGGCTCATCTTGAACATTTAGAATAAAGCTTTGAATTTTACGGTTTTAGGCTGACATTTACTTAGTACTATTTACAACATTACTCAGGCAGAAAACTCTCGCTTGGAAGAACTCGGGGAGATATCTTAGAATAAAATATTAAATGTTCTGGCAACCACGTCAATAGGAGAACAGAAAAAAACGAGTATGTTTTTTTGCGTAAGGAGACCGGGCGTGATTACAAAATCCAGGTCCTTCTAATTTTAGCCATGATGGCAAAAAATATTTTGACTTGTTGCACAATTTATGGAGAAACAGTACTGGGAAGAGGTCATGCATTTATTATTATAACTAGGATGGCAAATTGCTTTTAAAAGTTATACCCGCATTTAAAAAGATAACTAGAGAGGAAAACGTTTCTTACCTCTTTCAAAAGCGAAGATATATTGTTTTCGATACTTGAAATACTTCACTGAATATGGTCAGGGGCTCCTGATATGGTGTAGAATCATCTCGCGGCAAGTTAAGTTGCTCTGTAGTCTGTTGCAAGTACAACAGAAATCAAAGTAAGATGAAAAACTGTGAAAATAATCAGACATATGGTAAGATTTCTCATGCTGAACTCAACGACACAAGAGGAAGGTCTTTTGGCACCAAGCACTTCCCATTAGTTGTTGTCACGATTTTACGCATCTTAAAAAGTTTGGTGCCTAAATATTTCAAGTTCGTTGTTTGTAATCCGTGTCAATCTTCTCCATCCTTAACCATCCTTGTTCCTTTAGGGTTTATCACGATCTCTTTCGTGCTTTTCTATCTTAGTAAACTACCATTTTTAGGTTTCCTTCAATTTAAAGATAATCTTGTACGCAGCCAAAGTAAGTCAAAATATCGCGACTAAGCTTCTAAAGCGATTGTCGCACTCAGCGCTGTAACAGCCCAGTGGTGTGATCCAACGTGTGATTTGATCCACCAATCAGACGCAACCTCGAAGACGCGTAGCTTGCGAAAAGCTTGCGTTGATTATTCAACCTGCTACCGTAGCACTGCTGTATGTAATTGGGGAGTGTCATTAATCACTTAGCGCGTACATCGTACATAAACCACCCGGAAAGTTTCGGATACATTCAATGGTAAGATTTTCAAGATTCAATTTCTTCGTTGCGGCAGTTGAAGAGTACTTTGGCGGCAAAATGAATCGACGTAGGATGCATACGAGCAAATGACACCACAGTCTTCAGGTAGCAAGTAATTTTTAATTCTCTTAATTGACTGCCATACATTTTTTTTACAATGTTTGTTGTAAGAATTTGGTGGTTAATCAAAGTGATATGTCCTGGCGGATGTTGTGGTTTTTTCATTACTGTGTTGCTTGCAAATGGACTCATATTATTAAGATACACTAGTCAGAGAAAGTAAGAGAAAAGAAAAAACAGCTTTTTCCTTAAAAATCCTCGCCAAATTTATGCTATTTTGTTGTGTAAACTTTTTGGATTAAAACAATATGAATTGAGTTCGACTATGTTTAACACAGCGTGACTGGTGTGACACACTGTTTGGTTTGTCGTCAGCAGCCCGTAACGTCACACCACTTTTGACCACTCGTGATGGGATGTGGTGTGATTTCGACTTCAATTCAAACGACCAATCAACTTCGTTCGACTGTTGGGGTGTCTAGAAATTGTTGTGGCATGATTTCTAGACTATTATGAATGTTAGCGTTGAGCATTCCTTAGAAAAATGATCTGTTTCCAGTTTCTCTCCTGTCCGTTCAGGTGCCGACGACGCTTAGAACCATAAGCATATTTCTTCGTTGACAACATTTCTCATGAAGTACCATATAGTTATTAGAGTATGAAAGCGTGCATCGATTCTTTTCATGGTCACCCTAACTGCAATTTCGTCTACTGATTTGAGGCGAGTGCACAGTTGATAAAATCTACCGATCGGAGGCAGTCTTAAAACAAAATTGTAACCTAGGCTTTACACAGATTGAATTGTTCTTGTGTTTATCTCCTGCCTCGGAAGCTTTTATATCGTTTAACAAAACACGATGTTTCGATTTCTTCTGCTAAGATTGTTGAAATACAGTGAATTAGCAGTTATACGTTTAAATATCTTCCTTTATTGCGGATGTTTATCACCGCAATTTGTATATTATTTGTATATTAAAGGAGTTTAGTGAGGCGGAAGATATTATTCAAGATACCGAAGAACGAAACAAAGAGCACTTCTGTAGTACTTCGATGCGCTTTTGTCGAGTGACTAAAGCGTGACTGGCGTGATGTGACGTCATCAGCTGATCACCAGTCAGCGGCTGCGGCATGAAAGAGTAGTGACACTCGACATGACACAAATAGATATCTCGAATCAAACAAATAATTAATCGTTAGTAGCTTTAACTTCCTGGGCAGTTCCCCGGCATACATACTGTAATCTTCAGCAAGGACAGAGGCCATACGATATATCTACAAAAATGTTCTTCAAATATATGACTTCCTGGGAAATTCCTATATATAAATAACCGACAAGGAAGCCTTAAACACAATGGTAAAATCACTGGGGTTTTTTTGTTCGTATGTCAGATTGAAAAACAACTTTCAAAAGTTTCTAACTCTTTGCTTAATTTTGAGAACCAGACCTTTCGTCTGCCCTTGAAGTCTATCGTGTGAGCTATGGAGCAGAACAATGTGGTGCTGTTGTTCCTGTTTCTTTCTTGATGTTTTCCAAAATGAAATTTATTTTTTTTTTTACTTTGAAGCTGTGGCTACGGCATTAGTAGAAATAAGGCCTATAATAGGTCTTACAAGAGAAAAACAAGGATTTGCCTTCATCCTCTCTTGATAACACATGGTTTATAGTTCACCATAAAGTAGTGAAATTCAAGAAATTGTCATGAAACTGAAAGAGATGTTAGATAAAAAGAAAGTCATCTTTTTTTCTGGAGCAGAACAATATAGTGCTGCTGGTCTTGTTTGTTTCTAGATGTTTTGCAAAATAAAATATTAGATTTTCTTTTGTGGCAATGGCATTAGTTGTAGGCCAAGTATCAAAGGAAGGCTTTCCTTGTTATTGGACGATAAAGTAAAAGACTAGTCAGGGTACTACTGCCTTTCAGTCTGTGAAGCGTTTGTATTGATTATGCCGCGCACAATTACACTATAGATAGTGCCGACGAACTTCGACCGCAGAATTTGCTAATATAGGCTTACAAGAATTTTAATTATGTACTTATGAAAAACAAAATCAGTAATTGAGGACTTTTGCTGATATAGTTCACAAATCAGTGTTTTTCTATTCACAGATAACAGAATTAATGCTTTTGATCGCAGGATCGCAGCAGTTTTCGATCAAACAAAGCAAAATCTTTGTGACAGTTCCGAGTCATTAGGTATGAAATTAATGATTTGTTGACAAACTTCATAAACAAACTTCAAAGTACGGAGGTGTCACACTTCAAGACCCTTGGTTGGTTTTACTCGGAGTAGAGCCTTTTTACATTGCTGTTTTGAAAATGTAAGCCTTTTCTTGCACCCACAGTAGCAAGAAAATAAGTTAGAAAGTGTTAGCCCATTAGGTCGTGGACCTTTGTGTCTTTTTTCTTTGAATCCGGCATTAGACTCCACCCCCTCTCTGATACATATGTAGTAGTGCCCCCCCCCCTCCCCCCCAATCTCTTTAACGGAACAGACCCGGAACAGAGAGTTGCTATTGGAGCGTATTTTGTTGATTACGTCATGGTTACAAGAGTTTTAATCCATTTTCACGCCACTGAAATTGATCAAACGTGAAAGATAAAAGCACACGGATGTAAACAACAGGCGAACACATCCTTGAACCCCTTGTTAAAGACGGTTCTTCACTGTGAGACAACATCAATCGCAGCCCAGGTAACAGGCCTTTCAGTGGCGAAATAGCTTCTATTTACAACGTTTTGTGCCTTTTTCTTGGGTTCTCTTGTTCCGTCACAACCTCTTTGCTGAACATGGCTGAGTCTTATTCGTTGCCAAATCGCCATTTCGAGCTCAAGCACTGTGTTAACTTTCTGGAATCTACAAACTCCGCAGTGCAGTTGGAACATCCAGCTGTCTCGAGATACAAGACTCTCGTCACCAGCGGACCCGACACAGAGTTACTCCGTTTCCAGAGTTCGCTGCAAGTTCCCGACGCGAAGAAAATTCTCATCTATCTCCGAAATTTTGACATCTGCGATCTGGCCGACTGCGAAAGAATATCCAACCCGCATCTGTTTCCAACCTCGGAACTGATGGTGGCCGAGCTAGTGACGATGATATCGACGAAAGATTTGCATGCTTTTTGGTACTTTGTTCACGCAGTGAAGAAGTTTCGCGGACGAGAGGGACTGTTTGAGTTCTTCCACGGCAACATCATTTGCTGTGGTGAGTTTAATTGGCTGTGACGTGAATTAGTTCGTATCGATTTCACTTACTGTAGTCTGTGTCAATTATTTGAATACATAACTAGATTAGTTAGTTAAAGTTAAAAAACCAAAGCAGCAAATTATGGATTTCACTTTTAGATTAAAATCTAATAATAACGGTAATTTAAGGATTTAATAACTTAAAGAGGGTTGCGAAACCGCAAAAGGAGTTACTCCCAATATTTAAAGAGGGCTGTGATTAATCGGCTTTGATGTGTCGAACATTTAAACGAGACTGAAAGGCAAACAGAAAACACTGTCAAATAGCATTTTTTCTGCTGCTTTTCATTTCACACTAGAAAGTGATTTAGATAGAAACAAATTTAGAATGTAGCATTTTGTACGAACCTCATGTCTTGTTGCTTTGCTTTCCATTCTCTTCAATCTTCTAGTGTGCCAGGAAGTCCAAGCAAAGCAGAAGGAAATTGATGATACACTTTCCTTAGTGTTCTCCCTCCCTGACGGTAAGTGGTGTAATGCGTCAACGTACAAGAAACCGACTGCGCATGCGTTCATGAACTTTTTTGATGGATGATGTAATGGTAATTTATAGATATGTTAATTAGCGTCATAACAACAGAACAACAGGAAGTAAACAGGAAACCTTTTTGCTGTTCCTAAACTGGTTTGACAAGTTCGAATTCAGCTATTTTTGAAGGCGGTCAGTGTGTTTTCGCTATGCGTACGAGAACTATGAAAAGACATTTATAGGTTAGATGACGCTGTTATTGAAAATTCGTAGATAACGATTTGAAAGCTAGGAATTATATTTCGTTTCAAGTGCAGTTGTCTTATCCGCTTATTGGGAAGCGTGACTAATCGTTTGGAACCTTAAGCATCCGTCCCGCCGGAACCTTACTCCGTGAGTCAAAATCAGTTAAGATGGCAGCCAAACATTTGGGAAGGAAATACTGAGCTTCCCCTAAAATACGCCTGCATCCCGCATTCCTCCCACCTATCAACCATCCTCTTGGAAGAAATTTCTTTCTCTCTCCAACCTTCCTCTGCTTCAAAAATTCAAAACAGCGGCCAAACATTTCTTTTTTTTTTTTTTTTTTTTTTTTTTTTTT
>Ga0126337_10001783_pt1 | contig 13289 bp, 8 predicted proteins | sample DipCmetagenome_FD_92527 | JGI IMG/M metagenome (GOLD analysis project Ga0126337, IMG submission 92527) | Coral microbial communities from La Bocana,Puerto Morelos, Mexico - Diploria C A metagenome | ecosystem: Host-associated > Invertebrates > Cnidaria > Coral | place: La Bocana,Puerto Morelos... | reverse complement strand
TGTTCTTTGTGACGGGACGGAGGTAAGCTTTTCCACGAGATGAGAATTGCAGTTGAATTGAGTGAATAGCCTTTGAGAGACGAAGGTGCTTCTTCGGGAACTAATTAGAAGGAAGTAACAGAAAAAACATTAGGAAAATTTCATATATATTTAATATTTGTTAAGAAATATACTTTTTTTTCTCGATACAGTTTTTTTTTAATTCCCTTCTTCGGGTCGATATGAAAATTTCATCAGATCGCGAAAAACAAACCCTTCAAAACTTTCATGGCTTAATTCAAAACATAACTTAAAGTTGCATTTTGGTATCACTTTTAGCAATGTCATCAAAATCGTATTCAGCTAAATTATGATGTAAAAACTTTAATTTGAAATGATTTGAGACTACGTCGAGATCAATCATACATATTGTTTTCTTGTATATTCCAGTCCGTACCACTCAACATTTTATATTAATATCGATCCTATCTGCTTTTGCAAAATATTTATTTTGTCGATTTTAATTTTATTTCTTCATCGTTTACAAAGAGATATCGATTGCCCTAATATATTACACATGATACCAAGCTTCAATGCACTTCCAGTTACTGTTGTAATTTTCACATGATATCGGTTAAAGGAAGACTGTTTAAAAGCTGATTGGAAATGCTTGGTATGGTGCAGAAAAAACTGTAATAAATCATTCAAACCTCTTGGAGGGCATCGCGACACGTTGCAATATTCCCATCGCACATTTGGATCAGCGGTATAACACCAAGGTCCATCCGGGGCACTGCTATCCGGATTACGACACGCGTTGTTGGAGTCATTTTGTCCATCTTTGACATCTTCAGGAATCCGCCAATGACGATGAGGACACTGTGATTTCCAAGCCTGGCAAGTAAGGCCGGATCGGGTGATACTGACGTTGCCACGGTAACCAACTCCAATACCATAGTAACAGTCTACAACCAACATAACATAAGCTTAAAGTATTAGTCTTATACCTTCGGCTTTTTGAGATATTTTAGTTGGTTTAACTGCTTTTTAATCATAATTCTCTCCTAGAAAAATCGAACCCCCTAAAGGCAACAGTCAAAAGTGGAGTTTCACTTCTTCGAAAAATTCCATTCGTACATACCGATCTGAACGACTGAATTTAACCTAATGGAGAATAATTGTGCGAAGAACGCGAAGTGATCTTAACATGTACCTACACCTGTTTGAGACCACAGTGATAATGTTTAATGAAAAATGAAATAGCGCGGAAACTACATAGGGGTTTGGGAGACTTGCAACACCAGCTTGTGCAATATTACCGAAACAAATCGCGAATCACAATGCAGAGGGTTGATTAAAATTAAAATCAAGAATTTAAAAGTGTTTAAAATCACTGACCTGTGCTCTTGGTATCATCGCCTGTAGTAAAGGAAGGAAAGAAAAAAATTTAATGACGCCAAATGAAATAACAGCAAAACATGAAACTGTATTCTTTTTGTATGAATGACGCCAAACCCACCGAGGATCGAGGAAAAGATGGAAAGAGGCCAGGGCAGACACAGAAATTTACTAATATTTATTGATGGATAAACTCAATATCTGGAGGTTGCTCCCTGCGATGAACTACGCAGAGTAGTCAGGTTGGAGTCTCTCTCCTATGAAACTTTTGTTGACTATCCCCCCCCCGCCCCCCGATACTGACCTGGCACAGTGTGATATTGATAACATTCCGGAGAATCCCCTCCATTTGAAGTGTCATACAGAGAACAATTTAACATATTTTCGTCCAGAAGGCCAGGAACTGCTTTAATGGCCTCCCTGAAAAACTCCATCTCCTTCTCACACAGGCCATGGACCAGACGCGCGCATGAAACTCGACATAACCGCCGGGCGTGAGGTCTGGCCAGCGACGTATCGCACGGCGGAAAATGATATCGACAAAATAAGTCTATCATGATCGGCTCACACTGCTCTGATATTTCAATGGATTTCACTTCACGGAAGAATCTTTGCATTTTCTCAACTTGAACTTCTCCATATTTCAGTGTAGCACTATCGCCAAAAATGTAAAGACTTGAGATTGAATTCCTGCAAATACCGTCTTTAACTGTGTAATTGTAAAAAATGCAAGCAGCATTTTTTGTTGATGCGTTGACTACAGGTTCTGCCGGTACACAGCTGCAATGCAAGCAAAATAAAAACAAGGAAAGGCCTATTTTAACCAGCGAAAGCAGTTACCATCTCAGGCAAACAGAAAAAAACAAAGTTAAGAGTGAGACCTTTCGGTCGTTTTGAACCTTTGTTTCATTTGATCTCATGTCTGGTAAGTACCATGGACCATTTTCGTCCTTATTCCCTTTTCGCGTCTCTAGCCCGCGGGGGCTTGGTACGAGAACGAGGGGCAGGAGATTCTTCCAGTACTCACCTCGAATTCGACTCTACTTTAGTGTAATTACTCTCTGCGGATCATAAGAAAGAGAAATCAAGTTAGAGGCATGTCTCAAATTAACTATCATAAAATCTACTACAGTTTAGGACTTTTCAGTAACTGTTTTCCGCCTAATACACCCGGAGGGGGGGGGGGTACTCCTCTATATCAGGTATATAGGTATGTGCCGCCCCAAAGGGTATGGTTTTTGAGCCGTTTTGGTCTGAAAACGGGTATAGATTTTGAACATTTTGGTCTGAAATTGGGTATGGTTATCGGGGGGAACGTTCACGAAAGCTTGTAAACTTATTTTTCATCCCAGCAACCGGGGCGAGTAACTGGACAGAGAGAAAGAGAAATAGATAAAATATATCATTCCAGCTAAATTTTACCTATTCATCTTTGTTACGTTTACTTCCGTTCAGCACTGATGCATATGCTATGCTTAAACACGTGCTACAAAGCCAGTGCGAAAATTTGTAACCGCAACGCTTGCAAATGATTGGTTACAAGTTGTGGTAGAATTAATTACTAATCTACAAAGAAAGCGTTTCCTGTTTGCACAAACACTACAAACATTAGGCGATCAAATGCAGGTCTGAAAACGGGTATGGATTTTTTGAGGCCAGGTTTGATAACGGGTGTGGAAAATGGCATTTTTTGGTCTGAAATTGGGTCTGGATTTGGAGATGCGGACGGCACACCCCCACCAAAATTTCCCTCCCCCGGGCTAATACAGTCTACCATCCGGTGCGATGATTAATAAAGCTTTAAACCATTCTCCTCTGAAGTTTGAGTAATTCTCCGTGCTGATGTGGAACTTCAGGTCTGCTTCAGAGGGGCTGGGGGTAGGGTGGGAAGATACAGGCCCCACGAACCCTTCCACCAGGCATGGAGAAGGTTCATACATTTTCAGTCGACGAATGGCAAATACACATGCCAAGAGTAAGAGGTAGATTTTGTCTACCTACCGCAATAAATTCCGCTTATGCACAAGATGACAAGAATGCTGACTGTTGGAATTATTTTCATGTTTCAAGGACCGCAGGTCACGCAAACGCGTTACTCTTTTGACGCCAGGGTAATCTAGTGAAAAAATATGTTGATGATTATTGCGGTTGAATTGTTATGAAATGAAATGAAAATTAGGACAGCAATAAAATTCAAAAAGTTCAGTCACTGACTCAGAGTACCCCGATCGATTCAACCTTCTCATTAATCGGTGAAAGTTTCTAAAGAAACTGTGGTACTGCGTCGGTGGGGGTAACAAGGTAATTTGGTTATATGACTAAGTTGAAAATGTAAATTGGCCACGTCACCGTAACGAGTTATAAAGCTGACGTTTCGAGCGTTAGCCCTTCGTCTTCGCTCTGCGAAGGGTTTATAACTCGTTACGGTGGCCAATTTACATTTTCAACTTAGTTGATATAACCAAATTCTCATTAATCGGTCTCTTTTCAGCAACTGAATATTTTGTCGAGTCTCCCGTCAAAATCCTGCCTCGTCCCGTTTCAGCCCGCGAGAAGGCTCTCGTGTACTTCGGCACGATTCAATGACTTTCACCGCTCGTGCTTTAAAGTACGGGAACCTGCTCACACCTGGGACGGGAAACTCACCAGAGACGAGAACCAGTCCCAAACGGGTCCCTTTTCCTAGTGTAACTGAATTCCGCCATTATGCGGTTACTTGCAAACGACGCTTACGCAAGGCCGTTTGAGTATTGTATCTCCAAGTGGCAGACACATGTCTGTAGTTACGGACAAAAGTTACTATTTTTGTAAGCTCTCATCTTAAATCTTCTTTTCACTGCACAGTTCTGTCACTGAAAGCACCGAGATTCGTCAGGTTAAATCGAAAACAGTCGAAAAGTTATTATCATGAAGTTGACGTCATGACGACCCAGTGGCATTTTCAAAGCTCTTTTTACTGTGAAGTAGAATCAATTTGTTTACTTACCTTTACGACTAATGATCCATGTTCCTTGATAGACGGTTTTAGTTTAACTCACGATTAACTGGCGCACCGAAATAACAAACAAATGCTCTGTATGTTCACGTCGAACAGTTCAGCAAATCTGAACTGTAAGCAAAACTTTAAATTCCAAGGTCACCTCACCTCTGCGCAGAGGCGGAAATAAACCTGCTGATAGTCTCAATTTTTGTCTACATATCAAATTATCTCGTTTGTTGTGTTTGCTGAACTGTCCGACACCAATTAAGGAATAGTTTGTATAAGAATTAACTAGTTCGCGATGCACTTTGTAACAAACCAACATGAGATACCGACAGTGGAAATATATATTGGCCGAGAAAATAACTCAATTTCAACAGACCGTCTTCGATATTGATTCAGCTTGTCAGCGAAATTAGATGACGATGTTTATTTATTTCGTTTCTTTGCCTCCTCAATATCGAGTTGAATTTCAGCATATCGAAAGTGCTGCATTGAATAATGGCTACAGATGTTTACAATTATCTGTCTAGCGATGACGAGGCTGTTGTTGACGTTCCATTATTCATCGTTACAAGTGCATATGGTGAGGCTGTGTTGCGTTACTAGTGTTACCATATTTGGACTACAGTCGTGGATTTCCAACTTTTTTTTCAATGCAAATCCTAAAGCTTATAATCTCTTTGTTATACGCCAAACAACAAAACAATAATTTATCTGGGAATTTTATGCATGTCTACAACGCAGTTTATCGATGCAACCTTCAACCAGAATGCAAAACAATATAGTAAAACCTGTGTTGAGCAGACACCCTTTGGACACGCGCTAGTGTCCGCTTAAGACAGTGCTCTAACCAGGCCTTTTGAAATCGTCGCGTATATTAATAACCACATTTCTTTGTTGCCTAGGCCTCGATATTTGAATATTCCACTTAGCTTAAAGTGACATCTCTGAACAACGTTAAAGGAGTCTGAGCTGAGCTTTTAGAAGTAAAAAGCCCTTGAAGTGTACACTTATTCCAGGTTATCTGCAACAAATGGCCTTAATATTTGTGTCGGCGTCCGTTTAATGAGGTGTCCGCTGAATGCAGGTTTCTTTTACAGTAAATGTGGGAGGAAAATTTAGGGACTCAGGCTGGTTGCTTAACAAGGGGTCTGCCTGATACAGGTTTGTTCACTGTGTGTCTATATATTTCACGATGACCGACTATGTCGATGCGCATTTGTTCTTTGTCCTGAGGTTCACTGCTTAAAATGCAAACCTTACTGCATGATTAGGTCCAGTTTAGCAACTATATTTTTATATAAATTGCTGTAGATTGTTTCATTGGAAACCATTGCCAAATGGTGCCATCAAAATGTAATTACCTAACGAGTTTTAACCTGTCAATTTATGTTATAACAAATCGTTTTGTGGCGCTGAAAAATAAACGGAGAAGCGAGGACTGCATGGTGCCGCACTCGTTTGCCTAAGGGCCTCGTTAGAAATGACTGACTCAAGATTGTTTGTCCTCAATATGGCCACCAATGGTGACAAACTTTATTTCTAAAGCCTACCGATATACAATAACTGACTCTTCAGTTCACAGGCAGGAGGAAGTGGAAACACAATTACACAATTTGCATTCAAATTGCAGTAAAAACAAAAGCGTTTAAAATTCCCACACCTAATGAAACTGTTCTAATTTGGGCTGTTGCCCAGATTATGAGCGTTTTGCCCGACAAATTTCCCACTAAATTGCGCTTCTAAGGAGCTCCAGGCCCCTGCACCCGCTTCCTAGCCCAGATCCCTTTTCTTCAGTTCTATTTTAAAATGCATGAACTAAAATAAAAGTACATGCAATTAAAATACAGAAAATAAAGAAAACTCCTGCTGCTTATTGAACGATGCTGTGTTCTAAGTAAAGTCGTGTACGACAGTTTTTTTTAGTCTTTCATTAACATATTTGATAGTTCGCGTGAGTTCTCCAGTGTTCGCCCGAAAATTAAACATGGGTTTCTTGTTTTGTCTCTTGTTGCATCAGATCCGTGGTTTCTTCTTTATCTAAAGCCAAGAATAACAGCAAACATTAGCTAATGTTCATTGCCTTCTCTATTAAGAAAACATAACTTATATTTGACATCAGCAAAGGAAAGGTTTGACGACCAACTGAGTCCTGATTGGTCAATTCAAATTTTAGACCCACTGGAGGTGTCTCAGGTCCCGCATATACTAAACCAGAACAATTTCCACACTAATCCGTCACGATAACGGAGCTTTTCGAAAATACTCTTTCAACCGGAGGAATTTGAAAACGCCAGTTTTTTTTTTCGTGTGGACAGAATACTGAAAAAAAGGCTTTTAAAAACGATCAAGGTACGGTAATTTTGTGATTTCCATGCCCGAGTTTTCCTCAAATATAAATCCAAATAACCGGTGATTGTTACATTCTAAATTTGTCCGTCGTAGGTCGGAAGGACATCATTTGATGCGTTTTCAGAGTGAAACCACCAAATTCCTCCGGTGGAGGCAAACAATTTATTTGTTACGGGCGAATATGTATACCTTGTTTCACCTCAGTGTCCTCTAGTACTTCAGGGGTGCTTTTCCCAAGGGTCTCAGGGAGAAACCAACAAAACAACGCTGCAATGAACGACAAACCGCCCGTAAAGGCAAACGGCAAAATGGCGTTAACACGCGTCATTTGCACAACGAATGGTGAACAAGTACCCCCAACATCACTTGCAAGAGATACTACACCAATCCCACTGTTCCTGAAAAGAAGAAACAGACGGCATCTGTTGTATATCAAGATATGAGTCGTGTTAGTTGTAATAATCACAGTGACCCAGATCGATTGATCAAAATAAATAACAACGAATAAAACTGAGATTCTACACAAAACTGCATTCATTAAAACTATTGCATGTTACATTATTGGTAATTTAGTAGTTTCTCGAAAAAAATAGGTTTTTTTGTAAGTAACATACAGTGATTAATTTATTCTAAGTATTACATGCATACATTATATTAATTATTTTATTCTATATATGGTACTATACGTGGTTTATTGTAATTAGCGTACTGTAAGTAAGTCTATTGTAAGTATTGTATTTTAAGTAGTTGTTGTAAGTGAGCTCTTTTTTCAAGTAAAAAATTAAAAAAAAAAAAACAGAAAATAACTATTGCATTTTATCGTCTGCATAATGAGCGCAAATACTGTTTTCTGTGCCGGCTGGGATAAATGAGATCGCGACAACAGAAAGTCCTGCAATGGTCAAGTAAATGATAGTACTCTTCTTACGGCCAAACCTAAAAGAATGGAAAAAAAACCCGGTGGATAAGAGATAGCGCTGGCCAAAATGATAGCGGTCTCTGTGGGACGTGGACGTCAGGGGACAGTGTGCGGTTTACGTAATCGCGGGCTCACCTATTACAGTTGTCAATGGATAATACATGTGAGGGCATTTCAACCAAGCTTGTTAAAGCAAAGTTTAAATAGATGCTTCCACCAAATTCACCTGAACTCAAAGAAAGTCCGTAATACAATACGCCATGAACAAACCTGAAACAAAACACATCAACAAAAATAAGTTAGCCTGCAATGGAAACTCTTCGTCTGCTTGTAGTGACCGCTGACTTGGTCGCTTCTACCGGTACATTTGGTTTAATTAAAGGGAAGGTGTTAGTTTGTGTTACTTCTGAAGCTTATTTGGCTCGTGAAATTTTTAACAATTACTGGACAAAATTTGAAAAAATATCGTAATTTGTTAGTGGCGAGCAGATCAATTATTTGCCTCAGCCTTCGGCTTCAGCAAATCATCGATCTGCGAGCCACTGACAAATCACGATATTTGCAATAATCAAGTTCAATAATTGTTTTATTATTCGAACACCAAGTTTGCTTTAATATTTAAGTCACTCTCTGACAGCTCAAGGAAGCGATCTGCCATTTTTTACATAAGAAAAAAAAACACAGTTAGACAGCACTACGCACGAGCAGACCCTTATTTGTAGGCAGTTATTTTCATGTCACGTGGTGGGCTCTGGACCAATGAAAAAGAAGGAAAAATGCATGATGGAGTTAAACACCCAAAATTCTGAATTCACTATCACGAGACATTCAGTTTGAATAGTTTATTGAGGATTCGTCAGTAAGTAGTCTGATGCAGTTATATTCTGTCCAATAACATAATCTGTATTCTTGCAAATTACAACTGTTGGTTATGACAACTAGAACCTGTGCTACGCCAGATACGAAAAACCACTAAAAGCCACCCTTTTTGGCCAAGGAATATGCGGAAATCGGCGCATTTCTCATCTAATGCGGCAGCGCGAGGTTCCAGGAGAATGGTATAAAATCAGTAACGTAGAATACTTGACAATTACATACAAGCTGTGATAAGAAAAGCTTAATGGAATAACTTTAATCTCCCGACAGATGCTAAATAGTCACAAAAAGTCCCATGACACCCTGCGAGCCCCTCCATCAAATTTCTGACTAATAGGCCATTTTACAGTTGTGTGCAAGGAGACCTGGCCTTTGAATGGCAGCGAGGCTAAAGGTGACCTTGCTTTGATACAGACCTCTCCGTATTTGTCATGTAAATAATTATCATTAGAACAACTTGATTTACACAACAATACTAGTGAGGTCTGTATCAACACAAGGCCACCTCAAGCCTCGCTGCCATTCAGAGACCAAGTCACTGAGCAGACAACTGTAAAATGGTCTATTCGCCCTTTAATCGTCAGAAATCACATGTGGTCACGAAAAACATTCTTGTCAATATAACATAGGAATGCTTGCACCCCCACCACCGCCCCCCCCTCTTTAGCCTGGTATCCGTTTGGCCTCATTACAACTAGATAGATAGATAGGTAGAAAACTTTATTTTATCACGGTGACTTTGTTCAAAAATTACAACAATTACACTTATAATTATAATTTAATTTACAACAGTATATAACTATGGATAAGTAATTCTATGTGTCTAAATATAAAATGAAAAACTGATTATACTCAAATCGATAGAGAGATTGAGTGGTTCTAAATTATTTTTGAAAGCTCTCATGGATTTTTCTCGTTTCATTTCTTCTGGTAAGGCATTCCAGACCTTTGCCCCTTTATAAGCAAAACTCTTCCGGTAATAGTCCGTTTGATCACCGGTAAGGCTAGATTGTGTCTCGAAGTCCTGAGATTGTAAACCGAACGCCAGACATTACTTGAAAATATGTCTGTTAAACAGGTCGGAGTCATACCATTTACAATTCTAAACATCATAAGAGCTTTCTGTTTGTTTCTCCTCTCCTTGTGGTTGGACCAATCTAATCTACTTAATAATATATCTATAGGCATCCGGTAATCGGCACCTGTGATTACTCGTGCAGCACGATTTTGTAACTTTTGAAGTTTATCTGTAAGGTGGTCACTAATGTTATCCCATACAATGCTACAATAATCAAAATATGGTTCAACAATTGCCTTATAAACATTTATCAGATTGGAGGTAGGTATAAACACGAATATGCTTGTATTGCAACTGAAAACTTTATTACTCACCATAAATACATTTGAATGAGTGTCAGCTTGGCCAGATTCCATGTTTTAAAGAGATCCAAGAAGCCTTTATTGGTCGTAGTCACTGGAACTTGAATCTCGTCGCTTGGCATATCTCTCTTGTTCACCCTTGCTACGTTCATCAAGATTTGTCGGGCTTCTTCCTTGCGTCCGTTCACGAGGAGCCACCGCACAGATTCTGGAATCAGCCTTCGAATAAATTTCAGTTTAGTCTACGCCGAGGTCAGTTTTCACGGGCCTTGTCCATATTTAACAATTAGATTATGAGCTCCAGATTCCTAACGCGTGATAGCTGACAAGGGTGCAGCTATAACGCATAGAAATCTGCATCTCTTAATCCTCAATGGCCAATTCCCTTTGCGAAATGCACCTTCAGGGAATCATGATTCGCTGCAGGCGCATCTCATGAAGGGAACTGGTCATTGCACGTCTTTGTATATATCTATAAGTCGTTCAAAACCTTTAAGAGACAGGGTCACATATTTCGAAAACAAAGTGGCCGCCATTTTGTTAACAACTGCGCGCGGCTAGGCCACTCGCTATCTTCAACAACTAGAACAGATAACGAGTTAACAAGAGATTGAGTGCGCAGTGTCTCTTATTGGAGTGACAACCAATCAGAATCTAAGTAGAGCTGGGTAATCGGAATGGTGTAACAAGACAGTTTAAGAAGGGGGAAAATTGTACCCGAGAACGCGAAGTCTTTTTCTTAACTATAGGTTAACAACTGAAGATAATAAATTGGTCTAGCTAATGGAGATAATGAAGTCGTTTAAGCGCTCAAGTTTAAAAAAGGGCAAGTCTGTATACGAGTCAAGTGGTCCATCAGGTCGGCGCTTATCGTAGGTTTCAGTGGATTGAAGCGACTAGGAGTATTTCTACCCCCCTCTAGATAGGATGCTAGTCCATTGCAGGGTTACCTGAACCATTAAATTTACAGGGTTTCATTTACATATACCGGTACCTGGGTGGAAATGTTCCCGACCACGGATCAAACCCGGACCGCTTAGTCCGTAGGCAATCGTACTGATCGTTAGGCAACCGCGCCTCTACAAGGAGTTATCTTCCCATGCCATTAACTTACTTCCAAAATGCCAGAGTAAAAATCCACGGAGCTGATGATAAGATCAGAAGTGTGCGCCAGTTACGTACAAAATAGGCGATAAGGCTCAGAATCATCAGGGCTGCCGTGAAATAAAACCACACAATTATCCCTGCTAAGGCTCGCTTCTCAGGCCCAACCAGTTCAGTAGCTAATACGATCATTGAAAGTAAACAGCCAGCCTCAAAAAATCCGACGATGAAACGACAAAACGCGACGACCCAGAAGACCTTTGAAAAAGCCATTGCAAACGAGACGAGCAGTACAATCAACAATGATGGGAAAAGAACACTTTTGCGGCCGTATTTGTCGGCTAAAGGGCCAAGAACGATAGCACCAACTGCCCAACCGAAAAACAAGATGGCGTTTGCCAGCCAGGCCAAGAATCCACGACTGCAGACCAAGTCAAACTGAAAAACCATCAGCAATAATAAATTTAATGACAAATTTAAAATCTTAATTGCTTTTTAATATAAATGATGTTGTCAACGTTTAGTCGAGTTTGCCAAATACGAGACTGCACCCACTAGAGAGGTCGACCCACGAATAAGAAAACAACAACAACTGGTTTATTCACTCTTTTACACTTCTATACACAATTAAATTAGGTGTACAAAGTCAAGTCAGGGGGACAAATGAACCTTGCAGTTTTTCTGTCATCCCCCTGCCTGTTAATTGCAAAACAAATAAGATAAAGGGGCCTAATAGAGACACAAACACAAGGAAAAATGGAGACAGACTGGACTGTAAGAAGAGTGGATAACATAGTATTTGATGCTATGTATTATGTCATGCTAATTCCAAGCTGTTTAGAGAATGCATAATCTCTTATTTGGTTAGAAAACTGACAAACATCAAGGTTTTTCAAACTTGTAAGTATATTATGCCACAAAATAGAAGCCATATATGATAAATTTTGTTTCCCGGTGTTCGTTCGATTCTGACTCGAGATATATATAAATTATTAAATTTTGGTTAACGGCGAATCTAGTATGTATTATAGTCATGGAGACCACTAGCGTAATGGAAAAAATCGCAAAAAATATTTGGTAGAAGGTTCATATGCCACACGTGAGTACATTTTATTACCTTCAAGCGATAAACGTTGCTCACTGTAAGGAGTTCTAAAAGATTTAGCAGAGGGAGAGCACTATCTGTTTGTTCACCGAAAGCTCTTGCACAATATATTAGTCTCATGGCATAATGGTTCTGCTTGGTCTATATATAAGTCTTGTGAGTGCTCTGTGAGCTGTTTTGAGAGAAAACATATTAAACAGTAGGGTGTTTCTGTCGTGGAACTTTCAGCTGATCGTTGTCCTGCGGAAATTTGATGTTTTTAAAACAAGAGAAGCGATTTCAATTGTTTATTGGGCCCTAGAATCAAGCTACAAGATGATAAACAATTGTTGATCACGGACTAAAAAATTCTAAATTCGAAAAATTCCAAATAAAAATTACTGAGTTTCATAACAATATTCTCATATAAAAAAGAAGTGTATACGTTTTTTTTGATGCTGTACTCGGAGTTGCCCGGCAATTAATCAATTCAGCACTGACACTCCTGATCGATCATCATCGCTTCTTGGGAAAGAACAATTGTCCTTGATATTTCTGGGAATATCTTTTGACGGAACTGAACTGTGAACTAGAGCAAATAAAGTTGTTTATTTGTTTGTTTTTGAACTGCCAGCCTGTGAATGATAATCTAATGTTACGAGCCTTGGATCCTACTGGATCATAGCTGCCGGAGCTTATCACCGATTTCTGTAGCATGAAACAGCTAGGAGTATTTGTAATCCCCCTGGACGGGATGCTAGTCCATCGCAGGTCATTCTCCCGCAATTTGTTAGGTTTTCCTTAACAATTTGCCGGTACCCATTTACACTCCTGGATGGAGAGAGGCACTGTGAGGGTTCAGTTTAAGTGTCTTGCCTTCTAACCCAGACCGCTCGCTCCGGGGACGAGCGCACTAACCGTGAGGCCACCGAACCTCAACACATTTTTTTTTTACCTGATCAACAATCGTCTGGTGCGGTCCTTCATAAAGATTATAATCCGCAAACTTCCAGTCGCTTCTGTTCAGGGAGCATCTTCTCTCGTAAAGCTCAATAGGTCTTGTTGCTGTGCTGTAAATCTTGTTCTGCGCCGACGAACTGTTCGACTCCAAACACGCCGTACTATTGTTAGCGCACATCCATGGTGGCTCGTACGCGGCAAACACCATGATAAGCGTTTGGTAGGTGATTGGTAAAAATATGAACAGAAACATC
>Ga0126337_10001781_pt1 | contig 13290 bp, 10 predicted proteins | sample DipCmetagenome_FD_92527 | JGI IMG/M metagenome (GOLD analysis project Ga0126337, IMG submission 92527) | Coral microbial communities from La Bocana,Puerto Morelos, Mexico - Diploria C A metagenome | ecosystem: Host-associated > Invertebrates > Cnidaria > Coral | place: La Bocana,Puerto Morelos... | reverse complement strand
TTAAGAAGGTATATGAAAGGGGTGCCTTTTTCCAATAAAAGGTATACGAAAGGGATGCGTTTTCTGAAAAAAATGGTATATAAAAGGGTAAGGGGTTGGACCTCGGGGCGGAGCCTCCCCGTATAAAACTTTTTTGATTATACAACGCTGCCTTCTGACTGAAGAACTTCGACGTGGTTGGAAATGTGATCAAACACTGTCTTCAGAGTTTGATATATCTCCCCACTAAAAGCCACAAATAAGAAGAAAACGTACAAATAAACTGGCCGTAAAAATGCTAAAAATTATGACCGTTGCAAACATGATTTACTTTGTTAAACGATGAGCTTGAGAAACTGCCTTCTCAATGTAACCTTGTGTTACTGTACCAAGAAGTAAACCAAAATTTGAATCTCATAATGAATATGAACGTAAAGTTGTCTTTTCTCCACTCAGTCATGGTACAATCCGTTTCTCAAATGGAATTCTTCCTATTACGGCGGCATAGAAACCATCCACACCAGCGCCGAGACGGTCTGGGTACCGGACATACTCATGTACAACAAGTAAGAAAGTCATCACAGTTTGTCGGCGTAGCAAGCGTTTCCGTGGGGTTGGGGAGCAAAACGAAAGAGGAACGGGATTTTTGGTTCCCGTTCCTCGGTCTTTCTTTGCTTCTCATACCACGAAAACGCTTGATACGCAGGCTACATCACAGTTCGAGGGTCTGCAAGGCGGTAGTGTGCTCTTCAATATTTGAGAAAGAGGAACATCTTAATTATATTCATGTGCTCAAACAAGCAGCGAAAACAGTTTCTTTTTCTCTCTCAACGCGGCTATTCGTGTCCAAGTTTGGAGCTGGGAAGCTCAGGATCAACTTGTAAATAGGCTTTTAATCGAATATCTGGCGATATTATAACCGTCAATCCGTTGAATCTGATGGGAGTTCAAATAAAACGAGATAAAGCCATCCAAAATCTAATAAAGACTGTCGCGATTATGTAAATTAATCATATTGCTCGTGTTTTTCCACCCAAAACTCTGAATCAAACAAAAAATAAGGTTAGCGAGATACAAATTGTTATTAAAAGAATTCAATCGCAGCATATGCATGTTGATGGTAGAGTAAATTTGTCAGAGCACTCCTTGTAATGCTCTCCTGGCCAAAGGGATTAACCAATGAAATGCACTATTTTCAGTGTTGACCTTCAAGACCGTATCGGTGGTGGACCAACAACTTTCAAAACTAAAGTCGTCATGCGATCAAACGGGCAAAATGAATGGACAAGCCCCGCCCTGTTCAAGACCGTCTGCGATTTAGATGTCACATTCTTCCCTTTTGACATGCAAACCTGTTCGCTCAAGTTCGGCTCCTGGGCTTCAAGCAGCAAGGATATACGAATGTGCCCAGAAAATATGACTGGGATATCGAATCAGTATGTGAACAATGGCGAATGGGAGATCATCGAGGTCACTTCTAAACAAAACGTTGTGCAGTACCGTTATGAAACTTTTGATGACGTCACGGTTACCATAGTGATTGGACGCGTGTACTTCGTGTATTGTGTTAACTTGATCATTCCGTGCTTTCTCATTTCCACTATGATATTCCTGGGTTTCATTCTCCCACCGGAGTGTGGAGAGAGGATTGGGCTAAGCATCACTGTTCTGCTTGCCATGACTGTTTTTCAGCAGCTCACGTCGAACATTTTTCCCTCGTTTGATTTCCCGCTCCTCGGTATGTACTATTTTGCCACCAGCGTCGAAATCAGTATTTCACTTCTCGCAACAACCGTGGTTCTGAACTTTACCGCGGGCAAAAACAAGAAAATGCCACGCTGGATGAGAAAGCTGTTACTAGAATGGACGGCTCGAGTTGTCCTTCTGAGGAAAACTGTCGAAAAAAGCTGTCCAAAGCCTAAACACAAAAAATCCATGCGAAGAGGAACCAAACGTGTTGCAACGGAGTACAAAGACAAACAGACAGCCAGGACAAATCCAGCTTTCGCGGCGGCTATAGACGAAACCACCCCAGGAAATCTAGAGAGAAAGGACGATGGACTTGTTGCTGAGCTCAAAAACGTATTCATAATATCGAAAAACCTTGACTACGCTGGCCTGCGTTACGCAAATTCGGTCCAGTCCTCAAACTTGAATGGACACAACTCCAGTGGTGACGAAATCATGCTTAACAACCTCGAATCTGACGGAGCATGGGAAAGCGAAAGTACAGTGTCCTTTACAGGGGTACTAGACGAAAATGGCGAGGAACTCGAAGAAAACGAGTTAACCTTACGTCACTGGGAGTGGATCATGGCCGCCAGGGTCCTGGATCGAGCCTTATTGTGGGTCTCTATAATAGGTGGCATAGTGACATTCCTTGCTATTTTTTTGAGGGCGCCTCGCTTTCAAGAAATACTTTTCAGATCATGAGGGATTGGGCTTAGCTGCCTTGCTGCCTTGATGTTATAGAGTCTGTAATGCGTCAATGCTAATACGCAGCTTTGATTGACAGGAATGCAAATCGGCCTCAAGATGTCAACGGAATGTTAAGACGCTACAAAAAAGTGCTGAAATTTTGAGGGCAAACAAATTCAATGGACCTCTTCTACATTTAATTTTCGCGTGGATCGAGCAATCAAATGGTTTGCTTGTTCTGCACATTAATCGTCCAATCTTACTCTCAAAACACGCGCTAAGAACTTGGAATTTTTCCACGTAACTAAGCATTCGTTTTCAGGCTTATTGTAGTTTCCAGGCCGCGAAATGATTTGTGCAAGCGCACACCACCAGTTACCTTAATCCTGTGCTAAGGAAGCGGGTATTTCCAAAACTTCAGTGTGTTTTGGAGTACATTCAAATGTAATCTTCATTATCGGGCCGTTTTCTAATGAGCAGGTGGCGCAGTAATTTAAGGGTTGGCGCGTAGTCGGAGTCTTTGTGTAACACTTACAAGTAACTCTTACAAGTTACAATACCTCTCTCTGCCCTCTCTACCAGACTACTAGTAGCTTTTCGTGTAAGTTCCTGCGTACTGAACTCCTGCTGTTACTCTGGACTGGACTGAGAAAAGTTCAAAAAACACATATACAAAATATCACTCTTATCTTTATAAAACATATTCACACAGCAGTTTGTCTGCCCAGTCGAGTCCATTAAAATTAAATATACATTAGTATAGGATTTTTAATACATGTATAAAAAATAATTATCAATTTCATTTTTAATTTTGAGTGATCGCGATTTGCAAGAAGCTTTTCTCATCAATCAGTCAGGAAATACAAGTACAGCGGGTGCCCACAAATACTCGCGAGGACTTCGACCGTATCATTCGAATCATTGCAAGAAAAACAAAACGTACAGGCTTAACGATATGGTATAGACAATACTTAGTTCACGATTATAACTTAATTAGAAATGAAATCTTAAGAATGCCAAATTCTTGTATATTTATCATCTCCCATCTCATTTTCATTTCCACAAATTAAGTTTAGGACGGACGTTCGCGCCCCTGATATCACAGACCAGCTGCATCGTTCTGCCACGCATGCGTGGAATTTCCCATCAAGGGACTAATGTCCACGACCCCCAGCACAGCACTTTGACCTTTGCCTTCTTTCTTTTTCTTCGTCTTCTTTTTTTCTCTTTTCCACTCCTGTAATTGAAATAGACACTTGTAATTGCCCCGCCACAAGGCAATATACATGTACTCCTTGAGGGACCAGGAATTATTCAAGGACCTACGTAACAGTTTGCGCATCTTGAAAAGATAAGCCTAAAATTTTCAAGTTCATTGTTTGTAATCCGTGTCAATCTTCTCCATCCTTAACCATCCTTGTTCCTTTATGGTTAATTGTTATCTCTTTGGTGTTTCTCTATCTTAGTAAACTACTATTTTCTGGTTTGCTTCAATTTGGAGGTAATTTGTATCTCCAAATGCTGTAGCTGTGCTCCTTGAAGCCTTGACGTCGTTCTTATGACAGCAAGCATAGCGTGTTTCAAGCTTCCAGATTGTTAATTATAATGTCAACATGAATTAAACATAAACGAACACAACACACTGGAAAGGAAAACACAAAGGGCATTCCCACTCAGATTCAGAATAGAAACACTTACTCAAAACACCTCCACTGCCAATCTGCGGTCCTCCAGTTCTATTTCCGTGAATCTCTAACTCGCGCAGGATTGCTTGTTCAAACGTTACCGCTGCTATACGACGGAAAAGCTCTGTGACATTCTCACCTACGAATATACCCAATATTGATTATATGCATAAAAGCAATGAAGAGGAAAACAATGCTTAGCAATTAAAAGCAATACAGAAAACATAACAGATGTGTGTAGAAAATAACCTAATAAAAAACACGAACGGGCGGAAAAGAGAACTGTAAAATATATAAATTTGCGTTTTAAAATATGATTTTCTTTCAGCCCACTTAATTCTAGCCACGATTCTTTCGCTAGATGCGTGTCGTATCATGAAGTTGTAATTAATGTCTTCATGAAATAAGAATTTATAGTAATAAATAATTATAGTAATAAAGTATAATAAAGCAAATACACATGATCTATTGTAATTTATATAATAGCCCAAGCTATTCTCGCATTTTGATTGGTTCTCGCCTATAATCTATTATTGGACAGCGGTAGCTGTAGTGGTTTCCACGTTGCCTTGTGTCTGTTCAATAATAGATCACAGAGGACTTCAAAATGTGGTAAGAACATCAGTGACACACTTGGCTATCGCCTCTTGTGCCACTTTTTTGTTCTTACCACATTTCGACGTCATCTGTGATCTATTACTGAACGGACGCACGGCAAAATGGAATCTATTTGTTAAAGTGGTAGTAATACATCCTGAGTAAACATTGTAAACAGTGCGAATTAACTAATAATATAGTATTACCGTAAATGGTGAACAGGATTCAAAACGTAAGGAAAATTGTAACCCATTGAAAATTATGTAGGAATTTTATTGGAATTTTGATTTTGAACCGCAAGCAAAACAAGAGTCTCTGGAGGAAAACTCCAGATCCAAGGACAAAAACCAACAACAAACTCAACCCGCATGTGACACTGGGTCCATGATCATTCGAACCTCCATGATCATTCGAACCTAAGGTACACTGGTGAAAGGTGAGCACCCTTATCAGCACACCACACCTGCTCCATAGTAGACTATTGCTTCTCTACGAACAGTTGACACAAAATGATTTCCAACAATATTACAAAACTCCAATTTGAACAGGAGAATACCTGACTTGGATGAAACACTCCAGTATTCTGCGTTTATATCTTGTGCTACTTTTAATGCATTCATCTCCATCTGTGAGAAGTTAGTGTTTTTCTATGGTAACAAATACAGCCAAGTTACCTCTTGTCTGTTTTCAACACAAGATGCTTAACACAACTGGGTGCCCTCATGCCTAGTTCCTTTAAGACTTACTCCCGGGCCTTCAAGGTCAACTGAATTTTGTGACAATTGATTGAGATGAAATATTGAGGCCTAGGAACTAAAAAAGATGCTCCCTCACCATCTGTCCTATTTACAATACTTGTAACTAATAAATTAGCCAATCAGAAGCCTTGTCTACTATCAATTCACTGACACTAGATTTTCAGCCACATTTGGTTAATAAAAGTACACCTCTGCACTAATTTTACCTTTTCTGGTGTGCTTCAACAGCCAATCAGCCTTGTTTGTTCAAGCCATGGGTATTTCGCCCTTTAACAGGCCATTCTCCACTTTGCAAATATACAAAACATGGCTGGACCAGACTCACCTGACACGCTGCCAAAGCATTCCAAAAGTTGGGTACAATTATCTACTCACACAAGACAAAGACTAATGATAATTAATATCTATCTCCTGTTGCATGAATGATAGCAACTTAATGCCTTTTCCAGCATAATGACATCTGGTTTGTGTATTACTAACATTATCCTCAATTTAATTATTTTTTTCTCCCATTGCTCCTGCAGCAAGCAATGACTAGACTACAAGCACCCCATCTGAACTGTGTACATTTTTAAAAGAAAATCAGCCACACCACAGAGACAATGAAAAAGGGAGAAGTAAAACGGTACTTACACAGAGATCCTTCTTGGATCCTACAAGGAAAATTTCAGGACACGTTGTTGTGTTTTGTTCCAAAGCCTCTACCAGCCATTGTCTGTACCAAACAAAAAAAAGTGCATTTTTAGCCCAGTCTGGAGAAGAGAGGTCCCCATTAGAGGGCTCTGAGTATTCCACACCCCATTTATTTTTGGCCCATATATCCAACTCAATATACGCTACTACATGTATTTTATCTGATCTTAATATTCCTATGTCCCTATTCCACCCCTCCCCCCCCCTTTGTTTCCCCCAAAAACCCTATTATCATTCAAGCCATGTCATATCAAAGGCATTGCATGACACCTAATATGACAACTGTATTTTTAGCATTATTATCAACTGTGAACTGAAACTTATTAATTTTATTTCATTTAACCACAGTTGATAATAGCCAGTTAAATGATTAATTAGCACCACTGTGAACACCTATTCCCACTAATTGGACATCAGATGGTCAATCATGGCCTTAGATGGTAAAGATTACTAATCAGACAAAAAAAGCCATCTAGCTTACTTTGTATTTTGGAGGGACTTGATATTTGTCAGGTCAAACACTAAAATTACCACTGCAAGAAAGACAAACACCCTTATCAACAGAGATACATTTTGTTCTTAAACTGGTCTACCACTTGCTTGTAGAAATAAAGTTATTATAGTACTGTTGAATCCTGCAAATTGAACCCTCAAGGGAAATGAAAAAAGATTTGTGACAACAGGAATTTGAGATGGCTGATAGCAAATGATAGCAAAAAGTACAGTAGCACCTCTCCACAACTCCTGCAGAATGGCCACCTTGGGGGCGGGGAGAGAGCTGAGACCCTGGGAAAGTGGCTGCCTTGGGGACAGAAGAAAGTGGTTGTTGCAGAAAGGTGGCCATTATGAGGAGATAGGGTGTAATAATTATATCACTGACTTTATTTTCTGCAGGGGGGGGGGGGCAACATTTCTAATTATAAGCAACACAGTCAAAATATATCAATTAAACTGAAACCAAACAGAAAGAGAGACCAACAACATATAGTACAGATCAGGTTCGGTGACTTTTTACAATACAAAATGGATTTTGGTATACATTGTTCATCAGTTACTGGTAAACTGGCATTTGTCAAGAGGTTATTTTGGAAGTTGGGTGTGGTTTTGGAAGTTGTTTTGATAAGTTGGTGCTTTAGTTTCCATTTGTGGAGAGGTGGCTGTTGTAGAGAACTTAAAATAGGAGTGAAAATATGGACTTGCTGCTCTTTAATTTGTTTGAATTTTATGGTCCTTAGAGTATTACATTTTATAGTCCTGAGAAAGAAAGCAAACTTACCATGAGCACTCCTGTAGTAAGATGCGGCCATGCATTTGAATCTCTCTTGGCCAGCTGTATCCCAGCTGTACAGTAACACAATATTCAACATATGAAAATCAAAATATATAATTTTTAATCCCAAATTCAGATAGCCAGTGAAAACAACTGACAAGAGCCCAAAAACTGTGATACTCCCACTGGCCGAAAGGCAGTCAACAGCAGCATTATCTTTTCAGGTCAGAATGCATGGATTTGTTGTACAAAATATTACTTGTTCTGATCTTCTTCTTCTGGTTAAAGATGCCTTAGAATGATTGATCAATCCCTAAAAAGGTTGCTGTGTAGCAAGTGTTCTGGAGAAAGACATTTTACTGTCAATTAAGTCTCTCTTACAGCTACCAGTATATGCCTTAACACTGGTTAGACCCTGGTTGACCTCTCCCTAAAACCATTTGATCACTAAAGACCTTCCAGAAGTTTAAAACTTAAGAAGTGAGCACCTGTAGCTGTACATTCATTGCATGCATTCTCAGCCTATGATACTAAAATCCTGAGGGTGTGGCTTGAAATTTTTTCTACCTTGAAGAGGTTCCAAATCTACACGTAAAACAACACATGAACTGAAATTCAATCTTTTTTCAGCTGAATATCCTAAAAGGTATTGCCAAAGCTTCTGCTGGGACCTTTAAGAGGTAGCAAACCCACTTTTTTACCCCATAAAGGTATGACAAGCACAACCACACCCTTGCCTTTTTATATATGGGAGTCTCCCCTCTCTCTAGGAATACAATATAATTCAATATCATAATAGGCACACAATGCATGCAGAAGGAACAAAGCAGGTCCTGTACAATTATTGTTAATAATATTGTCAAATATCTGCACATGTTGTACATGTAGTTAAAAATCAAATTCAGGTAAAAATTAAATTCCTTTGTCTCAAAGACAAAGGAAATTGAAAATTGAACTACTAAGCTTAAAATTATTTTTAGCTGAATACAACACATACAACCCTTTGGATCTCAGTTTTATCCAGTAGGTACTGTTTTAACAGGTTTAATGTGTAAACTTTAATGGTCTGCTCACATCTGCATGTTAAACTCTTGGTCCAGAATCATGAATCGCTCAACCTCAAAGTCCACACCAATGGTTGCTTTGTAGTCTCTATCAAACAAGTTGCGACAGTATCTACAAAGGAAAAGGGAAAGATTTCTTTCAGCTTTACAAACAACAGAAGGATGGGACTGAAGTGATGCCAGACTACAAACTGCCATAATCAGGGATGGTGATATTGGTCAATGGTACAGTACAACCCAATCATAATTTGCAATTTTGTAACAGTCATTCTAGCAGTTCTTTTCGTATTTGAAAGACGCATATTTTGTTAGATCTTTGGTGCATGTCCTTATACAATGGTTATCTAGATTTTAGGCTCAATGTATTCCATGGTTTAATGGACCATATGTTGGATGACCTGTGGGTAACAGCACTGGATGGATCACTTCATTTGCCCCTTCACTACACTAACTGGGGTAAACAAACATTTATTTATCATGCAGCAAAAAACTGGAACAGTCTTCCAATTGATTTTAAATACATTAATTTTCTATCTATTTTTAAATCGAAATTGAAACCTTTTTTAAGACATTTTCAATTAACTAATTTTAATGTATTTTAAACTTTTTTCTGTAGGCCGTTTTTTTAAATTAGTTAGTAAATTAATTTTATTTTATTTTATTCATTGAAAACAGCTATAGCTAGTAGGGTTCCTTCATTATTATATTATTATTATCAGACATATATATCATTCACTGTTGCAGAATTCTGCACAAATCCCCATACAACCAGACTTTTTGCCACACAATTTGGCCCCAAAATTATACACAATTTTAATTTTCTGATGCTTGCATGCTTAAATTACTTATTAATAAGTTTTATATCCATAACTGCCATGATCATTCATGTTTTAAATCATTCTCTGAAGTTTAAAATTGATGTAGACATTATAAAATAAAATATGTTATTTTGCATTCTTCATTGTCTATAACTAGCTCCCAGTTGGCTTGATACTGTAGCTTAGTTGGTAGTAAGAACTAAATAAAGAACTTCACTAATATATCGCTGAAGTCATGAGTTTGAGTCCCATCCGAGCCTGAATTTTTTCAGCCCTTATTTTCAGAACTGCTAAAAATACGTTTTGTGCATAGCTGATATGGTCATTTATGTCAAGCTACAAAAAGTTACCCTTGTCTACAAAAATGAAGCATTATTTTGAACATGATAGACTTACATAAAAGTATGTAACATAGTTTTAATTCTCAAGCAAGCAGCTAATAATGCCTTAAACATATTTTTTTGAGGCTTTTAAAGTACTTTCCATGACTTTCCATGACACCAACAACAAAACTAATGCCCTTCCATTAGCACACATCAAATAGAGAGATCAGGTTTCAAAAGAGTTAGAAGTTGGGCTGATATAATCCATCAAAATGGTTACCATAGTAAGCCACCTTAACCAAAAAATTGAACTGCAACCAACTACATGTAACACACCTGTTAACTAGACATGTTTTTCCCACAGCACTGTCACCAACAACTATGGACTTGGCCACCTTTAAACTAATAGTGATATTAGGAAAATAATCATTTATTACTATATCATCACATTTTAGAGTATACCGGTACATGTTTTTTAAATTGGTTTCTCCTATATGCCAATATATATATATGCTGTTCCCATTTTCAGTGAAGCATTTGGCATAGAAGTAGCTAACTGCTCTTAGGGAATCTGATTGCAGAATTAATGGTTAAAAATAGAGTAAAAATAAATCTAAAATGTAATCACTATAAACTAAGAAATTCAATTTTTACATTGTAAATGGCTGGAGTTTCAGTAATCAGTTGAAATTTTGGGCTATCTTCCAGTTTTCAAAATTTCATTGTAATCATTGTTGGATTACATTGACTTACAAGCCATACGATCACATGACATTGTGCATAATCAACATAAGTTTAAAATTTAAATAGAAATTTGAAATTGGAATACAGAATTATGTATTACATTGACCGGATAAAAATTATAGCCTGACACCTTAATCTTGTCTTTACTTTACAAAAATACAGTCAGACAAACTGTGTCATCTCCAATTTCTCTTATTATATATAAGTTTTTTTTTTCCGCTTCTCCCTAAAATTTCTTATAATGACCCTCCAGCTTAAAAAAGTGATATTACAACTTTGTAAAAAAAAAATGTAAATCAGGGACATCTTCAGTTGGTAAACATTAATTTTCTGCAAAGTATTGGCACATGCCTGTCAACACACTTACGATATATTGCCAGTGTTTCCTGAAGAACATGCATCCCTTGTTTTAGGATGAAAATTAAGGGCTTGCCTTGGAGCTGCATCTGCCGTGTAGAACTACAGCAAACAAAACAAACAAAATTTATGTCTCAACTTGTTCATACTTAGATACAGCAGTTACCCTGCTAATTTGAACTTGGATATTTTGAATTCCTCCTAATTTCAAACTCAAACTCATTTCTCCTTTCATTATCTGTATACTTCATTTTATTTACTCTGACTTCCCCCAGTCATTCACTGTTGGCTACAGTGATGTACTTGAAACTTTATTATTTTGAATTCCAGGTAATTTCAAACTGATTTTGTTTCTCTTGGTCAAAAATAAATAATGTCTATTCCAAACTCCATTGGTACTGTAACAGCAAAGCTGCAGGAAAACTGCAAGACCTAGTTGGGCAGTTCATAACACTTTAACCCTTTATTAGTACTTGTAGTTAACTTTAATGGACATTGAACATCCTATGTTGCTCCTTTCTGGCTATTTGGCAAACAGAAATGTACTATCAATCATGTTGATCACATATTAATTATAATAGTATAATTATTATTGTCTAATTTAATAAAATGTTTATTTCAAATCCTTGACTATTTCGAACAATTTTTCTTAAGGGCCCTCTAGGGAGGGGGGGGGGGGCAGGGAACAAATCAGATGGTACTGCAGTAACCATTCTAGAGCCTGTCACCAGGGGTGAAGCCTACAGTGTACATCACAGAGGCTACTCCTGGGGTTTGAGGAAGCCAGAATATGGTTAAATCTATGTTAATTTTTTTATTATACATTATTTATTACTGGCTTGACTCATGATGAAGTCGAGGTTAATCTAAATAACACTTGACAAATGGTTGAAGGGTAAACAGGGGTGAGGCCCATAAACTTAGAATCCCAGGATACTGAGGAACCAGAAGGAGGGGCGAAGGAGGCATCCTCCTAAGTCACCATGGAATGACTACTCCTATGGACCTTTCTAGATCCAACATTTAAACACCGAGACAGTAATTTAATGGCTCACATTTACGGGCCAAATTTTCATGCCTAATTGAAGAATTTGAGTGGTTGCAGCTTTCCTTGACACATTTTTTTAATAAGAGTATTTAAGCTCAAACCGATGTACAGTGTAAGAGATGAAAACTATGTGCAAATGACATCACTTCCTTCTTGAAAATTCAATAAGAAAGTGCGCTAGAAGCAAGGTCATGTTTAGCAGTGTCCAGAGCCTAGGACTTGAGATATCAAGGCTGTTTCTGCTTCCACTTTTGCATGAAAATTTGGTTAAAATAAACCCTTTTTAGTCACTCATAAGGTGGCAAACTTGGTAGTATAGTGAGGATGTAATCTTGATTTAAAAATGTCTTCGGTCCATGTGATTAAAAAATCTTTGGCAATTTTTAGATATGTTCGTGTTGCCTTTGAAAAAGACAGCACTCCCAGGATAACAATCTCAGTCTTGTACCTGAGAACAAATTGGCAACTATAAGATGAAATGAGAGAAATTGATAAAATCGATGAAAATCGATACTCACAACTTTCTTGTTCCTCAGTTTTCATGGATTTCTTATACTAATCGACTTATCGATTATATTGATTGATATCGATTAAATCGATTATCGATTTTCATCGATTGGGTATACCCAGAGTACTAAATAGAAATTATTTATCTTTTAATATTACTAAGGTTAAGCATATACATGTACTTTAATCAAAGAGAAGTCGACAATTTATAGATTTACATCCAGTTGTCTGGCTGACAATTTCATTTAACTGGAATATAAAACGACGCCAAAGTTAACATAACATTCTCCTTACCTTTGGAAGTTCAGTTATCAATCGATCTCTTTCCGCCTTGCTCATGGTAAGCCTGATTTGCCAGCTTCGATCGAAAATCACCTCAGCTCTAAATTAGAAAATACATACACAGAAACGACATAAACTTGTTTCTCTCCGCTAGAAAAAACAGCAGAAGTAAGTTACTTAAGGTTTAATCTACCGAAAAAAAAAAATATTGGCTTCATGAAATAGCGGCCTCGGAAAGGATAATTCGTCGTGTAAATATACATAAAACGTCCCGAACCATATGGAGACCTGGTACGGGAATCACAGGACACCCACGGGGACGGCGGACACCCCTCTTGAATCCTGGAATCTTTACATTTCCCTCTCACCACCAACGCTTTTTCTTAAGGCTTATTTTGCCTTTTGGACATGGTAGATATATGAAAGATCACATGCGTGAACTGAAAGATGCAAAAGATATACATGATCATAACAGTGTTCAACGCGATTTGTCGATCAGAAAAAAAGTGAAAGGAGCAGAGTTGTGAAGAAGCGTTCTCAGTTCGACTTACTCAGAAAATAAATTTCTGAGTTCCCCGACGGGAGTGGAACCCACGATCCTCCAGAAGTATCAGTTGTATGCCCACTGAGCTATGCACTAATCGTGAGTAACCTGATTGGCTATTTTTACGACTATTTTGCACAATGCGAAATAGGAGTTAAGTGAGCGAGCGCGAATTCACTCGCTTGGTCGATCGGTCGGTCACT
>Ga0126337_10001780_pt1 | contig 13291 bp, 8 predicted proteins | sample DipCmetagenome_FD_92527 | JGI IMG/M metagenome (GOLD analysis project Ga0126337, IMG submission 92527) | Coral microbial communities from La Bocana,Puerto Morelos, Mexico - Diploria C A metagenome | ecosystem: Host-associated > Invertebrates > Cnidaria > Coral | place: La Bocana,Puerto Morelos... | reverse complement strand
TGTTGCCTCGTTCTTAAACTTGAAATTCAAAAGAATATTTTCCCTTGAACGAGGCAACAAGGGCTAATTTGCAAGCAAACAAAAGGATACTAAAATGGTGGCCATTTTGGAATAAGATGTATGATCATTGTGATGTCTCAACGTCGTCGTTTTCTGTGCCAAGTTGTACATGGGACAGTTCAACAGTCCTCTGTTGTATTGCTATAGGTGAATCACATGCACTACATGGAAGGGGTGGGTGATGATCACTTGTCATTCGCTATCTGGACTGGTTCAGATCCCGACGCGGCCATCTTCACCATGACCGCGAGCTCAGCAGAGAAGAAGAAGGACTGGTTACAAGCGCTAAAGAAGCTTCGTGAATCGCAGCACGCGTTCGCTATAGGTAAGGAGATTTTAGAGATTTGAGAGAATCTACGAACTTTCCTTTGAGAAGTTTATGAAACGGCATTCAGTTTGCAAATATGTAAGACCCATAAAAATGACTTGTCGTAAGGATACTTAAAAATTAAAACTGTTTCTAATTTGACGAGTAATTGCTTAGCTTTGAGTTTGAGTTTGAGTTTGACAGGTTAACATTCAATACACGTGCAAATTGTCCTTGGAGTTGTTTTCGCTCTCTTTAAAGTGAATGTAAGACTGAACGCAATTTCTGATGGTTTCGAGAAAGTAGGGGATTATTTTAGTGATCCACCTGATATAAGCCAACAAACTTTGAAGACCCCGTATGAACTATACATAAGACGGATCTTGAGCTAAGTGCGTGTTTTTCTCCACATGCACGTTTTTCGTGCCTATTTTTTACTTTGTTTGTAACTTTGCTTTAACTGTTTAATACAGAATCTACTGAAGCTGATCAAATGTTAAACAAAGGAACCAAAGGTTTGAAATTAAAACTTAAACATTTAAATTAAGATAAAAGAAAGAAATGAGATTAAGCTAAAACTACCTTGTTGAAAAACGTTTAAACTGACTTGTTGAGAAAATTAAACCAACTGGTCGAAGCTTTTTAGTGTAGATATCAATGGTGCTATTTGTCAATTTAAAGCAGGTTAAAAATGTTGAAAAGTATATAAATAATCAAACAGTTTCTTCTTTTTGGTTAATGTAGACTTTGAAATTTCGACATGAGTATAACCCCCAAAGTTAATAATCGTTTGGTATCTTAATATGTTTTACCGAGATAAGTTTGTACGAGAATGTGATTTGAAAAGGCATCGATCTTGTTAAAAGAAAATCCGTTCCTAACTTTTAAACTCTTGCAGTTAAGATGATTGAACTAGTGTTCAAGATAACTTATATATTTTAAAATTGTACTAAATTTCACCACAAATGACGTTTCCTTGAAAATTGATTTCTTAAAACTGTTAAACAGTGGTATTAAAGGGAAATGACTGGTTTGTTACGAGAAATATTCTTAATCTTTTTTAAAATTTTATTCACAGCTTTAGAAAGACCAATCGAGTATCAGAAACAGCAAGCAAACGGCATGTAAGTAAAAGAATACTCAAAACTGGAAATATTCTTTGCGACTGTTATAACAAGTCACATAGGATCATCGGCAAAGTTCAGAATAAAAGGAAAAAAACAGAGTTGCTTGGCAAATGTTTCATGGTAACTTTACTGAAGTCTCGTGTGCCTTACTAAAAGACAAATTTTCAAGTTCATCTAAGACTTCAGAAAATTCATCCAATCCTCAAAAGTGATTGACAAGTTCTCTTTCTCTCCCAGCCCCCCAGCCTTGTCTCCCGGCGGGCCTGTCACGACCCAAGGTCAGGTGACCCCATCAAGCAGCACCACTCTACCAATGACAACGTCAGCTAATCGCGGGCATAGCCTTAGCCTTCCTGATACCGGATCTCTGAAGAAACCATCGCAGGTAAGAAATAATCCCAAACAGCTTGGAGATCATGTTTAAAATGGCGATCATTAGAATGGCCACAGGTCACTGGTTAGGAAAAGTTCAGGGGAAAAAATTCTTTAAGGTCAGGGAATTTAATTTGGAGTCAGGGAAAATTGATACTTTGAAGAAACGCCAGGGAAAATTGAAAGTTGAAAATTGAAAGTAATTGAACACAGCTGATAAAATACTTTTGAAGACTTTTTCGGGTACTGTGGTCTTCAGTGATGTTTTTTCTAAACGAAGAAGGGAAATTTGAAAGATCTTGGCCCGCTACTTTATCTGACATTTTGTGTTTATTTGGTCAGGGAAATAAAGTCTGGGAATTTTGATAAGTGATGTCTCTGACCACCTTGTTACCTGTGTTGATGCCCCATTTGTTTTTTTACGAACTACAAAGCTCCAAGAATTTCAAAAGTGATTTCATTCACCACGCGGCCATGTGCATTTTAATGTATCAAAACAATGAGGAGTTGAGAGAAGAATAACAGAGAGCGTTCGAGCGTGAAATGATCATTTCCTCTAATGGGGTTTACTCTCTGTCTCTCTTTCCCTGAAAAGATTGGGATAACTACCTGAACCTAAACTTTCATCTTTGGGAATTTGCATTAACTTTATTTTCCAGCAATTTATACTCTTAACATTGTCTTACCATCGAGTAAGAAACCAACCATTAATTTCCATTCTAAGTGCATGCTGTAGTACTAATTTCTTGCTTGACTTTAACTGCAATTAGAAGTTTTAGGTTAATCATGTTATTCTCTGTAGATACCAGTCGCTTCGAGTCCGACCAATCGTCTAAAACACATGAATCTCATCGCCCTCGAGACTGCTCAATCTCTGGAAGATCTCACGTCGCCTTTCCCGACCGCTTCGGTGAGGAGTAACTTTATAACTACTGATTAATAATCTTTAACTCGCATTTCTGCTTACTCCACTGTAAGTGTTGTGAATAATGAAGCCGTAATGAAAGAACTTAATATAACATTTATTTAAGACGCCGCAAATGCATGAGAAAAACTTGAACTGGAAAATCAGAGTGTAACGCTAATTTGAGTCCTCTAAACGAAACATAATGACTATGAACCGTGACAAGTAGCGGCGCCATGCACTCGGGTGTTGCGTGATGCGTGAGTGTGTTGCCTATTGCGTGCCTAACACTAACACATTCGTGCTGTTTGCAGCGTAATAAAGAACGTTTCGTGGTACTAGAAGATTTCAAATCCAAAGATAAAGACCATCTTTCTGTGAAAAAAGGTGAAGTAGTGTACTTAGTGTCCAACAAGAAACACGACAAGAATTGGAGATATGTTTGTAACTTCACTGCCGACAAACTCGGACTTGTACCCGCCAAGATTCTCAGAAAAGAAGCTAACAATAACGTCGAAGGTTTGTTTGCTTGTCTGTTTGTGAGTTTTTGTGTGTTTTTTTTTCTCTATTCCACTTCTAGCAGTATGTACAATCCTGGCCTAAAGTCCTTAGGACACCCGACAAAATGCCAGTTTATGACACGTTATTTTGAAGTGGGAAGTCATTATTCAATTTTTCTCTCTCTCTGCGCTCCCCGCCTAATCAACATCTACACATCCACACTTGCGGGTGGGGAGGGGATGGCAAGTTCCCCACCCCCGCTTACAGTGTTGATAATCAGGTGATTTTTCCCTTTCAGTTGGTAAAACGCGCGATTTTCTAACATTGATTGGAGAGAATGAGTCGATACATTATCCAGCTTAGATGTCCCAACTACTTTTGTCTGGGGTTGTAGTTGAATGGCTTTAGCTCCCATTCTCTTCCCGAGTCACCGACCTAAAAAATGTACGCATTTTCAAATGTTTCTTTGTCGTTTCTAGATTCAGACACTCCGCTCTCTCCCAAGAAAACGGCTGGGTAAGCTTGTCTCTGTTCATATTTTTTTAAAACACTGGTTCTAGCTAGTGTATTTTGATATTACTTGCTTTCAATTAGTGTTTGACTTTCGTTGTTTTGATTTCTGTTCAGAACGTTTTCAAGGAAAAAGGTTTCAAGGCATGAGAGTTTTACGTAAGTCCTCGTTTGGTGGTTTTATATTTGTTATTTTGTTTATTTATTTTTCAATGTTCACTTCCTGCACCTCAAGCTACGTTATTGTTTTGGTTAAAAGCGGTTCAACGCAAACTTCAAGTAAACCATTGTTGTTTGATAAAGTGTTATGACCATCCTGTAAATTCTCTTTGTAATCTCAATACATTAACTAGCAGGAGGTGATGAGAATAAGACAAGTCATCTACTGATAGCTGTTATCTTGATATACCACCAAATTCTTGAGACTGACATTGTAAGAAATGTAGAGCAATCTGTAGGGAGAATTAATATGCAGACCAAATGATCCCTGATCCCTGGCTTACTGGTACCCAATGGACATGTGTCATCACTCTTTCATAAACGATATAACAACAAATATTTTGAAGACGAATAAACTTTAAGTGTCTGAGTATTCTTAATGGATTAGGGTTATAGAAAAGGGTTATGGGGTGTTCCCTTTCCTCTTTTCTCGTGTAAGTATTTAGTAGGATATGCTGTAACAAATTCTTCGACATGTAGCGTGTACTGCTTAAGAAAGCTATTGCTGGAGTGTTGAGAGCTTCAAGAACGTGCGTCGTGTGACGAAGTGAGACGAGTGTGAAATAAAAATGATGTCAGTTACTGTGAGTGGAGTTGCATGGATTGAATAAAACGCATAAATGCTTGAGTGCTGCTTTAAAATAATACGAATAAATTAAATGAGCTATAAGCTTAAACTGCTGCTCTTTATTTAAATGTAGTTTAAAGCATAGATCAACTTTGTTTCCAAGATATTTCCTCCACCCCCACCACAACGAGGTTACAACGAGGTTAACCTCGTTGTCGAAACGAGATAAACTAGAAGCAAGTTAAAGTTTCCAGAACCCGAAAGGAGCAAATATTTTGGAAACGATGTTGGGTTAGTTTTTGCTCCTGTAGGGTTTAAAAAGCAGTTTTTACTTTGTAAGCTTTTCAAAGGACTGGTACACGTTGAAAACTAGCTGCAGTGCATGAATTGAAACTGTGGCTTGTTGTTTTGAACCAGAATGGCTAAAAAGGGTAAAGAAAAAGAGAAGATTCTACCGTCTATTACACGACATCGGAGCTTTAATACGTAAGTGAGGAGCTGTTGCATGTTTAACATTCGCTCTCCTGCTTTAATCGTGCATATTAACCACACACCGCTGGAATCCTGTCAAGGGCAACCTCAAATTCACTAGAAGATCTTTTTTAGGCACTCGCAACGGTGGAAAAGTGCGATAGACCAATCACAGCACAAAACGTAGACGCGTCGTCGGTGAAAAGCGCGGGAAACCATGCAACCGGCGGCACGCACGGAAAAACATGTAACCGATAAAAAAGCGCGGGAACTGGTCTTGGTTTTCTTCTCCGGATTGGCTGGAAAGATAATGTTTTTTGTTTGGCTATTGCAAGCGTCACAGGCTTTAAGAAGTCGCAGAGTCTAGAGGAAATGCAAAAAGAATAGGATGTGAACAACAAAAATGGATTCCAGTGGTGTCCGCATTAATACTAACATTAACGCGCTTTTCTAACCATGTCAATCATCCATACGGATAATCCAATCGTAGTAAACGTACTTGTAGTTGAAGAATCATGTCTAGTAATCTTCTCTTGCACCGCCATCATCATATTCATTCATCACGGGGGAAAATAGCGAGGAAAATGTACTAACATCACTCAGGTGAAGGGTCATAAAAAACAACAATAATGTGACTCTTCCTTACGTGACTAAACATAACGTAACGAGGCTTTCTGTTAACCTCTTACGCAGATCTTGTCGTCCCTAGCCTGAAATGTCAGTCTTACCCCGGCCTCAACCTTATCCCAGCCGGGAGATGACTGCCATTTCAGGCTAAGTTCAGTTGTCCCTTAGAAACGAGAAGAAATCTATAGCCAATAGCATCTTGCAGTCGTTTGTGACATCATTATTGGGACAAATTAAAGCATATGAAGCCCTATATTGTCCCGGGAACGGTCTCATTAGCGACTGTGAGGCGAGACTCGCTAGTGATTGCTTCTCGTTTTAAAGCGGCGAATTTCGGTTCGTCGCGCAACCTAATTTGTACGTCGTACTTGATGCTGGCAGCCGTTCTTTTCTCATATGGTCAGACAATTGTTTGTCCGTGAACATGAGTGCCTTATCTCGTCCCAATCCCTCGTAATCTCTGCATCATTTCGAGAAAAAAAGACAGACATCCAGTAGTCAAATGACTATGCTCGATTACCTACCGCTGTACGGGCAAGCAGCCCGCACTCCTTCCAAAGAAACGTAGACCTGAAAAGAGAGAGCGGCAGACATGGAGCCAGTGACGAGCAACAGAAGATAAAGTCTCTGTACAGTGTCATCTTTCGTTTAGTTAAAGACTTGATATAGGGCTAAATGAAATGCCGGTTTTATTTTGCAGGAGTGACGACAAAGCTCGACGTGCGCAGAAGAAACAGAAGGATTCGTATCTCAATGCATTCTCCAATAAAATAAAACAAAACATAGATAAATATCGTTCAGAATTGACGCCTGAAAACGACCAAGAAAACGAAGATGTTCCAGCGACATCAACGGTAAACATTGTACATTGTCATTTGAATTACAATCTGTAGAGAGGAAGCCAGCCTTAGCTGGTTTTCATGTGGGTTCTCTATCCTGAATGAATTGGAATTTAGAGTGTTGGTTTTGTGGAGGGATTAAAACCCTCGGAACAAGACGAGATCAAACTCAACCCACGTATGGCACTGGGCCTGAATCGAACCCAGGCCACATTAGTGGAGGCGAGCGCTCTCACCACTGCACTAACCCTACCCCCCTAAACATTTTCTCTGTCATTTCTATGGCGGCTTTCTTTAATTTGAAGTGTTCTTTCTCCTACAGTGTTACAGCCAGAAACTAATTTCTATTTGGTTACTTTATTTTCAGAATCCAAAGGGGACCTCTTCAGAAATCAGTACGTATCAATTGAGTATTGTGCATAATTTACCCCGTTATAGAATTAAAAAGCAGGACACGTCTTGTCTTATAAGTATACACACGTTCTCTTAGTTACTCATAACAACTTCTGCGTTCTTCATTCGCGATTCATTTTAAACGGTTTTCGCTAAGAACAGCACAAAGCACTAAGCACGTAAAATGTCTAATGTAATTTCTAACAGAATATAATGTTTACTTCAGTTAGTCTTAAGCTTTGTCGGCTTGCCTTACGTTCCATTCACACCAACAGAGCTAGCAGCCTAGAAACCTCCACTTATATTTTGAAGACTGTTTAAGATTTGTACGTGCTGTGAGCTTAATGATCGTTTAAATTTGTCTCATTTTACTTATCACAACTTAACATTTTATTTAACTTTATGTGGGCTTTTTCCATTACTTAACCAGCAAAAACAAAACGAGTTAGTCTTTGAGGCGGAGGTGTCAAAGTAGCCACGTGACGATAAATCATACCTGCCTTTGTTATATCTTTGATTGGCTCAAAGCTTTGGAAAATCATCACAACTATGCAGTCGAAATTAATAAACAACTTGTGCCATTGGTATCAGTAGCTGGCTTGCCATGTGATGGTTCCATAAAAATGAAAAATAAGGCTGGTTGACCTGCTTGTTTTTAATATCGTTTAATTTATGCTAATTTACTTACATCTTATTTGAATAATTTATCCTGTCACTAACGCAACTAACCATGCACTACGTTCTGAATTTCACGCCGCCAGCGTTCCACCAAGTTCTTCATGACGTCACTGTTAAAAGCGGCCATCATTTACGGCTCCAGTGCAAATTATCATCACTCCCCACCCACCCCCTAACGGTAGCCTGGACTAAGAACCAGCACTGCATAGAAACTCGCGACAATATCACGCTAGTTAACGACGGATGTACACTGGCGTTGGACATCGCGCCAACAGAGACCGTTGACACAGGCCACTACAAGTGTTCTGTCACGTGCGGGTCACGCCGTATCATGTGCTCAGCTTATCTGGCCGTGTTAGGTAAAAGGAATTGACTTTGACCCAGGCCCTTTGCGGCTGAGGGTCACATGACCTTCCTCGTGCTAAAATTATGGGCTACAATGTAAATGCATACCTGCAATTGAAGGACGGTTAATTTTAAGGTGGTCAGTTTTGGGGTGTGTCTAATTTTGCATCCTCAAAGTCGTCTCTCCATTTCTGATATTTTAGGCGTTGCCTATAATTTTAGAGTGTATCGGGTCATGTGACCCACAGCTACAAAAGCAACTTCACCATTTATATTGTTAGAGTCAAGAAATTCAGGTTTTTTTTCGTTCATAAACATGCAGTCGCATGCAAAACGCATACCAGTGCCTTAACTGGTGTAAATTGTCTTGTCTCAGCCTTATTTTGGTGAAAAGCACCTGATTTTAATTAACTTTAAACTGCGATAAAAACAGTTAAACTGATCACGCCATAATATTGCACTAAGGGGCTGCGAGACGAAATAAAACTTTGTAATTCTACAGGTGTTCCCGAACCTCCTTCTAAACCTTTGGTCAAAGAAATGACCTCATCTTCGCTCGTGCTGCACTGGGAACCACCTCTGCTCGACGGTGGAAAGCAAATCTTAGCCTACACGGTGGAGTACAAGGAGACTGGGGTGAGCGTGTGGCAGGCCGCTGTGCCATTTGTGGCGGGAAATAGCACGTTGATTGACGACTTGACGCCGGGCGCCACATACCAGTTCAGAGTCAGTGCAAACAACGAGATCGGCATCAGTCGTCCAAGTCCTATCTCCGACTCTATAACATTAGACGCTGAAAGTGGTAAGTGTTACGTAGTTAATCCATTTCCAGACGTACAAATAATTAACACTTAATGACTGGTCCCAAGGGTAATAGGGAATTTTGTTTTCACTCTTCTCCAAGGGACCAATCTTTAAGTGTTTTGTTATACAGCACAGGCCAAGTTCAACTAAACGCTCTGATCACCTGCAACAGAGGTCAACATTACGCTGGTAACGGTGAACTGTTTCCCGTTTGACGTCATAGTTTTAGCAAAGTTGCCCACTCGTGGCATTCATTGTTAGATGTCATGTGACCATGAACTAGCCAATGAATGAACGCGCTGTAGCATGAATAACGCCATCTATATAAATGCAGAAATATTGATCAACTAATTGAATGTGACTGAGAAACTGTCAGGTTTGAAACCTTCAAACAAATCAACTGTTTTGACCTGGTTTGATTTCGGTTGGAAAAGTTGATTATCCAAGCCAACTGAAAATGTCCCACACACGGCGCCCCTAACACTTTTCTGTAAAACTATATAGACCTTTTCTTTTGGGATGTTTCCTTCTCTCTGTCACTTCACAGACAGGAGGAAAGAATGTAAATTAAATTGACCTTGAGTTTCGTTTATTTTTATTTGCCTTAGGTGATCTATTATGCTTCAACAATTAAATAATCCTCTCTCGATAAACCTTGTAAACATAGATTTTTAAAATCCGGGTTTTTTTTAACAAACTTAAACCTAACTCTCATCTTTATCTTGCTCTCTGTTACTCTTTTCAGAAGAATCAGCTTAAACGTCTATCAACACCAGCTTTCTACGTACTTCCACAGATTTAGAATATTTAGCCACTTAATAAAGCTCGCCTCAAAATATTTCCAACCCTTGTAAAGACTACAAACGTTGTAAATTAACTGTTATTTATACTCTAAATTGCTATATTGTTGTATAAACTTGTAATAGTTCTATAGAACGTACGCTTTGGTAGAAATAAAACATTAAATGTTAGGTAGTTTGGAATTTAAAGCGAATAATAGTGCTGATAACCAGCCATTGACTACCGTTTTTGAGAAATAGCTTTGTCATTAGGGCTCAAAATATACAATAATAAAAATAAAACCTCGAATCCTGTGATAAAAGAAATTGCTCGTCCCTCACATGATCTGCTGGTCAGCTATAAGTCACGTGTTGGCAGAACCTAGACCAATCACAGACCTCTTTGCAACGGTTTTATCACGTGCATGTGAAAAATGAATGACAGGTCGTGCGGGCACAGCCTGTTATTCTGCTTTAAGATCCGATCTTATTGGTGTTTTTGTCCCAGAAAATGGCTATAATTCCTAACAGTAAAAATCGCTTTTAATCATTGTAAGATCTGCTGGCTTTAAAGTGTAGTTATTTAATATAGCTTTACTTGCAGGACTGTTGCAATTTGGTGAAGTTTCTGATTAACTTTGATATCTCCTTGGTATTATTTAGAAAAGTCTATTTTGGGTTCCCATTTCTTAGCCAATCAAAACTGAGCTAGTCTGAGTGACGTGGACGTGCGAGAACTTTGCTCTTTTATTGGCCGAGAAATTTGGGAAACCAACAAAAATGGTATTGATGGTTCTAAACTTTGGTAAACCGAGACAATTCATTTCCTTTATTATTGATCCTTCAATTCTCTTAATAATTTTAAAATGTGTTAAATGAAAGGAACATCTTTTTTGGATACAATCAAGTCTTTTGCTTGTGAAAAATGAATTAATGAAAAATGAATTGATGAAAAATTAAATATAAACGTCTCGTTTTAAACTGAGATCAACGTTTTCCTTAGCTACAATCGATTCAAACATGTAAAATGAGCCTCCATTGCAGAATGAGCTCTTTGTGTTGTGCTTGACGTTTGGAATGAAATTATTTTGATAGTTATTTATTTTAATTTATTATACTGAATCACAATGCAGTAGCTCTTCTGCCTAGGGGGTTAAACTTGATTATTTTTTAACCTTTGGAAAAACTAAAACAAAACAGTGCTAGTAAACTATGCTTAAACTGATTTACTTGTGTTCAACAATTATGTGTAGCTGCTAAGTAGAAATAAAACAAAGTGAAGAGCTCAAAGCGAGTTATCTTGTTGTCGTTTTTGTTCATTGATTAACCTCGACTTGGGATTTTCATAATGAACAAACCCCTAACAAGTAGTCGAACTAACTTAACTAGATTGATAAACAATTGCTATTGCTAAATAGGTTACCAACGTTTGTCAAGTACTTCTTTGTTTGCTAAAAAGCTACTTTTCTCTTCTTTTTCTTCCTAAACAAACTTTGTGTACCTTACCTCCACGCAAGGGGTCAAAAAAACGAACAAATGTTCGTGGTCCATCTGTGAACTGCTTTGGATTAAGATCAAAGTGTGAATGTACCACATGGATGTATCAAATAAATTCATTAGTCCGGTCAGGAGTCTCGTGCTGCCACTTGGAACTAGAAATCCCTTGGACTTTTAAAGTAACAGAAAACTGTTGATCATAATGCCCTTGGCTAGCCATACAAAGGTAGTGTTGATGAATGATAAATATCAAATGAAAACAGAGCATCTAAAGTCCTGGTTCTGTCTAAAAATTAGAAGTGATGTATCAAACACGACAGACCGTGTTTGACCACATTTCCAAACACCGAGAAGAGAGTTCAAAATACGACGTGCACCGTAGCATTTTTGTGCAACTTTGAGGTCTTAATCGAAACTAAAACTCAAGGGAAAACAGATAAAAAAACTAAAAAATCTATACTAATTATGGTTTCCTTTGTGAGTTTGAGAAGTTGGAGTGTAAAATACTCTAGGGTTTCTAATTCAGCTTTAATAAATGTTTCAACTTCTTCATCGTTCATTTGAACCTTAGCGTCCCATACCTTTGCATTTGTCCTAGTTTTGAGCTGCTCTTCTGATTTCCAGAAAACGTTTCACTAACATTTGGTCGCTGTTTCAACACGATGTTCACGTGCGGGGAATGAATGTGAAAGATGATTTTCAAAGACACAAGCACTTCATTTAGTGACTCGGAAAGACCATTCTCCCCCAGCCCTCGTTTTCCCGACCCCACCCCCCTAGTGCGTGTGGGAGGCGTGGTGACCTTTTCGTTAGTGAGCTCGACTCCGGATCAAGCGGCCTGGGTTCGAGCCCTGGCTGGGTTACATTGCGTTGTGTTCTTGGCCAAGACACTTGACTCTCACAGTGCCTCTCTCCACCCAGGTGTATAAAAGGGTACCAACGAATTTAATGCTGGGGGTAACCCAGTGAGGGACTAGCATCCCATCCAGGGAGGAGTAGAAATATTTCTAGTCGCCTCGTGCTACTGAAACCGTGATACGCTCCGGCCTAATGGCCCACATGGCTAATATGCAGCTCATCCTTTAACTCCTAGTGCGTGACGACACGCGGGAGGAAAATTTATTGTTCGGTTTTAAACACGCTCTCGTTGCCTTGACTGTCCTTAAAAGTTGTTTCCTCTATTCCACCTTTTTAGACGAAGATAAGAAGAAAAAGACGTGTAAGAGAAAACAGCGCTCCAACTCTCAAAGAGAACCTATTGTTTGGAAAACAGACATCGAGGCTTTTTATAACATTTACGCTGAGTTAGGAAGGTATGTTGGACTGGTCGTGAAAATTGATTGACCTCTTCAGAAGGCGGCTTCTCACAAGATGCAAGCATCAGTGCGGTAGACTAAAAAAGCCTCGCCGAGGTTAATTTATCCCGAAAGACGGACAGCTTTCAGTTAATTTTCCGCTCATCAAGCACCGAGTCACATTTGCTGCTTTCAGCTTATTCCCTTTAGAACGTGTCTAGTTTGTTTCCCGCGCTTTCCACGAGTTTCAGTTTTTCCCGCGCTTTTCACGGCTTACAGCCTATCCCGCTTTTCACAGGTCTCTTATTTTCCTTCGCTTGCCAGTGTTTCAATAAATAGATGTTTCCTTTTACGGACTCTGATTTGTGTTTGTTTACTCTCCTCTCAGGGGCCGGTTTTCTGTTGTAAAGAAAAGCGTTGAAAAGGCAACAGGAAATGAATATGCCGCGAAATTGGTCAAGAAACGAATGGTGGGCAAAGACGAAGTCGAAGATGAAATCGCTCTTCTCAGAAGACTCAAACATCCAAATTTGAGTTGCTTTATCGACGCCTTTGACACTCCGAAAAACTATGTAGTAATAGTTGAACTTTTAGCAGGTGGTCGGCTGTTCGACCATCTTGTTGTTATGGACAATTTAACAGAGAAAGTTGCTATTGGTCACGTGAAGGAAATACTCGATGGCGTTCAACATCTCAGAGATCTCTCTATTGTGCACCTCGACTTGAAGGTGAGGCTATGAAAGAGGAATGCTGGTTTTATAGCAGCTTTGGTATTGTCTTTGTAGTACTAACGTGTGACGTTTTCTTTTTTTGTTTCTTTTAGCCTCAGAATCTTCTTCTAGATAGTGGGCCGTTACCAAAAGTCAAAATAATTGATTTTGGCTGTGCGACTGACATTTCCGATTCAGAACCTGTAGTGAAACAAGTGTTTGGAAATCCGGAGTGTTCAGGTAAATGTAGTCCTCTTATTTGTTTAAAGGAATTCAGCTTTTGTC
>Ga0126337_10001779_pt1 | contig 13292 bp, 7 predicted proteins | sample DipCmetagenome_FD_92527 | JGI IMG/M metagenome (GOLD analysis project Ga0126337, IMG submission 92527) | Coral microbial communities from La Bocana,Puerto Morelos, Mexico - Diploria C A metagenome | ecosystem: Host-associated > Invertebrates > Cnidaria > Coral | place: La Bocana,Puerto Morelos... | reverse complement strand
CCTCTGGACAAAGTATATATTCCAACCAAATGTTCATGCGCTGCGTGAACTGATTCACCATGATTGTATTGAACACTGCGTCAGGAACACAGGGATACTTAAATTATTGACCGACAAACATTTTTTTTATAACTGTAACAGTTTAAGAATATTTATGGATATTTATTAGAGAATTATGAGACACGATTATGAGGTACAAGCTGAGCTTTTTTAGCATTGTATTACACAAAACATGAGCGAGGAAATTATGCACTGTTTTCAGAAAATGTTCCTCTAATGGTCAGTGCGACAGTATCTCATTAATCTACTTTGTTGTAATTGCTGGCTTAGATACTACAGCATTGCTGAGTCTAGAAAAGAATTAAATCGGCAGAATTGGCGTTTAAAATTGAGGGATGCCCAGAATGTGAATTGTAACAGTGTTTCTTTTCTTGTTTTTTTATGCAGGAATAAACATAAAGTTATGTATATTAAAAGGTATAGAGAATAGATATTAAATTATGTACATTAAAACACAGTTGTTGCTTCAATTTCTAAAGTATTGAACAATGATGCGAGTCTAGATAAGTTCTATAGCCTCACATTACCAGTTCTTCTTTAATTTGCTTCGATCAATAATTAGCAATTATTCACCGAAGTGGAGGTAAATATCCACTGCTTTCACCGACACCGAGGTGAAAAATTGTTTTTCATTGTTTTTTCGTTGTGATTGGTTAATTTAGCTGAAAGGACTTAAAATGATTGGCTCGTGTAACTGTCTGATTACAGGTGTCCGATTACAGCCAACTGTCCCATTACACTGTCCGATTACATCTTTGCAGATTAACTAGTGCAAAATAGGTTAGCCTATGCACCAATCAGAGTTGAGGAAATTTTAATCGTTATCATTAAAGGCTTGTTTATCCAGACTTGTTCAAATTTAAATTTTGTAAAAGGAAGCCATTTGCCAAGATAAGCTAGGATCATAGAAGACGGAAACATGTCCTTTTTTCTGCGATCCCCCACCCCCCTACCCAATCAACTCTTCCGTTTTGCGCTTGCGTCCGGTTCTCTCGCAAAATATCATATTTTCGCTTCAAGCATACGCGCTCCTTAGCCTTTGATAGCTTTCTTATGCGCCTAAAAGACAGACTCTGTATGTTTCGCACTTTGGCTGTTAAAAAGAAAGAACTTGTTCAATGTAAGGAAACGTTGGCTGCTGTGCTTTAGTCGCGTATCTGTACTGTGTGCGTGCGTACGTTCGTGTTTGTTACTTTAGAGAATGTTATGATAGTCGTGTTACAGTCAATAAGTTATCATCTATTGCCAGTGATTCGTGTAAGTAAGAATTATAACGTATTGTAGTATAACATAACAGATTGCTAGTGAAATAATGTGATGTATTGTAAGTGATGTACGTAAGTAATTTAGCATATTGCAAGCAATTCAGTAATTTTACGCAACGTCTTGTAAGTAGTTATTGTCCTATGTAGTAAGTAATGTTTGTAAGCAACTCACTGATAAGACGCAAGGTAAGCAGGTAAAATTAATAACATTTTATTAGGGGTAAGTATAATCTAGTATTTTATCAAAGTATCAGTCGATGTTAGTTCTATGTTGTGAATTGTAACCTTGTTAATGTTAGTAATGTGTAGTTGTAACGTAATTTATGCTATGCAGATTAAATTAACAAAAAAAGTTCGAAATGTTTTTGTTCTAAAAATGTAGAGTTGGAGTTTTTTGCATGTGTATTAAATTGACATTATTTCTAGAGTGCTGTCTAACAGTTGAAGACTAAACCATTTTGAACTCCAGTCATCTCAGAAGATCAGAAGAAGAGTTCGAAACAAGACCAACTGAAATTCAATCGTTTCAGCGTAGCAGTTTAATCCACGAAAATGACGTCATCACCTAGCACTTAAGACAGGGGAGATTGGGTCGCCTAAAAAACGAAAACAATTGATCTCTTTAAGACCTGCAGTTCATAATTATTTCTAACTAAAGTATGATTTATTACTACAAGGAAAAGAAAATTGCTGTTATTACTGAGTTACTTACTCACCAGGCGGAATCGTTTATCTTATCAGAATATTTGAACTGAGTATCAAATTTTGATATCATGTTTAGAGAAAGTAATTCCTTCTTGCTTTTAAATGGTTTACAATTTCGAAAACGGCAATAAAGGATATTTCAGAGATAAAGTAATATTTGCAATGTACCCATTTTCCTTCTCTTCTCTAAGTTTGCCTTCAATTCATGACTTCTCCATGAAATTGCTGTTATTAGTTAGGTACCTAGTCACAAGGTGGAATCGTTTATCTCATCGGAATATTTAACCTGAGTATCAAATTTTCATATCATGTTTAGACTTAAAGGGATTGCTCTTTGCTTTTAAATGATTTTTAGTTTCGAAAACGGCTATTAGAAATATTTCAGAGATAAAGTAATATTTGCAATGTGTCTATTTTTTCTCTCCTCTAAGTTTCCCTTCAATCCACGACTTCTGTATGTTTTACAATTTAATGTATCCATCTGATAAGTGCACGCATTTGAAACTATGCGCAAGAATTAAAACGTTTATATAATTAATCAAAGCCGCATAGAGAGATTGTAATTCTCATCTTTTACGTCTTGAGTTACCCATCTAAAATCTATAAATAACAATAAATAACTAAAAACTTTTCTCGCTCCGCAGAACTGGAATTCAGGGCCCTGTTGCCTGCCAGGATATCAAGAAAATGTCTTGATCAAGAGAATTGAAAGTACTCAATAAATTTAATGAAAATTTCAGTCTGAGTCGCAGAATTCTGTGAGCACTATGTAGCATTGACCTTATCGTACAGATAGTTAAGATAATTATAAAATAGCTGAATCTTTAAACATTAAAGTCAAACTATGTCAGAGTTTCGTTGCGACTCAGCTAAACATATCTCCAGTGAAACTTGAGCAGTGATACCGCGTAGGTATATTTCAAAATGGAGCAATTTTATTGGCCCTTAGCTTAACATTCCTGCTCTCAGTTTACTACTCGTATTAAAGGAAGTCGTTACTAATAGCACTTCACTGCTTTGACATCACAAACGTTACCAAAATGTATAGAATCGGATACGTTTTAACTGAAACTGTAAAGGAACACACACGACGCTGAAACGGTCTCCAAACTACGTTTGTAATTTTCAACGATGCTCGGTAGTTTCCCTGTCTAGCTATTGACTACAGCGCCAAATCAAGAGCGCTGAAAATTGTATTTAAGGGGAGAGCTACTTGCTGGGAATCAGATCAAAGTCCTCACTGAACCTTCTCCGAGAAGAACTGAAAACACAGCACAAATAAGTGTTGGAGAAAACCGCATCTCATAGAAAAGCCATGGATATTTTGAAGGTAAGGTTTTATGCCTCTTCAATAAAGTTATTATATCTCGCACAGTGGAATATTTTCTCATTTATATTTCCGAACGATTGCGCCGGTAAATCGGCGAAAGATTACAATTAAAGGGACATCAACAGCTCCAGTTAAATTTTAAAACTCAAAGAACCAAGTAACTGACTCAAACTGAGCATGTTGGCCGATATGTTCCAACTTTGTTCACGTGGAGAAATTGTTTTCATCTGTCTTGCGGCCTATAGACTTAATCACAACCATTATAAAGGTTCTTAAAAACCAAACCTTTTGTCCCAAAGATCAACTAACTGATTCCAGGTCTAAGAATATTCATTCTCCTCACATGCCACCACAGATTTCTTCTAATAAGAGTTCTAATAGATCAACACGACTATCATTTACCCAATGATTTTTGTAATTTTCATCACCTGCCTACTTAACAGTGTATTGATCTTATAGGGAGAGAAGAGCTGATCTTTCTTGGTTCTTAATAAACAGTTAATTTCACAGTGTTGTTTTTCTGCTCACAGGTTATTGCAGTTATTCTCGCTGTTTTTCTTCACCACGGAAATGGCCGAGCTATCACATCAACCAACAACGACAACATTGATTTAGCTGACGAAGAATTAAACACGGTCTTGAGTGATAGAAACGAGTATCCAACTGAACAAGAAGAGAATCCAGCTGATGTCCTTACGTTATCAGAACCAGATTCACTAAGCCATGAAGCAGTACAGTCTCTGTTCAGTGATGATGTCAGCAGTGAATCTCCTAACAAAGATTCTGATAACGTAACCTTACCGATGGAAGCTAATCCTGTTCATCCTGTTTGGAGACACAAGAGATCCCTTGCTGACGAACCTGAATGCTACACTAACAACTCCAAGACGATAAACCTGAAGCATGCTGGAGTCATAAAATATCCTGTGTGTAGGAAGGTTGCTGAATTTACTGCATGCTCTAGTTCCATGGCAAATAACAATAACAAGAAGAAATGTGTGCCATCAAATTACAAGTATTATCCTCTGGACAAAGTATATATTCCAACCAAATGTTCATGCGCTGCGTGAACTGATTCACCATGATTGTACTGAACACTGCGTCAGGAACACAGGGAGGGATACTTAAATTATTGACCGACAAACATTTATTTAAAACTGCAACAGTTTAAGAGTATTAAAGGATATTTATTAGAGATTTACCAGAGACAGTAAGTAGAAGATTAGCTTCTTTAGCATTGTGTTATGTTTAGCATAAAGTTATGTACATTAAAAAAGTATAGAGAATAGATATTAAATTATATACATTAAAACACAGTTGTTGCTGCAATTTCTAAAGTATTGGTACTTGATACCTTGACCTTGATACTTACCTTTCTTTACATATATATATGTTATTTGCCGGCTGGGAGGTCCATATAGTGAAAAACTGTGACCGAGGTCTTGAAAATGCTGCCCGAAAATCCGGACCGCGCTAAGAACCAATCAGATTGTAGGATTCGTTACCGTGCCCGCTTGGAGAAGAATAAAGTGCAATATTCATCCCGCAAATTCAACCGAATTGAAGCTTGAAGTATTTTACTCTGTTACTGTTGCAATAACGACGTTTTATGATCAGAGAGGAAGAACGCTGGTTTTTATATAGCATGAGAACTCAAATTTCTCACAATTTTTTTACTCAGTTTTCTTCCAAAATAGGTCAGTGTTATCAACTCATCTTCGATCTGTGTCAGAAACACCTTCGCGAGATTTGAAAACTCGACAATTTGGAACAGCTGTATATGTTCTACCTCCTCTCTCGGGACTAGAAGCACAGTTAAGAAGGCTAGTTAAGGGACTTCTCATCCATACATTCGGATGGAAAGCATGCAGGGAAAACTTCCCAAAGTAATTGGTGTTTTATGCCCGTATGCCTTCAAGTTCAATAATGAAGCCACGAAATATTCCAAAAGGGTTCGAAACTCTCTATTTTGCAGAAAAGCGTTTTTAGTGTGTTTTATCTCTTGTTTGTGGCTGCTTAGCCTTAATATTTTAAGCCTATTTGTTCTAGGAAATTGTATAAAGAAAATAATAATTAGGATAGCTTATTTTCGTCCTCGACTTATATTTTTTTCAGGGAAAACCAAGTTACAGAAACTGTTTAAGAGTGCCATTACTACGGCTATACATTACTTATCACAATATTTTACTGCGTTTTGCGAAAATCCACTCAAATGAAACAAAAACAGTTCTGTTGTCCTAAAAGTTCCAACTTCCCTTATAATTCTTAAAATTTTTCAAGATTCTTAAATGTCTTAGAGGTTCGAACTTTAAGAGTCCTAAAAGTTCGAACTTCAAACGTCCTTAAAGTTCGAACTTTAAGAGTCCTTAAAGTTCGAATTTTAACAGTCCTTAAAGTTCGAACTTTTAGAGTCCTTAAAGTTCGAACTTTAAGAGTGCTAAAAGTTCGAACTTTTAGAGGCCTTAAAGTTCGAACTTTAACAGTCCTAAAAGTTCGAACTTTAAGAGTCCTTAAAGTTCGAACTTTTAGAGGCCTTAAAGTTCGAACTTTAACAGTCCTAAAAGTTCGAACTTTAAGAGTCCTTAAAGTTCGAACTTTTAGAGTCCTTAAAGTTCGAACTTTAAGAGTACTAAAAGTTCGAACTTTTAGAGTCTTTAAAGTTCGAACTTTTAGAGTCCTTAAAGTTCGAACTTTAAGAGTCCTAAAAGTTCGAACTTTTAGAGTCCTTAAAGTTCGAACTTTAAGGACTCTAAAAGTTCGAACTTTTAGAGTCCTTAAATTTCGATCTTTAAGAGTAATAAAAGTTCGCACTTTAAGAGGACTAAAAGGACTAAACTTGTTCTATATCAGCACCGCTAGGACTCTTCAAAGTTGTGGAAGGTATAGCAACTAAAAATGGCTCTTAAAGATCTGATTCAGGCAAGTGCTGTTTCCATGATGAAGCTATGATGATAAAGCAGTTTAAATTGTTGTAGTTACATAGGGGACTTTTAAGTAATTTTAGTAAGTTTTTTACGTAAGGGACTTTGTCCACCTTGGACGATTTTAATCAGCACTGCTTGGAGCCGATTTTAAAATAAGTTTTATAACTTTCCTTTCTTAATATCTTTCCGCTCCATTGCTGAGGGAGGCATGTTGCACATTTCTCCCACACGAACGGAAGTTAAATCCGTTCAGTTGCACATGGAATATTTAAATATTATCTGTTCAGTATTTTCCTTTGGGGAAAAAACTCATAACTTTCGACATTGCTTGTATGAAGCGGTAGGGTCTAACACAAGAAAGGACGTTTACAAGATCAGAAGTTGTTCACGCATTGTTTCTGAAAAGCTAGACTTGGGGCGAGGTACACGTAAAAACAAGGATGGATGCCGAACTACACAGAACCTCTAGCGTTGCCAGTCTCGATCCACTCCCCACACCCTCGACTCGAGACTTGGCTGACATTGCATCAAATAACATATTTCACGAGAGATTTTAAACTCTTAATGCAACTTATTTACACAAAATGCTTTTTCTGCCTTTTTTTCGTTAATTTCAAAAAGCCATGTTACAATAGGTGAAGACAAGCTCCATAGCGATAGAAGCGCCATTGCATGAACAAGTGAATAAACGACTTGACAACAATATATAATCAACAAAAGAATAAAGAGTGAAAATTTTTTTAGCTACTGACACTTCTTGCATTAGTTACTTTTACAGTCACAAAGCTAGTCGAAGTCCGATTTCTTTATTCAATTCATTGCGTCAAAGACAAGCGATTTCCAATGTTCGGTCTCTTAGGAAAGATGCTGCAAATTCACAGCCGTCAAAATGTGTTTTAAATTTTGATTCAAAAATCCTACTCTTTTTGACTTTTATACTAAATCGCAATCTTCACCGTTCATATTCCTAGTCTCTCAGAGCCCTGAAGTTCTAAGCCATTTGTTCCGGATAGCGTTCCTTTTCTGGATATTGGCAAAGATAAAGAAGCATTTTCCAATACTCTGTTTAATTTTAAGATACTAGGAATTTCCTAAGGGGATACGTGTCACTCCGTGATGGAGGACGCCTCCAAAAAACTTTTAAAATACAAAATGAGATATAATTTTTACCCCTACTAACCCTGTCCCACCCAAGGGTGATCCGTCCGAAGACGCGCCGGCCAGCAGGGGAAAACTATGTGCATATTTACAAATTGAACAAATTGTCGACGTTCTGAATGTCACCCCTACTCGCAACTTTTGGAATTTTAGTTTTCACACCATGGGCACAAGAACATGCAACCAACTGGCCTGCATGTACGTGTAGTTTACAACCAATGGTTTGCAATCATTTGAAGTCTATATATAATTTTCTGAACGTCATACCAGCTCCATGCTACTCATTTTCAAAGCACAGGGAAATTTTCCTTCTTGGAAATGTTGTGAAATACTTTCCCGCATATTTGATATACTTCTCAAACGAAATTAAAAATAACGGAAAAGCGAAAAAATAATTATCATAAAAATATGCTAATTAAGATCAGATATCTAAACACAGTCACAGCTATGTTTTCTTTTGTTTTAACCCGATGAATTATTTAAGAGTCTGAAAGCCATGCGTCTTTCACGTTCAGGAAAATGGGCTCGTATTTTCGTAAGTATGAATTAGACGTTAAGAGCTTTCACGTCCAAAGCGTGGGTTAAATGTGCGAAAACAAAGTGCGACAATGCTACCTCTCTCTTTGCTATTGAGTCCCTGACGTTTGTCTGAGAATCATGTGACGCTAACAATTGTGGCGACTGCTTTTCAATTTGTAACTTTTCTAAAAGAATTAAGTCGTTCAACAGAAATGTCTATGTTTGTTGCATTTAGAAATGATGTAATTCAACGCGCTATCAACATGCCCCGCTTTCTGTTCTTTGGATCGTTAATTTTTGAAGCCTTACTGATTGACGGATGTCAACATTTAGATTCAATAGTCATACGGCCTAATCGCTCCCAGTCAGGGTTTGTTCCGCCCCGGGACAAAAATGTTTCCTCGAAAAACAAGCTTTAAAATGGTACACTGGATTTATTACGTCCCAAAACTTCACGTTTTCAAAACACAGGTAAAAGTAAAACTTTAAATATAAGCTAAATTCGTTTTCAGCCATACCACCCGATTGGCTTGGAACTGCGTGGAGGAGACCATTCCATAATTTCAGGTAGTTTACGTAATTAAAGATTGGTTTTCTGTTCTTTAACTGAATTTTAAAGCACGGCATTGCCACAAAACTCTACAAAAACTATTCGGTAGGAGCGTTGCGTTTCGTTGTGGTGGTGGGTGGACACTTGTAATTCTATATCAATAACCAAACCACTCACTTAACAAAGAATAATAATGAGCTCCCAAAATTCTCCCATGTATAGCTCAATTCATGTTCAAATAAGTTATCTGCTCTTCTTTCAAATAAAACTTGAAATCTGAGCGATAAATTTTATCGTGGTATCCTCGCCCGGGGAGGACATCTCTTATGGACACATGGTTTGCGCGTGCAGGGAAATATTCTCCCAGTTTCCGGGTTATAGAGAAGGAACAACGGATTAAGTACTCGGAAAATTACACAGAATAGCACATTTTACAAATTTCTTATCCGCACGCAATTTTTTGTAAACGGACATGAGGTTCAACTTAATAAGAACAACAACGGCTTGAAGATGCTTTTCTTAAACTGCAGTTCCCATTGATTCGTACAAGTGGCAATATGTTCTAAAAATTGTTCAGTTGGTAGGGACGACATGGCAAGATAAAATCAGCTCTTGTACAACATTTAGTAAAACATATAAGGCACTGGCAACGTCGATCGAACAACCGAATAAAAAAACATTCTTGCCGCAGATGAAAAATATTGCGGAAGACATAAAATCCCTACAAAAATAAAAACAACAGCTGTTTGTCCTTTGAAGTTATTGAAATGGATTGTTAAAAAGATGAACAGAGCCGAGACATAATTGGCGCCAACTGTCAACATCTGACAAAAACGGTCGCAAAGCCTTTTAAAACTGTTAAAACTTCAAAAGGGCAGCTGGTGAGATTCTGATGGCGAGTAGACATTTTGTGTTTATTTTTTCCGGTAGAAAAGCGCAAAATTCGAATATACCGTTAACGTACACGAATATACTCATAAACGGTTGAAAACGACTTGTGGACTTAAGTAAAAACAAACTCTACCCCGTTTGGAAATAAAACATCGCGATTATGGCATTCCCGATCGGCAGCTCGTAAAGTGAGAGAAGAGCGTCATCTCGTCATCTCGTCATCTCGTATCTTTTTATGGAAAACTAGTTGTGGATCAGAATTTCTCCGTACCGGTTGAACCTTGATCTAACGAATCTTTATTTAACGAAGTCCTTCGTACTGAACGAAGGGAACATATGGAAAAGGACCCCGACGTCACGAAAGCTCGTTATAGCGAACATGTTTTGCCAGTCCCTTGGCCCCGTTCTATTTAGGCTAATCGTAGAGCCATTTCTCCATTTCGCAATTTCGTGTCTTAAACATGCTCTAAAATTGTCGTAACCTTTCTCTATTTAGCTGTTTGCAAGTGTCAATAACAGGTTAATTCAAAGAGTGGGTCTGCATGTGGACCGCACGACATGAGCATCTGATGTTTCAGTAAGCACTTTCTAAAGCTGGTTCATGACAACACTCGACTCAAATTTGCTGCTCCTCTCAGTGTTTGAAACAAGAAATAAGCATTAAGCTGCCAAAAACTATTTCTGCCATCCATAACATTAAATAATTACGTAGAATTGCTACTTACTAATTCTGCCAAAACTGTCGTTCTCCAAATTTGAATTTATATCAAACTCTCTTTCTCGGCTAAATTCCTCCATCCCAGCTAACCACTTTGAATTTAAACAAAAAACGAAATGGAGAATCGAGAGAGAATCGCAAATTCCTGGAGCCCTACACCATGCAAGCGTATAAAGGGAAACGCAGAGAAAAAATAAGAACCACAGCAAAAAGTTTTTATTCCACAACAAACGATAATCAAAAAACTAAAAAAGGAATACTGAGTGCCTCAAATTTCCAGACTTGGCTCAAGGGAAGTTAATATCGTTATCAGCTCGATCAGCTTGTTCTACAGACCACACGCCTACCCGTGTTATTTAGCCGGAAAACAAACTTGTGTCAAGTGCATAACAGCTTTAAATAATAATTTTCAACTTGTTCTTAAAATGTTTACTGAAGCGGTGGATGCATAATGTGGACTGCTTAATGTGTTCGCAATTTTTGCCCCATAAAATCTTTCTATGTGAAAGGTGTCGTAATTGGTTCTAGCAGGAGCACATTAGAAGAGCTTAGGTTGTTTTGTAGAATCACTCTATGTTATAAATATGCATCTTCCTGACAGAAGTTTTCATTCTCGCATAAATAGTATAGGTGATTGAGGGTGTAGTCGACAAATTTGCTAAGAGTAAAATTAAACTATTTTGGACTTTTTTGCGTAGGTTTTAACTCGAAACACCTTCACTGTAACTTGAACTGTTAGCCAAATGCTCCAAACAAGCGCAATTTTAAGGGCCGTTGATCAAAATCCTCGGTCAAAATCATGGTTTCTTGGCTCTGGAAACGACTAAAGGAAGTTTGTTGCTAGCAGTCCTTTACATCTTGAACATCCCAGACTCCCATAGAATAAAATATTAGGTTTTTCATTAGCAAAACTACACAGGAACTAATTCCGAATAGGAATAAAAGTGTATGAATAAATTTGACGGGAAATAAATAATAAATGGTACGGAATGAAACTAGTTTCCTTCTTTGGCTAGCATTTTAATTGTGTGCCAAATGAGGACTCGCCAATGAAAATCCTATTTAAGGGGACATAGACAGAAGGAGCAAACATAATAGCTGTGGGTCTTTCCTGAAAAGTTTCATAACTGAACCGACACAAGCTCGTAAGAAATAAGCCATGGAGACTGTTAAGGTAGGAATGTGTGTTGGCTAATGATGATAAACTGAATGATGAATATACCCAATAACACTAAGCAGAACAAATATCTTTTAACTTTTCTAAGCAAAAAGGAAGTTATATTATAAGTAATTCAGATCAATTGCGTTGAAAATCTTTTACGACTTCATTTTACACCAAATTTCCACTAAATTTGTCCGGTTTAGTAATTCAGCAAGAAAAAGTTATGAAAGTAAGGAAAAAGCAGTCTTTATTTAGTTACAAGTCGCTGAGTCACTTTTTGGTTCCAGGTTTTTGATCATCAAATCTCCTTACAGGTTGCCATAGATTTCTTCCACTAAGAGATTTGAGAATTTGATGTTTGATCAACACGATTTAATTCACTTGATGTTTTTTTTACTCTCATCACCTGCCTACTTAACAATGTATTGATCTTGTAAGGAGAGATTAGGTGTTGATCTTTCTTGATAATTAATAAACAGTTAATCTCACAACGGTTGATTTTCGGCTCGCAGGTTGTTGCAGCTATTCTCGCTGTTTTTCTTCACCACGGAAATGGCCGAGCTATCACATCAACCAACAACAACAACAACATTGAAAGAATGTTTGATTTCGTAGCTGAGGAAGAATTAAACACGATCTTAAATGAGACAAACGAGAATCCAACTGATCGAGAAGAGAATCCAGCTGATGTCCTTAGATTGTCAGAACCAGATTCATTGAGTTATGAATCGTTACAGTCTCAGTTTAGCAAAGACAACATGATCCAACCGAAGGAAGCCAGTCCCGCTTTGAGACAGAAGAAGTTTTATGATGAACATTGTTACTCTGGCAAGTACAAAACTGTCAAGCTGGCAAGCGGCAAAGTCAAAAAGTTCCCCATCTGTAAGAAAGTTACGCTTATCGGTTGTACTAGTTTAATATCAAGCAACAAGTATAATAAGAGGTCATGCGTGGCGTCGTTGACGACGATACGTTTCCGCGGCGATGATGGCACCAATCAGTTGGGAGTATTTGCTAAAAGCTGCGAATGCGCTGCGTGAACTAAGGCATCATGATTGTAATATAAGTTGGGCACATTTGCTGTGAGCTGCTCGTGCGCATGATTGTAATATAACACTGCGTCAGGAACACACGTATATTTAAATTACTGATCGACAAACATTATTTTAAACTGTGACAGGTTAAGAGTATTCAAGGATATTTATTAACGAATTATTAGACACTGGGCTTCTCTGTTAATTGTGCTTGATTTAGTCGGTGAAAAATTAAACACGGTCTTGAATGAGACAAATGAAAATTCGACTAAACGAGAAGAGAATTATCACAAACAGATTCATCAAGCCATGAAACAGAATAGTCTTAGTTCATTGATCATGATGATGTAAGCGGTGAATCCATCACTAAAGGTTCTGATAAATTGATCCTAGCGATGAATGCCAGTCATGTTTGGCCACATAAGGGATGGCCTCGTGTTGACGAGTCTGAGTCTCCAAGACAATAACCTGCTGAAGTATACTGGACTCATTAAGTACCCTGAGTGGTAAAAGAAAGTTGCTCGATTAATTTCTTGTTCTAGGTCGATAGGATACTATAGAAAAATAAAAAATGAAGCCTTCGATCCTAGTGGACTATAGATGCCGGAGCTTATCCCCGGTTTCTGTAGCATGAAGCGGCTAGGAGTATTTCTACTCCACCCGGACAGGATGCTAGTCCATCGAAGGTTTTCTCCAACAATTTACCGGTACCCATTTATACACCTGGGTGAAGAGAGGCACAGTGAGAATTAAGTGTCTTGCACAAGAACACAACACTATGTCCCCGGCCCGGGCAATTTTTTTTTTTACGCCCACTTCAAGATGGCTGCCATTTACCGTTGTCTACTGGTAACTAGTATCCAAACACCAATTAGTACTGGGATCTACTAGAAAAATTTGCTTGTTGCTTCCGGTAAAAATGTCTCACTAGTGTGGAAACTATACGCTTTAAACACGTTCAAACTGCCCTCTTATT